>Ga0116230_10002277_pt1 | contig 18502 bp, 14 predicted proteins | sample S1TSphfallax_3_FD_88678 | JGI IMG/M metagenome (GOLD analysis project Ga0116230, IMG submission 88678) | Host-associated microbial communities from peat moss isolated from Minnesota, USA - S1T2_Fd - Sphagnum fallax MG | ecosystem: Host-associated > Plants > Peat moss > Unclassified | place...
ACATCCGCCGCTGTCTGGCGGGCGAAAATCGCACGCTTTACATCGGCATAGCCTGTCATGTTGCCATGACGGTCGAGATGATCCGGAGAGAGATTCAACATTGCCGCTGCAGAGAAGCGGAGAGTTGCGATTCGCTCCAACATGTAAGACGACATTTCCAGCACATAGATCCCGTTATCCGGCAGCAGGGGCAAGGCGAGCGCCGCGGTGCCCAGATTGCCGCCGGCCGCCACGGGAATGCCCGCAGCCGCGAGGATGTGAGCCAGCAGCGCCGTTGTGGTGGATTTGCCGTTCGTTCCGGTGACGCCTGCGAATCGGGCGCGGCTTCCGGCGCCGCGCACGGCCTGGAACAGCAGCTCCGCGTCGCTGAGAATAGGCACGCCGGCGGCAATCGCGCGCGCGGCGACGGCATGAGGCGCCGGCAGGTGGTGGGGAATGCCGGGCGACAGGACAAGCGCCTTGAACGCGAAATCGCCCTGGCCGAGGTCGGCGACCGTGAAGCCCTCCGCCGCCGCCGCATCGCGCGCCGCCGCGCCATCATCCCAGAGCACGGTCTCGGCGCCCATGGCGCGCAGGCTGCGCGCGACCGGCAGGCCGTTGCGGCCAAGGCCGAGGACGGCGAAGCGCGAACCCAGAAAAATGTCGTTTGGAAAGCTGTGGTTGCAGAGGGACATTATCTGATCTTCAGAGTTGCGAGGCCCACCAGGGCCAGGATCATCGAGACGATCCAAAAACGAATGACGATGGTGGGTTCGGCCCATCCCTTCTTCTCGAAGTGGTGGTGCAGCGGCGCCATGAGGAAGACGCGCCGGCCGGTGCGCTTGAACCAGAACACCTGGATGATCACCGACAGCGTTTCGACCACGAACAGACCGCCGACGATCGCCAGCACGATCTCATGCTTGGTGGCGACGGCCACCGTCGCCACCGCGCCGCCGAGGGCCAGGCTGCCGGTGTCCCCCATGAAGACGGCGGCTGGCGGCGCGTTGTACCAGAGGAAGCCCAGCCCCGCCCCGATCAGGGCCGAGCAGAAGACGGCGAGTTCCCCCGAGCCCTGGACGAAGGGCAGTTCCAGGTAGCCCGCGAAGATGCGGTTGCCGACGAGATAGGCGATGAAGGCGAAGACGCCGGCGACGATGATCGTTGGCACCATGGCGAGGCCATCGAGCCCGTCCGTGAGGTTCACGGCGTTGGACGCGCCCATCATCACCAGCATGCCGAACAGCGGAAAGAAAATCCCGAGCGGGATGAGGACGTTCTTGAAGTCCGGCACGGAGATCCCGCTGCCCAGCGGACCGCCGATATGGACCATGATCCAGATCGAGGCGAGCAGGCCGATACCCGCCTGCCCGACCAGCTTGAGACGCCCCGACAGGCCGCGCGTATTGCGCTTCGTTACTTTCAAAAAATCATCCGCGAAGCCGAGCGCGCCGTAGCCCAGGGTCACGACCAGCGCCGCCCAGACATAGGGGTTGGCGAGGTCCGTCCACAGCAGCGTCGATATGGTCAGGGCGCTGAGGATGAGGACGCCGCCCATCGTCGGCGTGCCCTTCTTCTCCACCAGATGCCGCTCCGGCCCGTCGAGCCGGATCGGCTGCCCTTGCTTCTGCAAGCTCCGCAGCATTCGGATGACGCGCGGCCCCAGCAGGAAGCTGATGAGGAGCGAGGTCAGGCAGGCCGCGCCCGACCGGAAGGTCAGGTAGCGGATGAGATTGAGGATATGCAGGTGGTCCGAGAAGGGCAGCAGGAGGTTGTAGAGCATCAGACGGACTCCTCCGTCTCTGCCCTGACAGGTAGCGCTGCAATGATCTTGGCCATGCGGCTGCCCAGGCTGCCTTTGACGAGGATGGCGTCGCCCGGCCGAAGGGCGGCCACGACATGGGGGGCGAGTTCGGCGGAGGTCGCGGCATGGGCGGCCCGCATGGAAGCGGGCACCGCATCATACAGGCGGCGCATCTCGGGCCCGCAGGCGAACAGCAGATCGGCGTGGGCCATCACATCAGGGGCGAGGCCGGCATGTTCCGCAGCACTTGCATCCCCCAGTTCCAGCATATCGCCGAGCACGGCGACGCGCCGTGTCGCGGGTTGCAGGCCGAGCACGGCGAGGGCCGCGCGCACCGAGGGCGCGGAGGCGTTGTAGCTCTCATCGAGCAGCAGGGCCTCGCCGCCGCCGGGAAGCGCCAGACGGCGGCGGGCGCCACGGCCGGTGACAGCGGTGAAGCCATCCAGCGCGGCGGAGGCATGATGCGGCTCGACGCCCAGCGCCACGGCGGCGGCGATGGCGGCGACCGCGTTCACGGCCATATGGGCGCCCGGCGCCGCGAGGCGGAATCGCAGCGGCACGCCCTCCATCGTCATCGACACGTTGACGCCGTCGGCGTCGCTGGCGGCGTCGAGCAGCCGGGCCTCGGCGGCCTCGCTCCTGCCGAAGCGGATGATGCGCGCGGCCCCGGCAGCCTCCGTCAGGATCGCGAGATGCGGGCTCTCGGCGGGCAGCACCGCCGTGCCGTCATCCGTGAGGCCTGACAGGATCGCGGCTTTCTCGGCGGCGATCGCCTCCAGGCTGCCCATATGGCCGATATGGACGGGCGCGATGTTGGTGATGACCGCTACATGGGGGCGCGCCAGCCGCGCCAGCGGCGCGATCTCGCCCGGATGGTTCATGCCAATCTCGGCGACGCAAAAGGCCGCGTCGGGGGCCAGGCGCGCCAGCGTCAGCGGCACGCCCCAATGGTTGTTGTAGGACGCGACGGCCGCATGCGTCAGGCCGCTGGCCGCGAGGATACGCCGCAGCATCTCCTTCGTCGTCGTCTTGCCCACGCTGCCGGTGACGGCGACGAGGCGACCCGTGAAGCGCGCCCGGGCCGCGGTGCCGATCGCGGTAAGGCCGCCGAGCGTGTCGTCCACCCGCAGGAGGGGCGCATCCTCCGCGAGATCGGGCGGGTCGCGATCGACCAGCGCGCCGGCGGCGCCGCTGGAGAGTGCCGCCGCCACGAACAGATGCCCGTCCCGGTTCTCGCCATGCAGGGCGACGAACAGATCGCCGGCGGCGACCGTCCGCGTATCGATCGAGACGCCGGCGGCGGCGAAGGGCCGGGTCATGACGCCGCCGGCGGCCCTGGCCAAATCCTCGGGCGTCCAGAGCACGCTCATACCGCGACACCCGCGAGCCGGCGAATGACCGTGGCGTCGTCGAAGGGCAGTGTCTCGCGCCCGATGGTCTGGCCCTGCTCGTGGCCCTTGCCGGCCACGACGAGGACATCGCCCGGCCGCAGCAGGCCGAGCCCTGCGGCGATCGCGGCCTCGCGGCCGCCGACCTCGATCGCATCAGGACATCCGGCCATGACCTCGGCGCGGATGGCGGCGGGGTCCTCGCCGCGCGGGTTGTCGTCGGTGACGATAACGGCATCCGCACCCGCGACCGCCGCCGCGCCCATCAGGGGACGCTTGCCGCGATCCCGGTCGCCACCGGCGCCAAAGACGATGGCGAGGCGCCCCTCGGTATGCGGGCGGAGTGCCGCCAGCACCCGCGCGATTGCGTCGGGCGTATGGGCGTAGTCGACATAGGCTGCGGCGCCATTGGCCAGGGTCGCCGCCAGTTCCATGCGGCCGCGCACGCCGACCAGACCCGGCATGCGGTCGAAGACCGCCGTCTCGCCGAGCATCAGCGCCATGGCGGCGGCAAGCAAGGCGTTGTCGGCCTGGAAGCGGCCCGGCAGAGGCAGCTCGATATCGAAGCGGCGCCCGGCGGCGGTCAGCGACAGAAGCTGGCCGCTGGGCCGGGGCGTCGCGCGATGGAGGGCAATGATCGTGCCGCCCTCGCCAACCGTGCCGAAGTTCAAGCCGCCCTTGGCCGCAATGGCCGCCATCGCCTCCCGCGTCGCGGGCTCCAGCGTCATGGCGGCGACGGCCGGTGCGCCGGGCGGCAGCAACTCCGCGAACAGCCGCAGCTTCGCCGCGCGGTAGGCGTCCATGCCGCCGTGATAGTCAAGGTGGTCGCGCGTCAGGTTGGTGAAGGCGCCCGCGCACAGGCGCAGACCGTCCAGCCGGAACTGGTCGAGCCCATGCGAGGAGGCCTCCATCGCGACATGCTGAATGCCGGCGGCGGCCAGGGTCGCCATCGTATTGGCGAGGCTGACGGGATCGGGCGTGGTCAGACCCGCCCCTTGCGGCATGCCCGGCGCAATCAGGCCCAGCGTGCCGAGCGAGGCCGCCTTGTGGGCACCCAGGGTCCAGAGCTGGCGCAGGAAATCGGCGGTGCTGGTCTTGCCGTTGGTGCCGGTCACGGCGGCGATGCGGCGCGGCTGCGGGCCGGCAAGGGCTGCCGCCATCTGCGCCAGCCGGCGGCGCGGCTCGGGGTCCAGGATCATTGGGCGAGGCGGTACGCCGGCGGGCCAGTCGGTGCCCTGCGGCGCCAGAATGGCGGCGGCGCCGCGCGCCACGGCGTCCGCGATATAGTGCCGACCGTCGCGGGCATTGCCCGGGAGAGCCGCGAAAAGATAGCCGGGTTTCACCTCGCGGCTATTGGCGGTGATGCCCCCGATGTCGACCGAGATATCGCCGGGCCGCGTCAGGCCGGGGCGCGTCAGGCCGGGCCGCGTCAGGCCGGGCCGCGTCAGGCCGGGCCGCGTCAGGCCGGGCCGCGTCAGGCCGGGCCGCGCGGGGCCGTGCGTGAGTGCTGTGTGCATCAGATCAACGAGCCGCATCGGCCGTGGCCGGCGCCGGGACGCGATACATCGCGTCATGCCGCAAGCTGGCGGCAGCCCCTTCCGGCGCGGTCCACCGGCCTTGGGCCGCGTCCCCGGCCGCGACCCTGGGCGCCGCGCGATGGACCGGCTTGCGCGCCGGGCGGTCGGCATCGGCGATATCGTCGGGCTCGCCGGGGTTGTTCGGCCCGAGCGGGATCACGCCTGGCGGCGCCGGGTATGGCATGGGAATAGCGAGTTCCTGGTTGATCGCCTCCACGTTGTCGAAACGCGGCATGACGTTGAGCATCGGCCCGATGCGGGCGATGACATGCCCGACGGCAGGCGCCGCCATCCAGCCGCCGGTCGTGAAGCCGTGGGTTGCGGCCGTCGCATGGCCGGAGTCGATCGCGATGTAGACGACGTAGCGCGGCGCGTAGATCGGGAAGGCCGCGACGAAGGAGCTGTAGTTCGTATGCTTCTTGTAGCCGCCGTGCGCCGAGACCTTCTGCGCCGTGCCGGTTTTCGCGCCCACGAAATACCCGGGCACCTCGCCAAAACTGCCGGTGCCATCGACCACGATCAGACGCATGATCTTGCGCATCGTGTCGGAGGTCGATTCCTGCATGACGCGCACACCCTCGGGCGGCGGATCGCCGGGGTTCGGCGCCAGCAGCGTCGGCTTGTAGAGCACGCCGCCATCGACGATCGCGACCGCCGTGTTGGCGATGTGCAGCGGCGTCTCGGCGATGCCGTTGCCGAAGGAGACCGTCATCAGCGTCGCGCGCCCCCAGGCGCTATCGGGCTGCACCTGCGGCAGCGCCGCCTCCGGCAGCTGGATGGGCTCGCGCGACATCAGGCCAAGCTTCTGCAGCCAGTCCCGCTGACGGTCCTTCCCGACGAGAACGGCAATCCGCGACGCGCCGATGTTGGATGAGAACCGCATGATGTCGGGCAGCTGCATCCAGTAGTGCTTGGGCTCGAAATCGGTGATGTGGAAACGGCCGATCGGAATCGGATGCGTCGTGTTGAAGCTGTCCCAGAGGTGGATGACGTTGTCGTCCAGCGCCATGCTGGCCGTCTGCAGCTTGAACACGCTGCCCGGCTCATAGGTGCCGGTCGCGCAACGGTTGAACTTCTCCGCGTCGGTCGCGGTCGCGAGATCATTCGCGTCGTAGTCCGGAATGCTGACCATGCCGAGGATGCGGCCGTTCGTCGCGTCCTCAACGATCCCGCAGCCGCCGACCGCGGTGAAGGTTTTCACCGCATTCGCCACTTCGTCGCGCAGGATCGTCTGCACCCGCACGTCGATGGAGAGGCGCAGCGGCGTGGGATCGGTGTTCAGGCGGGTGTTGAAGTATTTCTCGACGCCCGCGATGCCGTTGTCGTCGATATCGACGGCGCCGAGCACCTGCGCCGCCGTATCGCCCAGCGGGTAGCGGCGCTCATAGGCGGTCTGGAAGGAGAGGCCGGGGATGCCGAGATTGTTGATCGCCAGTTCCTGCGCCGGCGAGATCTGGCGGGCGACATAGACGAAGGCCTTCGCCGAGGCGAGGCGGCGCGCGATGTCCGCCTCGTCGATCTGCGGCAGCACCTTCTTCAGCGCGGCGGCGACGGCATTCGTGTCCATCATCTGGCGCGGATCGGCGTAGAGATCGGCGACGGGCAGCGACACGGCGAGGATCTGCCCATTGGCGTCGATGATCGAGGCGCGGCCTGACGGCGTGGCCACGGCGGCGGCCGGCGCTTCGGGCACGAACTGCTCGACCACGCGCGGCGCCGGCTTCATCGGGTTGATCAGCGTCGCATCGGCGAGCTTGGCCGCAATCGCTAGAAACAGCAGCAGGAAGACGCCGGCCACCGCGACCAGGCGGGCGCGGCTCTTTTCCATCACCGCACGCCGGCGGAGATCGGGCGAGGTCACGCGCACCGTCTCGCCGTGCGGACTGGCGGTCGGCCGCCGCTGTCCCGAGGCCCGGGGCCGCGGGCCCCACGGGTTGTTCGGCGTCATATCCGGTGGGGGCGCGTCGCTCATGATCCGGCGCGCCTACTGCGAGGTCGAGTAAAGCGGGCGAGGCGGCGCCAGCGTGGCCGAGGACGCCATGCCGAGCGATGACCCGGAGACGGGGCGGTACATGACCGTCGCTGCCGGCGGCGTGATGCGGGGCACGGGGTCCGCCATGCGCGACGGCATATTGGCGGCGTAGAACTGGCGGGGTGCCGGCGCTGCCTGAGGCGTGGCGTGATGACCGGCGTGCCGCCGCGAGGCCGCCTCGTATCCGTTGCCTTCGGCCAGCCAGGGCTGCGCCTCCGCGCCGGAATGATGCGCCAGGCGGTGGGATGGCTTGGGCGGCGGGATCGTGGCCGCCATGAAGTGAGGAGCGGGCGCGGCTGATGCGAAAACGGGCGGCTGCGGCACCGGAGCCGGCATGGGCGCCGCCGGCAGCGGCGGTAGCGGCGCGGCCGCGATGGCCAAAGCCGGCGACGGGCCGGGTGCGGCCTGGGGCGCGGCCGCCTGAGGGGGCTCCGGCTCAGGCGCGAACGGCTTAGGCGCGAACGGCTGAGGCGGAAGCGGGTGATCAGGTGCCGCCGGCTGCAGCAGAGCCACCACCGGCGCCGCCGGTTGCGTATGAGGCAGCACCTGCGGCGCCGCTTCAGCCATCGGCAGCCCGTGGGTCGGGTCGATCGCCGGTGCTGGTGCGGGTGCGGGCGTTGCGGCGGGAGCGGGCTTCGCCACGGGGGCCGGATTGTCCCGGAACGGCACCGGCGGCGGAAGTGCCGCCGCGAGCTGGTCCATCGTCAGCAACTGGGACGGCTGCATCGGCTGCAGCGTGAGATACTGGCTGGCAAGCGCCTGCAGCCGTTCCGGATCATTCACGAGCGCCCAGTCAGCCCGCAACATACGCGTGCGCTCCCGCGCGACATCGATGTCGTGGAAAGTGCTGCGCAGCGAAGCGTCCAGCGCGAAGGCACGCTGCTTGACCTGATAAAGGTACAGGCCGGAGCCGGCGGCCAGGATCAGACAGACGCAGGTCCAGGGCCGGATCACGCCGCAACCTCCTCGACGGCAAGCCGGCGCAACGCTCTGAGGCGCGCGCTGCGGGCACGGGGATTGTCGGCGACTTCCGCCGCGCCGGGACGCAAAGCTTTGCGCGTCACGAGTTCAAACTGCGCCTCGGCCCTGGCCAGCAAGCCGCGCGGGTCATGGCGGGATGGGCCGGGCGCTTGGCCCGTCGCATCATTCATAAAATGTTTAACGATCCGATCCTCAAGCGAGTGAAAGGAGACAACGACGAGTCGCCCCCCAGGACGCAGTATGCGTGTCGCTTGATTCAAAGCACGCTCAATTTCAACCAATTCTTCATTCACTCCGATGCGAAGTGCCTGAAAACTGCGTGTCGCCGGATCAATGCCTGAACGATCGGGCGGCAGAACGCCGCGAATGATGCTCGCGAGTTGCGCCGTGGTCGTGATGGGCTGCACCGCGCGGGCGGCGACGATCGCGCGGGCGATTCGCCGCGATTGCCGCTCCTCGCCAAACTTGAAGAGAATATCGGCGAGTTCGTCGGCGGGCAGGCGCGCGACGAGATCGGCGGCGGAGGGTCCCGCTCCCCCCATGCGCATATCGAGCGGCCCGTCCATGCGAAAACTGAAGCCGCGCGCCGCGTCGTCGATCTGAAAGGAGGAGACACCGAGATCGAGCACCACGCCGTCCAGTCCGTCGACGCCCCGGCTGCCGAGAAGTGCCAGCAGATCACCGAATCGGCCTTCGACAAGATGCAGGCGGCCCGGAAATGCCGAGGCGAGAACAGCGCCGCGCGCGATCGCCTGGGGATCGCGATCAATCGCCCAGATGGTGCAATCGGCGCGTTCCAGAATCGCACGCGTGTAGCCGCCACCACCGAAGGTCCCATCGAGATAGACCTCACCCGGCTTTGGGTCGAGCGTCGCCAGCACCTCGGCCAGCATGACCGGGATATGCACGCCGCGCTTCTCGACGAGGGCCGTCATCGCGGCGCGCTCCCCTGCAGCGTGAGGCCGCGCGCATTCGCGTTCTGCCGCGCCTCGGCCGAGCGGCGTTTCGCAGCCGCGGGCTCCCAGATTTGGAAGATGGGGCCTGTGCCCATGAAGACGCAGGTGTCGGTGAGCCCGGCATGGGACAGCAGCATCTCGTTGAGGATGATGCGGCCTTCCTTGTCGGAATCAATCGGATAGGCCTCGCCGTAGATGGTGGCGGCGAGATCGTCATATTCGCGGCTGAACAGCTCGTAGCGGTCGAGAGACTGGGCAAGCCTGTCGAAAAACGGCTTCGGCCAGGCCTCGATGCAGGCGTGGTTATGAGAAGGGCGCAAAATCATCGAGACGCTCCCTTCCGGGTTTGAATCCTGTGATTTCAGCGCCGCGCGAAACGGCGCCGGAACGGATACACGCCCCTTGGCGTCCAGCCTGTTCAGGTGGCTCCCGAGAAAGTTCGTCATCGGGCCCCCTTTCACGTCTGCTGGCCGCAGCGCCTCCATTGACCTGGCGCCGGGATGCGACACGGCTGCATCCCCCACGCCTTGGGATGACATGGGTTATCATGGGCGTAACTGGGCGTCAAAGGAATTTGGCCGAGACCTTTACGGAAAACTCGCGATTCCACCTTGAAAACACGAGGTTCTCGGTCTTTTTTGCCCAGATGCAAGACACAATTCAGACGCGAAATGTTCCTATTTTGTTCAGTCACCCATTGGATTGATGACCGTTCCGAAACTTATCCCCAAGGAACTCCAAGGTGTTACATGGAGAGAAGTGCCAGACGGTCTGTAAGCCGGGTTCTGTCCGGGCCGCTCGCGCGGCCTTGGACGGCCATTCCTCTGGGACGCGCGTTACCGCGCGCCTCACGCGACCAACCCGGGTGACGGGGCGGGAACGCCCTCGCGTCACACGTCACAGTTTCGTGTGCCGTGCCGCCGGCCACCCCTATTCGGTCTTGCTCCCGGTGGGGTTTACCCTGCCCGCGCCGTTACCGGAGCGGCGGTGCGCTCTTACCGCACCGTTTCACCCTTGCCTGCGGGCCCCGACTTGCATCGATGCGCACCGGCGGTTTGTTTTCTGTGGCACTGTCCCTGGGGTCACCCCCGCCGGCCGTTAGCCGGCACCGTATTCCCGTGGAGCCCGGACTTTCCTCCCCCATGCCCTCACGGACATGGCAGCGGCCGTCCAACCGTCTGGCGCGCGCTGATTGCGTCAGCGGCCGCCCGTGGTCAAGCCATGCCGCGGACAGTGCTGGCCAGCACCGAGGCGCGGAGCGCCGTTTCGGCATCCGCGAGGCCCGTCACAGCCTGGGGGCGCCAGCGGCGCTGGAAGGCGCGGAGCACGGTCGCGAAGGCTTCGCCCGCTTCGGGCTCCGTCGGCAGCGGATAGCCGATGGCGGCCAGGTCCGCCCATAGCGTCCCATGATCGACGCCGGCGTCCCTGGCCGGGGACGGAAAATCCGGCCATAGCCCGATGCCGCCGGCGGCCAGCCCCGGCCAGTCGAACAACTCGCCCGGGTCCTGCTTCCGGTCGGGCGCGATGTCCGAATGGGCCACGACATTGCGGGCCGGGATCGGATGCCGCGCGAGAATACCCGCGCAAAGATCCCGCACCGCGGCCATCTGCACGGAGGGAAAGGGCCGATAGCCCCACTCATGCCCGGGATTGACGATCTCGACCCCGACCGACCGGCCGTTGAGCCCGTGGTGCCCGCGCCAGAAGGAGATGCCGGCATGCCAGGCCCGCCGCTCCTCCGCCACCAGCCGCCAGACGGTTCCGTCTTCTTCCACGACGTAATGCGAGGAGACGCGGGAGGCAGGATCGCACAGCCGCTCGATGGCCGCCGCCCCGCTCTGCATCCCCGTATAGTGGAGCACGAGGATATCCACCGGCTCATCCGCCGGCCGTTCGTCATGATTGGGCGACGGCCGGTCCCTCACGCCCAATGCCTCACGTGCGCCGCAGCACATCGATGGGCAACAGCTTCCCCTCCCGCTCGAAATGCCAGAAGGTCCAGCCGTTGCACGAGGGCGCGTTCTGCAACTCGGCCCCCACCTTGTGGATCGAGCCACGGAGGTCGCCGGCACTCACGCTGCCGTCCGGTCCGACGACCGCGGAGACGCGGCGCTGACGGTCGAACAAAACCGTGCCCGCGGCCAGAGCCCCACTCTCGACCAGACTGCCGAAGGCGATGCGCGGCACGTCCCGCCGTGACGGCGTGACCGCCAGCGCATCCGTGCCCAGCGGCCTTGTCTTCGCCAGCCGCGCCCAGGCCGCTTCGACGTAAGCCGGATGCCGTTCGATGCCTATGAAGTGGCGGTTGAGTCTTTTGGCAACGACCGCCGTCGTCCCCGTGCCGGAAAACGGGTCGAGCACGACATCCTCGGGCGCGGTCGAGGCGAGCAGCACCCGGTGCAGCATCGCCTCCGGCTTCTGCGTCGGATGCAGCTTCAGGCCATGTTGATTGCGCAACCTCTCGGGACCGCCGCAGACGGGCATGAACCAGTCGCTGCGCATCTGCACGTCGTCATTGGCGGTTTTCATCGCCTGATAATTGAAGCGGTAGCGCGAGTCCTGCCCGCGCGCGGCCCAGATGAGGGTTTCATGGGCATTCGTGAAGCGCCGGCCGCGAAAGTTCGGCATCGGGTTGGACTTGCGCCAGACGATGTCGTTGAGCACCCAAAAGCCGAGGTCCTGCAGGATCGCGCCAATGCGAAAGATGTTGTGATACGTGCCGATGACCCAGAGCGTGCCGTCCTTGCGCAGCACCCGGCGGCATTCCGTAAGCCACTCCCTCGTGAAACGGTCGTATTCGGCGAAATCGGCGAAGCGGTCCCAGTCGTCATCGACGCCATCGACGACGCTTTCATCAGGCCGCCGCAGCTGTCCCTGCAGCTGCAGATTATAGGGCGGATCAGCGAAGACGCAGTGGATCGATGCCGGCGGCAGCATCCGCATGTGGTGGATGCAGTCGCCCAGAAGAAGCTGATCCAGCGGCAATTCGCGGGTGAGGTCCACAGTCCTCCTCAAGGCGTCATTCCGGGCGGCATCGTCACGCAGACACAGGACAACAGGCGCAGGCAACCAAGGGTCTGGCAAGAGATACGCACGCCAGAGACGCGCGCGCTATGAAAACCGGGGCAGCAGGCGCAGGCGGGCATGGACAAGGCTCAGGCGGCGTCAGTTGTCAGAACGATCGCGGAACCGCCCTCCGGCCGCAAGCGGCCGGGACGACCGTCCTCGGATGGCGCATCGCTCCTCTCGGCAATCGCCTCGGCGCTGGTCTCGGTCACCATCTCGGCGGGCACGAGGATCGCGCCTTGCAGGATCGCGCGCACGGGCGCGAAACCCCGGCGGTGATGGGGGGAGATGCCGCTGGCGGCCATGGCCTGACAGTGCGCCGGGGTGCCATAGCCGGCATTCGTCTCCCAGCCGTAATGCGGGAAGCGGACGCTCAGCCGGGCCATCAGCCGGTCACGCGCGACCTTGGCGATGATGGAGGCCGCCGCAATGGAAAGGCTGAGCCCGTCGCCGCCGACGACACATTGCACGGCACAGGGAAGATCGGGCGGCCGGTTCCCGTCGACCAGAGCCAGATCGGGCAGGCTCGGCAGCCGCATCACCGCCCGCCGCATGGCGAGCAAGCTGGCCTGCAGGATATTGATCCGCTCGATCTCGGCGACGGAGGCCGCGCCCACGCCGATCTCGGCCGCGCCCGAGGCATAGAGCGCCATGGACGCCGCCAGCCGCCGCTCCGGCGTCAGCTTTTTCGAATCGTCGAGAAGCTTCGCCAGCGTTCGCGGCACGCCCTTCGGAAAGACGACGGCGGCGGCGATCACCGGCCCGGCCAGCGGCCCGCGCCCGACCTCATCGAGGCCAGCAACGCGACCGCCCGCCGCCCGTTCCAGCTTGTAATGCGGCGCCATGCTCACGGCTCCCATGGAACCTCAGCCGCGCCCGAACAGGCGGCGCCAGAAGCCGGTGCCCGGCCCTGACCTCACCCCTTGATAGGAGACATGCGGCCGGGAGGCCGGCGGCCGCAGCGCGCTGCTCATCAACTGCCGCCCCGTGTCCCGCTCTCCGATCAGCCTTCGCTGGAAGGCGAGGATGGCGGCGGAGCTCTCATCCAGCGGCGCCTCGGCCAGCGTCTCCGCCGCAGCCGCCGCCTGATAGAAATCCCCGGCGCGCCGGTAGATGTCGACCAGACAGAGGCGCGGCTGAATTTCGGCGGAAGGTGGCCAGACGGCGGCGGTCTGCTGGCGCCATGCGACCGCCCACTCGGCCTCCTCCGCGTCGTCCGCCGCCCAGGCGGCCTGCAACAGGGCCTCGGCGGCCGCCCAGACATCGCCACGCCGCTGGCAGAGCAACGCCCACAGCAGAAAGCCGCGCGCGAAGGCCGGCGCCTGGGCCCGCAGCGCCGCATATTCCGGGTCGGCGCGCACGACCTCCGCATCCTGCGGGCCGACCGCCGAGAGGTCGGGCGCTGCCGCGCCGCAGCCGGAGCATTCCGCCACCCAGCGGCGGAGCGTGGAGCGCGCCGGCTCGCCCGGGCGGAAATCGAGATCGGGCGCGAGTTCAGGCGCCGGCGCCTTGAAGACCGGGCGGACCACGGCGCCGCAGACGGCACAGACACTCATGGTGGGGACCTCATTCCGGCGCGCGCCTCATGCCGCGACACGGCGGGCGACGATGCCCTCGGCGAGGCGTCCGAGCGCGCGGGTCAGCCGATCGGGGGCGACGGCGTAGCAGACGCGCAGCCACCCCTCGCCGCTCTCGCCAAAGGCGATGCCGGGGGCGACGGCGATGCCATGCCGGGTGACGAGGGTCTGCGCCAGGGTGAGGCTGTCGGTGACGCCCTCGACCTGGAGGAATGCATAGAACGCGCCATCGGGCGAGGCGTACCGCACACCCGGCAGATCGCCGAGGAACCGCGCGGCAATGGCGCGGCCCTCGCTGCAATGGGCGCGAAACGTCTCCGGCGTCGCACGGTCGGCGACGGCGGCGAGCCCGGCGTGCTGAATGAACGGCGCGACGCCCGAATGCGTCACCTCGACCAGCTCTGCGAGTTCGTCGCGCGTGCCGGCGGGGGCGATGAGCCAGCCCAGCCGCCAGCCGGTCATCACCCAGGTCTTGCTGAAGCTGTTGCAGACGATCACGCGGTCATCGGGCTCGGCGATGTCGAGGATCGAGGGCGCGGCGTCCGAGCCGTCATAGACCAGGCGCGAATAGACCTCGTCCGAGATCAGCCAGCAGCCGTGGCGTCGGCAGAGGGCGAGGATATCGCGCAGCTCGTCCAGCGTCGCGGTCCAGCCGGTGGGGTTGTTCGGCGAGTTGAGGATGAAGCAGCGCGCGCCGGCGAGCGCGTGGTCGAGCTTGCCAAGATCGAGGTGGAAGCGCCCATCCTGGCGCGCGTCGAGCGGCACGGGCACGACGTCGGCGCCGCGCAGGCGGGCCGCGTTGCCGGCGTTGGGCCAGGCCGGCTCATGCAAGACGACCTTGTCTCCGGCGCAGACGACGGCCGAGAGGGTGATGGCGAGCGCCGCCATGCCGGAGGCGGTGACGATCACGCGGTCCTCGCTCACGGTGCGCTGATGCAGGCCGCTGAGGTAGTCGGCGATCGCGTGCCGCAGCGGGGGCAGGCCGCGCACATCGGGATAGAGGGTCTCGCCACGTCCGATCGAGGCGGCGAGCGCGGTCAGCGCGGCGGCCGGGCTCGGCTGGTCGGATTCACCGAAACAGAGGAACTCCGTGTCGGGGCGGCTGAAGGCGAGCCGGGCGACGGAGACGATACGGGACCCGTGCAACCGGGTGAGGTCGAGCTGAGAACCGGACATGTGACGGGGCTACCACAGCCCCCCGCGCCGAGGCGAGAGGCGAAAGCACCTCTTTTCCTGACAGTCTCAATCCTCATCGTCCTGGTCGTCGTCCAGGCTGAACTGGTCGGCCTCGCGGTCGTAGCTGAACAGCTCGGCGTAGCGGCCCCAAGCGATCACCGTCCGCATCGTCGCATCGGCATAGTCGGGGGACATATGGTCCTCCAGCTCGTCGCGGAAGCGCAGCGCGGGCGCCCGGTGGTTCCAGCGCTCGTCCAGCACCTGCCGGATCTGGGTGATGATCGGCACATGCGCGCGGAGCGCCGCCGCGAACTCCGCCTTGCGATCGTCGGTGTCCGCCTCGACGAACCGCTTCCCCGCATCCGTCAGCTTGATGTCGCCCTCGTCGAATTCCGCGAAGCCCAGCATCTGGAGCGCCTCGCCGATCGGCAGCAGCTCATCCGCCTCCATCTGGAAGGCATTGGCGAGCGCCGGCAGGTCGGCGAGGCCGTTATAGGGCTCGCCCTCGATGGTCTCCATGAGACCCGCCATGAGGTTGGTGCCCACGACGGGAAGCGGCTGCACCGGCGGCGGCGCGGCCGGTGCGCCCTTGTCCACGCCGAGGGGCTTGTGGTGCTCGACCGGCCGCCGCGTCATCAGCGCGTAGATGTCGTCCACCATCTGGCGGAAGTCGGGGTCCAGACGCTCGCGCGGATGGGCGAAGGGCACCGTCAGCTCGCTCGCGACCCGGCCGGGATTGGAGGAAAAGACGAGGATGCGGTCGCACATCAGCACCGCCTCCTCGATATTATGGGTCACCATGAGGATGGATTTGACCGGCAGCCGCTTCTCCGACCAGAGGTCGATGAGGTCGGTGCGCAGCGTCTCGGCGGTCAGCACGTCGAGCGCGCTGAACGGCTCGTCCATCAGCAGCAGGTCGGGGTGGACAACGAGCGCGCGCGCCAGCCCCACGCGCTGGCGCATGCCGCCGGACATTTCCTTCGGATAGGCGTTCTCGTAGCCGCCGAGGCCGATGAGGTCGATCGCCTCCTCGGCCCGCGTCGTGCGTTCCCCGCGCGGCACGCCCTGCGCCTCCAGCCCGAGCGCGACGTTCTCCTCGACAGTCAGCCAGGGAAACAGCGCGAAGCTCTGGAAGACCATGGAGACGCCCTTGACCGGACCCGTGATCGGCTGGCCACGCCAGCGCACGTCACCCGCCGTCGGCTTCAGCAGGCCGGAAACGATGCGCAGCAGCGTCGACTTGCCGGAGCCCGAACGGCCGAGCAGCCCGACGATCTCACCCTCCCGCAAGGAAAGCTGGACATCATCGAGGATGATGACGTCGGACGAGGCATCCTTGGGATAGGATTGCCGGCAATTCTGGATGCTGACGAGCGTCGAGGCCTCGGTCCGAGCGATTTGATCCATGGGCGTCTCCTGCCGGTGGAGGGAGCAGATAGGATGATCCGGATGAAGGTTTCTGCGCCTTTTTTCAAAAAGAAGCGCGGGCCTTCCTGGTCCTAGAACGTCGTGCGGCGGACGGCGTAGGCGTGCAGCGGCCGCCAGAGCAGCCGGTTGATCACCAGCACGAAGCCCGTCATGACACAGACGCCGAGCACGATGCCGGCCGTATTGCCGTCGGTGGTGGCGTCCGCGATGTAGGAGCCGAGGCCGACCGCGGTCAGTGTCGTCTTCCCCCAGGACGCGACCTCCGCGACGATGGCGCTATTCCATGCGGCGCCGGAGGCGGTCAATGCGCCCGTGATATAATACGGGAGAATGCCGGGGATGATCACCTTGCGCCACCAGAGAAGGCCCTTCACGCCCAGATTGGCCGAGGCTTCCTTGAGGTCGCCCGGAAAGGCCGAGGCCCCCGCGACGACGTTGAACAGCACATACCACTGGGTGCCGACGATCATCAGCGGCATCAGCCAGATATTCGGATTGAGCGCATAGCGCACCAGCACGATGACGACGATGGGGAACAGCAGGTTTGCCGGGAAGGCGGCCAGGAACTGGGCGATCGGCTGGATCACCCTTGCCCAGCGCGGACGCAGCCCGATCCAGACGCCGATCGGCACCCAGACGGCGGTCACGATGACGAGCGCCGCCGCCACCCGCAGGAGCGTGCAGAAGCCCAGCAGCACGACATGGCCGAATTGCCCGAGCGTGATCGAAGCTGCCACGAAGGTCGCGATCCGCCAGAGCGAGAAGGCCACCAGAATGGCAATGAAGGCGAACCAGATGCCGTCGACCAGGCGGGAGGGCGCCGCCCCCTGCCTAGGCTGGACGGCCAGGGGCAGGCGCAGCCGAAGCCCCCCGATGGCGGTCGCCGTGTCGCCGATCCATTCGCCCAGGATCTGCAACAGGCGGGTCCGCCGCAGCGCACTCAGCACCCAGGGGTCGGGTGCATCGCCGCCGCTCGTCATCTCGAAGCGGAATTTCGATGACCAGGCGACCAGCGGCCGGAACAACAATTGATCGTAGATCAAAATGACGGCGAGCATGGCGAGGATGGCGTAGAAGACCGCGTGAAGGTCGCTCGCCCGGAGCGCCACGGACACGTAGGAGCCAATGCCGGGCAACAGGAAAGTCGTGTTGCCGACGGTCACCGCCTCCGAGGCGACGACGAAGAACCATCCGCCCGACATCGACAGCATGGTGTTGAACACCAGCCCCGGCATGGCGAAGGGCACTTCCAGCCGCCAGAAGCGCTGCCAGGTCGAGAGCCGGAAGCTCCGCGTCGCCTCGTCGAGATCGCGCGGCACCGTCGTCAGCGACTGGTAGAAGCTGAAGGTCATGTTCCAGGCCTGGCTCGTGAAGATCGCGAAGATCGCGGCGAGTTCGGCGCCGATGACACGGCCGGGAAACAGGTTGAGGAAGAAAAGCACGGTGAAGGACAGAAAGCCGAGGATCGGCACCGACTGGAGAATGTCGAGCGCCGGAATCATGATCATGCCGAGACGACGGCTTTTTGCCGCCAGCGGCGCGAAGATGAGCGTGAAGATCGTCGAGAAGATGAGCGCCACGAACATGCGTAGGGTCGTTCTGAGGGCATAATAAGGCAGCCAGCGCGGATCCAGGGTGATGGTGTCTCCCTTCGGCAGCGGCGCCAGCGTGCCGTGCGCGGCATGGGCCACCAGAATCAGCAGGGCGAGCACGCAGAGGATCGCCGCGGCGTCCCAGAGATTGGGAAGGCGGCGGCCGCTCACGAAGGCGGGCAAGGCCAGGACTGTCATGGTCATTGCCCTTGGGCTGAATTGTTGATGGGCCGGTCGCGGCGCGGCGCCCGAAGTACTGCGCTCTATCCTAGCGCATAGGGGCCTGTCATCACCCTTACTATGACCAACCGGTGACAGATCGGGTCCGGACGGCTATGGCCGCTTGCCCTGCCCTCCCCATCCGGCGCGTTCGCGATACCGGCGAGGCGCCGAGGCAAGGAGCTGCCAAGGAGCTGCCAAGGAGCTGATGGATGCGCGCGCCCGGCCGCCTTGTTCCTCTCGCGGTCTTTCTTCTGCTCGTCGTGCCGCTGGTGGCTGTCTGCGCCTGGCTTGTGCCGACGGGCGAAGTTCCCGACGAGCCGACCCATGTTATACGGGCCGCGAGCCTGCTGCATGGCGCCATCATCGGCCATCGTGCGGCCCAGCTGAATGCCGAGACCGGGGCGCTTGACGCGGGGGTCAACGGCAACACCGGCCTCGCTTTGGCAGCGATCGCCGGCAACGGCGACATCGCGCCGTTGCCGGCCGATGCGTCCCGCGCCGCGAGGCTCGCCTGGGTGCGCAGCATCCCGTGGCAACCGCGGGTGAGCTTCATCAGCAGCGCCAATACGGCGGCCTATGCGCCGGTCGCCTATATCCCGTCGGCTTTGGGGCTGGGTGCCGCGATTCTGATGGGTGCGAAACCTCACGCGGCCATCATCGGCGGACGGCTCGCGAACGGGCTGGCCTTCACCCTGATCGGCGCCTTGGCGCTGATGCTGGCGGA
>Ga0116230_10002280_pt1 | contig 18494 bp, 15 predicted proteins | sample S1TSphfallax_3_FD_88678 | JGI IMG/M metagenome (GOLD analysis project Ga0116230, IMG submission 88678) | Host-associated microbial communities from peat moss isolated from Minnesota, USA - S1T2_Fd - Sphagnum fallax MG | ecosystem: Host-associated > Plants > Peat moss > Unclassified | place...
ATCCGCGATGCCCCGATCCGAGCTTCGGCCGTTCCAAAGCTTGCGGCAGGCGAGGCTCCGAGCCATGCAATCTTCGAGTGACGCCATGAGCGCCGAGTTCCACGACATCGATCTCGAGATTCCGCCGGAATTGGCGGGCCAGCGCCTTGACGCGGCGCTCGCGCAGCTCATGCCCGAGCATTCGCGCACCCGCATCAAGGGATGGATCGAGGCAGGCCAGGTGCTCGTGGGCCGACTGTCCTGTAAACCACGCGACCTCGTCGAGGCCGGCTCACGGATCCATGTCCGGGTCAGCCATGCCCAGCCCCAAGAGGACGTTCAGCCCGAGAGTATTCCACTAAACCTAGTGCACGAAGATCGGGATGTTTGGGTGATCGACAAACCGGTGGGGCTGGTGGTGCATCCGGGTGCGGGCAATCCCAACCATACACTTCAGAATGCATTGCTCGGCAGGGACCCGGCGCTCGCATCGCTACCGCGCGCCGGCATCATCCATCGGCTCGACAAGGACACCAGCGGACTTTTGGTCGTGGCGCGCACGCCGGAGGCGCACACCTCCCTGACGCGGCAATTGCTCGCGCGGTCCGTGGCGCGTGATTATGTCGCGGTGAGCGTGGGCGTCATGACCGGCGGCGGCACCATCGACGAGCCTATCGGCCGGCACCGCAGTGACCGGCTGCGCATGACGATCCGCGCGGATGGCCGGCCTGCCGTCACGCACTATCGTGTGATCGAGCGGTTCCGTGCGCATACCTTGTTGAGCGTCAAGCTCGATACGGGCCGAACGCATCAGATCCGCCTGCATTTGTCGCATTTGCGTTACCCCATCGTCGGTGATCCGGTCTACGGCGGCCGGTTTGCGCTGCCGCGTGGCGCGACCGCGCCTTTGGTGGACATGTTGCGCGGCTTCAAGCGCCAAGCTCTGCATGCCGCGGCCTTGGCCTTCGATCATCCCCGCACCGGTAAGCGATTGACGCTGCAAAGCCCGGTGCCGAGCGATTTTGCGCAGTTGCTCGCTGTCTTGCGTGATGATGCGCGCGGCCTCTAGCCCCGGCTGGATGGTCCCGGATTGGCCGGCGCCACCGTCGATACGCGCGCTGTCCACCTACCGTGGCGGTGGAGTCAGCGTCGAACCCTATGCGTCGCTGAATCTCGGGGACCACGTGGGCGATGAACCCATGGCGACGCTGCAGAATCGCATGTGGCTGCGTGAAGCGGCGGGAATTGCCGAACCGCGCTGGCTCGACCAGGTGCATGGCACGCAGGTGGTCAATTTGGATGCCCCCGGCCGTCAGGGGCGCGGCGGCGGTGACGGTCGCGACGGGTTGGGCGTTGGTGGGCACGGTGAAGCCTGGCGGAGGCCCGTGGGCGATGCCGCGGTGACGCGGCGCCCGGGCGTGGTGTGCGCCATTCTGACCGCCGATTGTCTGCCGGTGTTGTTCGCCACCGATGCGGGCGATCGCGTGGGCGCGGCGCACGCCGGCTGGCGAGGCCTCGCGGCCGGCGTGATCGAATCCACCTTCGAGGCGCTCGGCGCACCGGCCGAGTCCGTCATCGCCTGGCTGGGACCGGCGATCAGCCAGCGTCACTTCGAGGTGGGTCCCGAGGTTCGCGAGGAATTTCTGGGGGAGGACGTCGGTGCGGGCGCCGCCTTTGCCTTGAACGACCGCGGTCGATACATGGCGGACCTTTACGCACTCGCGCGCCGGCGGCTCGCACGGCTGGGTGTGGATCGGGTATACGGCGGGGGCGAGTGCACCTATGCGGAGCCCGGTCGTTATTTCTCGCACCGGCGCGATGGCCGCACCGGCCGTCAGGCGACCCTCATTTGGTTGGAGCGCCGTGCCGACACGGCACGCACCTGAGGGGCTGTTGACGCGAGTCAGCGGCCCGTTTGAGCGGCCCGTTGAATTGATCGGCTCGCGTCCCCACCTTGGGATGATCTCGAGTGATCGACCAAGGTGACCTCATGCGAATGGACAAGCTGACGACCAAATTCCAGGCAGCGCTGGCGGACGCCCAGTCGCTGGCGGTGGGTCGCGACAATCAGTACATCGAACCCGTGCATTTGATGGCAGCATTGCTCGATCAACAGGGGGGCACCGCACGTCCGTTGCTCGAGAAGGCGGGCGCCAACGTGGCCAAGCTGCGCTCTGAGCTGGCGGCGGCTTTGGACCGCCTGCCCAAGGTCGAAGGGTCGGCCGGCGAGGTGCACCTGGGCAACGATTTGAACAAGCTTTTGAACATCACCGACAAGCTAGCCCAGCAGCGCGGCGATCAGTTCATCTCCAGCGAGTTGTTCGTGCTCGCGGCGTGTGAAGATCGGGGCGAGCTCGGCCGTTTGCTGAAATCGGGCGGTGCGGTTCGTTCCGCCCTCGACAAGGCCATCGAGGAAGTGCGCGGCGGCTCCAAGGTGGAGGACGCCGGCGCGGAAGAGAATCGTCAGGCCCTCGAAAAATACAGCATCGACCTCACCGAGCGTGCGAGTCAGGGCAAGCTCGATCCCGTCATCGGGCGGGATGACGAAATTCGCCGCACCATTCAAGTCCTGCAGCGGCGAACCAAGAACAACCCCGTGCTGATCGGCGAACCCGGCGTGGGTAAGACGGCGATCGTCGAGGGACTGGCGCAACGCATCGTGAACGGCGAGGTCCCGGAGGGCCTGCGCAACAAGCGGATCTTGTCGCTCGACATGGGGTCTCTGATCGCGGGTGCCAAATTCCGCGGCGAGTTCGAAGAGCGCCTCAAGGCCGTGCTCAGCGATCTGGCCAAGCAGGAAGGTCAAGTCATCTTGTTCATCGACGAGCTGCACACCATGGTGGGTGCGGGCAAGGCCGATGGGGCGATGGATGCGGGCAACATGTTGAAGCCGGCGCTAGCCCGGGGCGAACTGCACTGCGTCGGCGCGACCACGCTCGACGAGTATCGAAAGTACATCGAGAAGGACGCGGCACTCGAGCGGCGCTTCCAGAAAGTGCTCGTGGATGAGCCCACGGTCGAGGATACCATCGCAATTTTACGCGGCTTGAAGGAGCGCTACGAAGTTCATCATGGCGTGCAGATCACCGATCCGGCGATCGTGGCGGCCGCAACGCTGTCGCATCGCTACATCGCCGACCGCCAGCTGCCCGACAAGGCCATCGATCTGATCGACGAGGCGGGTTCGCTGATCCGCATGGAAATCGATTCCAAGCCCGAGGCGCTCGACCGGCTGGACCGCCGGATCATTCAACTGAAAATCGAGCGGGAAGCGCTCAAGAAGGAAGCCGATGAGGCCTCCAAGAAGCGCTTGACTACGCTTGAAGATGCGCTGACGGCACTCGGCAAGGAATATTCCGATCTGGAGGAGGTGTGGAAGGCCGAGAAGGCCACGGTGCAAGGCGCCGCCCACATCCAGGAGGAACTCGAGCGGGCCCGCCAGGATCTCGATACGGCCCGCCGTGCGCAGGATCTGGCTCGTATGTCCGAACTGCAATATGGGCGCATTCCGGCGCTCGAACAGCGGCTGGCCGCGGCAGTGGCGGTTGAGCAGAAACCCAATCAGCTCTTGCGCAATTCCGTGACGGACGTGGAAATCGCCGAAGTCGTCTCGAAGTGGACCGGTATTCCCGTCGCACGCATGCTCGAGGGTGAGCGCGACAAATTGCTACGCATGGAAGAGGTACTCGACCGGCGCGTGGTCGGCCAGAACGAAGCCGTCAAGGCGGTGGCGGACGCCATTCGGCGCACGCGTGCGGGGCTGTCGGATCCGAACCGGCCTAGCGGCTCGTTCATGTTCTTGGGTCCCACGGGCGTCGGCAAGACCGAATTGTGCAAGGCCTTGGCCGAGTTCATGTTCGACACCGAGGACTCGTTGATCCGCATCGACATGTCGGAATTCATGGAGAAGCATTCGGTCGCCCGTTTGATCGGCGCGCCGCCGGGGTACGTCGGTTACGAGGAGGGCGGATATCTGACCGAAGCAGTGCGCCGCCGGCCGTATTGCGTGATTCTGCTCGATGAAATCGAGAAGGCGCATCCGGACGTGTTCAACGTGCTATTGCAGGTGCTCGACGATGGTCGACTTACCGATGGCCAGGGCCGCACCGTCGATTTTCGCAATGCCGTCGTCATCATGACGTCGAACTTGGGCAGCCAGGTCATCCAGGAAATGGGCGGTACGGCCAATTACGCCGCCATGAAGGCCGCCGTGATGCAGGTGGTGACCCAGCATTTCCGTCCGGAATTCATCAATCGTGTCGACGACATCGTCGTGTTTCACTCGCTGGGACGCGATCAGATCCGCTCGATCGTGGACATCCAATTGGGCCGTCTGCGAAAGCGCTTGGCGGAGCGGGACATTTCGCTCGCCTTGGACGACGATGCTCGCGACAAGATCGGCGAGGCGGGTTTCGATACCGTCTATGGCGCACGCCCGCTGAAGCGCGCCATCCAGTCTCAGATCGAGAATCCGTTGGCGCAGCAGATCCTGCGTGGCGATTTCGTGCCTGGCGACCGTGTGGTTGCGAGGCTGCGGCGCGATGGTTTGGTGTTCGAGAAAGAACGGTTGCACTGACAACCGCGATCGAGGCTGCGGCCGGCGGCGCCGTGCCCGCAGCTTCGCTATAATTCGGCGGCAAGGGATATAGAGGAATTTCATGCCTTTTTACGAATATCAATGCAAGAGCTGTGGCCAGACGCACGAGGCCATGCAGAAGATCAACGATTCGCCGCTGCGCAAATGCCCGCATTGCGGCAAGTCACAACTCACGCGGCTGATGTCCGCGCCGGTGTTCCGCTTGAAAGGCGGCGGCTGGTACGAGACCGATTTCAAAGGCGATGCCGACAACAAGAAAAACTTGGCGGATCGACCCGAGGCCGACGCGCCCAAGGACGAGACCAAACCGGCAGCCGATGCCAAAGCCGGGGACACCGCCAAAGACGCAACGAAACCCGCCGACAAAGTCGCTGACAAGCCCGCGGAGAAGGCGGCACCCGTGGTGTCGGTCAAGAAGCCAGCGGCGGCGGCGATCTCGAAGCGCGGCGCGACTGCTGCCCTGCGGCCGAAGCCCAAGAAAACCGTCAAAAAGCCCGCGGCGAAGGCAAAAGGCCGCCGCTGATTTCACGGCGGGGGCTGCCGGGCTTGCCCGCACGCCCCCCAAGCCTTAGCATCGCGCGCTTTCCCAACGACAGTTCAAAAGATCATGCGCACCCATTATTGCGGCCAGGTCGGCGAAACGCTGATCGGTCACGTGGTCACCGTCGCCGGTTGGGCCAGCCGCCGCCGCGACCATGGCGGCGTCATTTTCGTCGATCTTCGCGATCGCGAGGGTCTCCTGCAACTCGTTTTCGATCCCGACCGGCCGGAAGTCTTCGCCAAGGCGGAGCGCGTACGCAACGAATACGTCCTCAAGGTCACGGGTCTCGTGCGCTTGCGGCCAGCGGGCACCGCCAATGCCAATCTGAAGTCCGGCCAGGTGGAATTATTGGCGCAGGAACTCGAGATCCTGAACCGGTCCGAACCCCTGCCGTTCCAGCTCGACGAGCACGTCAGCGAGGAAGTTCGCCTACGCTTTCGCTATCTGGATTTGCGCCGCGAGGAGATGCGCGAGCGCTTGTTGCTGCGCCATCGCATCACGCGCGCCATGCGCCGTTACCTGGACGAGGCCGGCTTCATCGACATCGAGACGCCGATGCTCTCGAAGGCCACGCCGGAAGGCGCGCGCGATTATCTCGTGCCGAGCCGCACCCATGCGGGTAAGTTTTTTGCGCTGCCCCAATCGCCGCAGATCTATAAACAGCTGTTGATGATCTCGGGATTCGACCGTTACTACCAAATCGTGCGCTGTTTCCGCGACGAAGACCTGCGCGCGGATCGGCAGCCGGAATTCACTCAACTCGACATCGAGACGTCGTTTCTCGATCAAACGGACATCCAGCGGTTGATGGAAGGATTGGTTCGGTTCCTGTTCAAACAGGTGCTCGACGTCGATTTGCCGGATCCGTTGCCGCGCATGACCTATGCCGAGGCGATGCGCCGTTACGGCTCCGACAAGCCGGATCTGCGCGTGTCGCTGGAACTGGTCGACGTCGCGGATCTGGTGAAAGACTGCGATTTCAAGGTGTTCGCGGGACCGGCGGCCGATCCGCGCGGTCGGGTGGCGGCGCTGCGCGTGCCTCAAGGCGGCAAACTGTCACGCAAGGAGATCGACGATTACACGACGTACGTGGCGCGTTTCGGCGCGCGCGGGCTTGCGTACGTGAAGGTGAACGAAATCGCCAAGGGCCGCGACGGCCTGCAATCGCCGATATTGAAATTCTTGAGCGATGCGGCCGTGACGGGAATTCTCGAGCGCACCGGTGCCCTCGACGGTGACCTCATTTTCTTCGGTGCCGATTCGGCCAAGGTGGTCAGCGATGCGATCGGTGCTCTGCGCCTCAAGGTGGCTCAGGATCTGAAACTCGTCGCGCCGGGTTGGAAGCCTCTCTGGGTCGTGGATTTTCCGATGTTCGAGTATGACCCCGAGGCCAAGCGTTGGGCGGCCATGCATCATCCGTTCACCAGTCCGGTCAACTTGGACTACGCGGCGCTCGCGGCGAGTCCCGGAGACGCGCTCGCCAAGGCCTACGACATCGTGCTCAACGGGTCGGAAATCGGCGGCGGCTCGGTGCGCATCCACTCCCAGGAACTGCAGTCGGTGGTGTTCGATCTATTGGGGATCTCGGCCGAGGAGGCCCGCGCGAAGTTTGGATTCCTGCTCGATGCGCTCAAGTACGGCGCGCCGCCCCATGGCGGCATCGCCTTCGGTCTCGATCGGTTGGCCATGCTGATGGCCGGCGCCGAGAGCATTCGCGACGTGATTGCCTTCCCGAAAACGCAGACCGCGGCGGACCTCTTGATGGATGCGCCCACCGAAGTCAGCGAGGCCCAGCTTCGGGAGTTGCATATCCGCGTGCGCGCGCCGATCAAGGTCGATTAGCCGTTGCAGTCGTATCGGCGCCCCGAATCCGTGTTGATCGTCATCTACACGGTGGCCGGCGAATTTTTATTGCTCGAGCGCCGTCGCCCACCTGGGTTCTGGCAGTCGGTGACCGGTAGTCTGGAATGGGGAGAGATGGCCGGGGACGCGGCGCGGCGCGAGGTCATCGAAGAGACCGGCATCGCCGAGGGGTTGCTGCGCAATCTGCAATGGACGCAGACCTATGAGATCCTGCCTTCGTTCGGCAAGAAATACGCGCCGGGCATCACGCGCAACCGCGAGCATGCCTTCGCGCTCAAGCTATTGCGCCGGGCACCGGTGACGTTGAGCGCCAACGAGCATGTGCAGTTCAAGTGGGCGTCGGCGCGCGAAGCCATCGAGACCGTGTCGTCCGACTCGAATCGGATCATCATCGAGCACCTGCGTCACTGAGCTTTGGTCGGCGAGCCTGAGCATGGATCCAGTGAGCCTGAGCATTTCATCAATAGAGCCGTGACATGACCACCGCCGTCGTATACGTCCATGGGCTCTGGCTGCGGGGATACGAGGCGCTGCTGCTACGTCGGCGACTGGCGGCCGCGCTCGACGCGGAGGCTTACGCGTTTACCTATCCGTCGGTCAGTTCGAGCATGGCAGACAATGCCCGTGCGCTGCACGGCTACCTGCGCCGGATTCGGGCCGATACCGTGCACCTGGTGGCCCATAGTTTGGGCGGGCTCGTGATCCTGCAAATGTTCGATGATGGTGCTGTGGTGGACCGACCTGGCCGAATCGTACTGTTGGGATCACCGGTGCGGGGAAGCCTTGCGGCGCAGCGTCTGGCGCGGCTGCCGTTGGGTCTGGGCCAGGCGTTCATGGGGTTCGCGGGTGAGGTGCTGGCAGTGCCGCGCGAGCGCCGGTGGGGAGGTGCGCGGGAACTCGGCGTGATTGCCGGGGACCTGCCGTTGGGCGCGGGACGACTGCTGGGGCTCATGGGTGAGCCGAACGATGGCACCGTGCTGGTTCGGGAGACGCACCTGCCGGGCGCTGCCGGGCAACTGCGGCTGCGCGTGAGTCATAGTGGGATGCCGTTTTCGGCGGCGGTGGCGCGCCAGGCGGCGGCGTTCTTGCGGTGGGGGCGGTTCGAATAGGCTACTCGCCGGCATCGAGCCGCTTCAATTCGAACAAGAGCGCGAGGGCTTCGCGCGGTGTGATGGAGTCGGGATCGACGGCGCGCAAGGCCTCGAGGGCGGGCGACCGTGCCGGCACCGGTGCGTCGCGTGCGTCGACGAATAGCGGAAGCTCGGTCTGCGGCGATCCGCGGGTGCGCAAGGCATCGCGCTCGCGCTCGAGCTCCGTGAGGTAACGCCGTGCCTGGGCGGTGACGACCTTCGGTATGCCGGCGAGAGCGGCCACCTGCAAGCCGTAACTCTGATTGGCGGGGCCTTCCTTGACGCTGTGGAGAAACACCAGCCGGTCGCCGTGCTCGACCGCTTCGACGTGGACGTTGGCCACGCCGGGCGTTTCGGCGGCGAGACTGGTGAGTTCGAAATAGTGGGTGGCGAACAGCGTGAATGCGCGGATCTTGCGGGCGATGAACGCAGCGCAGGCCCATGCGAGCGAGAGGCCATCAAACGTGCTCGTGCCGCGGCCGACTTCGTCCATCAGCACGAGGCTTTGGGCGGTGGCATTGTGCAAGATGTTGGCGGTCTCGGTCATTTCCAGCATGAAGGTAGAGCGGCCGCCGGCGAGATCGTCGGATGCGCCGATGCGCGTGAAGATCCGGTCGAGCGGTCCGAGGATGGCGCGCTTCGCGGGTACGAAACAACCGATGTGGGCGAGAATCACGATCAACGCAGTCTGGCGCATGTAGGTGCTCTTGCCGCCCATGTTGGGGCCGGTGATGATGAGCATGCGCCGTGCGTCATCGAAGCACAGGTCATTGGGAATGAACGGCTCGCGACTGGCGCGTTCGACCACCGGGTGCCGGCCTTGGTCGATCTGCAGCATCGGATACGTGACGAGTTCCGGCCTCGAGCAGTCGAGCGTCGTGGCACGCTCGGCGAAACACGTGAGGACGTCGACTTGCGCGATGGCCGCGGTGGTCCGCTGCAAGGCCGCGAGTGCGGCGATCAGCCGCTCGAGAAGTTGGTCGTACAATTCCTTTTCGCGCGCGAGCGCGTGATCGCGAGCACCGAGCACCTTATCCTCGAACGATTTGAGTTCGGGGGTGATGAACCGTTCGGAGGACTTGACCGTCTGGCGCCGGATGTAATCGGCAGGCACGCGATCGGCCTGGCTCCGACTGACCTCGATGAAAAATCCCTGAACGCGATTGAAGCCGAGTTTCAGGCTGGACAGTCCGCTGCGCTCGCGTTCACGGGTCTCCAAATCCAATAGGAATTGCTCCGTGTTCGTGCCGAGCAGACGAAGTTCATCGAGTTCCGCGTCGTATCCGGGTGCGATCACGCCGCCGTCGCGTAGATAATGCGGCGGCGCGTCGACGATGGCGCGAGACAGAAGCGAGTGTTCATCGGCGTGGTCGCCGAGGTCGTCCACGAGTCGTTGCAACAGCGGCGAGGGGGACTGTTCCAGCGTCGCGCCCAGCGATCGCCGCAGGGCGGGCAAGGTGCCGAGGGCCGCGCGCAATTGAGTCAGATCGCGCGGGCGCGCGGAGCGCAGTGCGACCCGGGCGAGGATGCGTTCGAGATCGCCGACGGCGCGCAGCAGTTCGGCCATCGAGACGTGCCGTGCCGACTCGATGAGCGTGCCCACGGCGTGATAGCGCATGCGCAACGTGTCATGGTCGCGTAGCGGCCGATGCAGCCAGCGTCGCAACAGGCGTGCACCCATGGCCGTAGCGGTCTGGTCGAATACGGCGGCGAGCGTGAGGTCTGGTTTGCCGGCCAGGCTTTCATCGAGTTCGAGGTTGCGCCGCGTCGCGGGATCCATGATGAGCGTCGCGTCGCGCTCTTCTGTCGTGATCGAGAGCAGATGCGGCAGCGCCGATTTCTGCGTTTCGCGCACGTAAGCGAGCAGGGCGCCCGCCGCGGCGATGCCGAGTGGTTTGTCTTCACAGCCGAAACCCGACAAGTCGCGTGTTCGAAACTGTTCGGTGAGACCCCGCCTTGCCGATTCGAGATCGAAGTGCCAGGGAGCCCGCGAGCGCCAGGGCCGGTCTTGGCTCGAGGTCGCGGTGTCTGGCACGGGCGGATTGTTTTCAGGCGTCAGGATTTCGGCAGGCCGCAGACGCTCGATCTCGGCGTCGAGCGCGGCGATGCTCTCGAGTTCCATGACGCTGAAGCGGCCGGCCGCTAGATCGAGCCACGCGAGGCCGTGGCGGCCGCCCGCGCCGAACACGCTCGCGAGCACGGTGTCGCGCCGTTCGTCGAGCAGGGCTTCGTCGGTCACGGTGCCGGGCGTGACGATGCGCACCACCTCGCGCTCCATCGGGCCTTTGGTCTTGCCGGGCTCGCCGCGCTGTTCGCAGATGGCCACCGACTCGCCCTTGCGCACGAGCTTCGCGAGATAACCATCGAGCGTGACCGCGGGCACACCGGCCATGGGAATGGGCGCGCCCGCGGAAGCGCCGCGCTGGGTGAGCGCGATGTCGAGCAGCCGCGCCGCGCGCCGCGCATCGTCGTAGAACATTTCGTAGAAGTCGCCCATGCGGTAGAACAGCAGCACGTCGGGATGCTGCGCCTTGATGCGCAGGTACTGCTGCATCATGGGAGTGTGCTGCGAAGGCGCATTGTCCAGAGGTTCGGCAGGGTTTAGGGGATCACTAGATGTTTGCATGTTTACCCTGCCAGACTCACAAAAGGTCCTGAACGGGCCCAAGTAGGAAATGTTAGGGCGCCTTGACCAAGGTGCAGCACAACGCAATGGGTAAAGTGGCCAGGTTCTGCTGAAACGGTGGGTTCTTAGTCAGAGATCGCCTCAGCGCGCTGGGACCGACTCATCAAGCAGCAGTCGCATCCAGCGTCAGCCGCTCCCTTGCTGCCTCGAGCACGAGCACCGCAACCGCTCGGGAGATCGAAGGAAAGTCTTCAAGCAAGTCTTCGAGCAGAGATGACCCCTCCAAGTAATCGAAGAGATTCTTCACGGGAACGCGCGTACCCTTGAAACAAAGCGCCCCACTCATGACTTCAGGGTCGCGGCTAACAAGTGGATCGTCCATGCTTTGGTCCTCTCCTTCGCAGGAGTTTACACGAAGCGTCTATCCGGTGCGGGCAGTCCCGATTGCCACATGACGGCTGCCCATCGGTTCCCTAAATAGTACGTATGATTAGGATACCCCCGAGCCTACCGTACGGCAGAGTGGCGAGGGTTTCTTGTCCTCGAGTTATTGACTTCCGGAGAACCGCCAAGACCAAGATTGCTCTCATAACGGGCGCCAACAAAGGCATTGGTTTCGAAACCGCCCGCCAACTGGCCAAGTCCGGTGGCGTGCATGTCCTGCTCGGCTCACGCGATCATGCCAAGGGCATCGCGGCCGCCCGCAAATTGGAGGGCGAAGGGCTGGATGTGGCGGCGCTGACCCTCGATGTGACCGACCCGGCAAGCATCGCGGCCGCTGCCAAGACAATCGACGCCAAGTACGGACGCCTGGACATACTCATCAACAATGCCGGCATCAATCCGCAAGATGGAACGAAAACGGTATCTGAACAGCGACTCGAAACGTGGCGTGAGGTCTTCGAGACCAACCTTTTCGCCGTGATTGCGATGACTCAGGCATTCCTGCCGCTGCTCAAGAAATCCGGCGCCGGCCGAATCGTCAATCTATCCAGCGTGCTGGCGTCCATGACGCTGCATTCCGATCCGACGTCGGGGATCTATGATTTCAAAATACCGGCTTACAACGTCTCGAAGACAGCGGTCAACGCGTGGACCGTGCAACTCGCCTACGAACTGCGCGATACTCCCATCAAGGTCAACGCAGCGCATCCTGGCTACGTGAAGACCGACATGGGAGGGCCGTCGGCACCGATGGAGATCGTCGACGGGGCCAAGACCAGCGTTGCACTCGCCCTACTCGATGCCAGCGGACCAAACGGTGCCTTCATCCACATGGGCGAACCGCTGCCCTGGTGAAATTCTTCGATGCGGTCGAAAGGTTGACTATGTCGGATCAGCTCACGCGGATGTGATCGGGAGGTAAGCCGTTCCGGTATCGCTCGTGAATGGCTTCGTAAGCCGCCTCGAGATTCTTCGTGAAACGTTTTTGGTCGAACAACGGCATGGTCAGTCTGTTGTGTGCGAGTTTGTTCTTGATGTTCGCCAGGCGCTCTGGGCTCTGTGCGAGATCGACGGCCATGTCCTCGTATTGCGCAAACGTCGATGCGATGAGTTCCGGCAGACCGATCGACTTCAGCAGGCTGGCCGCCATCCTCCCGGTGAACGTGGACCCGATACAAGTCAACACCGGCAAGCCGGCCCACAGCGCGTCGCTCGCGGTCGTGCCGGCGTTGTACGGCAGCGTGTCGAGGAATAGATCCGCCACACGATGCCGCGCCAGCCAGTCGGGCAAACTCAATGGCGTGCCGAACACGAGCCGGGCGGGATCGATCCCCTTGGCTTGCGCCTGCCGCCGCAGATTGACCGCTGTCGCCTCGACCTTGGCGTCCATGAACAGCACGCTGCCCGGCACCCTGCCCAAGATCCGCATCCAACTTTCGAATGTCTCCGGCATCACCTTGTAGTTCGTGTTGAAGCAGCAGAATACGAAACCGGTCGGCGGCAGATGCAGTTCGTCGCGCGTGAATACGCGGTCGGCGATGCGCCGCTTCGAGTCATTGGCTTGAAAAGTGGGCAGATAGACTATCTTCTCCGAGTAGTGCTGTTGGTCCTCGGGCGGAATGAGGGTGTCATCCGCGACCAGATAATCCATGTAGCCGCTGCCCATCGTGCCGGGATACCCCAGGTAATTGATCTGTAGCGGCGCGGCCCGCATCGCAAAGATCCGGGTCCGGCTGTTGCCGGTGTAACCGCCGAGATCAATCGCGATGTCGATGTCGTGGTCGCGTGATATGAGTGCGATTTCGCGATCGGACTTTTCGCGGACGTCGATGAATTCATCGAAAGCCTTTTCCATCCGCTTTCTCATCGGATCGCGGGTGTCGGGCCCGAACGAAAAAGCGATCACCTGAAACCGCTGACGATCATGCGTCTCGATTACTTCAGCCAGCAGCCGCGGGACCGGGTGCTCGCGAAAGTCGGCCGAGAAGTAGCCGATGCGCACTTTTGCGGCCGCGGCGCGCTTCGGTATGGCGCCGAGAGAGGTATTTTCGGGACACGTTTCACGGACGAAAATCTCCGCGGCTATCCTTTGCAGCCGTGGGTCCGCGCAGAAGGTCAGCAGGGCGAAAGGATGCGAGACCGCTTCATCCCTTTCGATACCGGCCATCACTTGCGCTAGCTCGACGTCGATGTGGCTCCAGTCGCAGATTTGCAGTTTGGCCTCGAGCCGGGCACCGGCCAAGAATTTGATGTTGGGCTGGAGCGCAGCGGCGGTGTCGAATCCGTGGGCGGCGTCCTCGAAGCGCTGAACGGCGCGCAACACCGATGCGCGATTAAAGTGGGCTTCCGCGTAACCGGGCTTGATGGCAACCGCCCGATCGTAGCTTGCCAAGGCGTCGTCGATCCGGTTGAGTTCGTACAACACGACGCCGCGATTCAGATGCGCCTCGGCGTAATCAGGGTTGATGTCGATGGCGCGATCGAAGCTCTGCAAGGCTGCATCGCGCTGACCGAGATCCTTCAACGCGCTGCCGCGGTAAACGTATGCGACGGCGTCGGGTCGCAACGCGATGGCCTCATCATAGCTGGTGACCGCTGCATCGAGCCGATTCAGCAACGACAGCACGAATCCCCGATTGACATAGGCCTCCGCATAGTCGGCCTTGATCTCGATGGCACGGTCATAGCTGCTCAAAGCCGCGTCGGCTCGTTCAAGATGCTGCAGAACCGTGCCCCGTTGAAACCAGGCCTGCGCAAACCCAGGGTGGATCGTGACCGCCCGGTCGTAGTCCGCCAACGCGTGGTCGAAACGACCCAATTGTTTGTGGATATTTCCGCGGCAAAAGTGGGAAATCGCATCGTCGCGATTGAGCGCGATCGCGCGGTCGAAGCTCGCGAGCGCCGCCTCCCATTGTTGCAGTCCATTCAGTGCCAAGCCTCGGTTGCAGTAGCCGGACGGATTGTCCGGAGCCGCCAGGATGGCTTCGTCGAAATAGCGGACCGCTTGTGCCAGATCATGGGTTTGTCCGGACAACACCCCCAGATTATTGAGTACGTCAAAATCTCCCGGGCGCGATTCGAGGATCTTCAGATACAAGGCTTGGGCGGACGCGAGTTGTCCTTGCTGATGGCAAGCACGGGCTTGATCGAGCATCTCTGCCAGTCGTGCCGCCGGGACATCCGTCATATGGCCCAAGAGTCTACACGAAGCGCCGAGACCGGACTCGCGCCGCCGGTGGCCGATGTTCCCGACGTGGCGTAACATCCACGGCGTCGTCAATTTGGCTGGAGCGCAGCTCCAACCCGTTCCCAACCCAAACGCCGGTCGCTCCTTATGATAGAAAACATCCCATCCTCCGGCCTGCAAATCCGTTCCCTGATCAAATCCACGGGCGAGCTCGAACTCTGTCTGGCCAGTGTTCCAACGCCCGCTCCTGGGCCCAACGAAGTCCTTGTGCGCGTCGATGCCGCGCCACTGAACCCGTCTGATCTCGGTCTGCTGTTCGGCGCCGCGGACATGACGGCCGCCGTCCAGCGTGGCACCAAGGATCAGCCCATCATCTGGGCCCGAGTACCCGACGCCGCGATCAAGAGTATGGCTGGGCGGTTCGACCAATCCATGCCCGTTGGGAACGAAGGCGCGGGCCTCGTCATCGCTGCGGGTGCGTCCGACGCCGCGCAAGCGCTGGTAGGGAAAACCGTTGCGGTACTCGGCGGCGCCATGTATTCCCAGTACCGTTGTGTGCCAATCGAGCAATGCCTGCCGCTTCCGCCCGGCGCGAGCGCGGCCGACGGCGCATCCTCCTTCGTCAATCCCATGACCGCGCTGGCGATGGTCGAAACGATGCGCGCCGAGGGCCACACGGCGTTGGTGCACACCGCCGCCGCATCCAACCTGGGTGTCATGCTGAATCGCATCTGCATCAAGGATGGAATTCCGCTCGTGAACATCGTGCGCAGCCCGACGCAAACCGAGGCGCTGCGCGCCGTGGACGCGACGTACATCTGCGATTCGAGTTCGCCCACCTTCATCCAAGATCTCAAGCACGCGCTGACCGCCACCGGTGCCACTCTAGCCTTCGACGCCATTGGCGGCGGGGCTCTGGCCGGCCAGATTCTCACCAGCATGGAGGCCGTGCTGTCGGCCAAATCCAAGGAGTACAGCCGTTATGGGACCGCCGTACACAAGCAGGTCTACATCTACGGTGCTCTTGGATCGGGTCCGCTGCAAATCGAACGCAACATCGGCATGGCGTGGGGTGTCGGCGGTTGGCTGGTCTTCCCCTATCTGCAGAAGCTCGACCCCTCGGTCATGAAGCGCCTGAAACAGCGCGTCGCCGCGGAGCTCAAGACCACCTTCGCCAGCCACTACGCAGCAGAGATATCGCTCACCGAAGCGCTGCAGCTCGATACCATCGCCGCCTACGGCAAACGCACCACCGGCCAGAAGTATCTCATCAACCCGCACAAGCGGTAGATGCTGGTTCTTCGCGGGCTCATGCTTTACGCAAAGGCGCCGTATTCCACCTGCAGAATCTCGCCGTTGCTGGTGTTGACGAGCAGGGCATCGGTGTCGTCACGCACCCATTCGTAGCCCGCAGGCGGGACCTCGAGAGCGAACAGCCAGTAGTCTGCGATGAGATACGGTGCCGTCCAATAAGCGCGAGGCAGGATCTCGCCATAGCCCCAGTGGTGCGGTGCCCAGCCGTGCGGCCGGTGATAGGGTCCAATCCTGAAGCTGCGCGCGGCTTGAAAGTTGTGCTGGTATGCGCCGCGATCGACGGTCGCGGGACGAGAGTTCCAGCCCTTAGGTTCGGCCACGCGCTGATAGCCGCGCGGTCCTTCATGGGGTTCGCCGCGGGGCGCCTCGCGCGGCGCCGCGGCGTGCGCGTCGCCGCCGTGGTCGTGAGGCGGCTCGGCCGCGACAATGCTGCTAACGAGCACGGTGCCCACAAACGAGATGCAAATTTTACCGATGACTGACACGTGAACGCTCCCGATTGGTGTTGATGATTCTGTGTCAGCGACCACGGCGAAAAGTTCCGTTGCGCCGTTGCGTTACCACAACGGCTAGCAGCTATGATTCGAACAGATTTCCGACAAATGCAAAGCATGACTCGCTCCACGTACTCAGATGCTGAACTTGCTCGCCTTGCGGCCAAGGTGGGACGACGGCTGCTCGAGTCCGGGCGACATGTGGCCACCGCCGAGTCCTGCACTGGCGGCTGGATTGCGAAGGCGCTCACCGATATCGCTGGCAGTTCGCAGTGGGTGCTGGAAGGTTTCGTGACCTACGGTAACGAAGCGAAGATTCACAGCCTCGGGGTACCCCGCGCGTTGATCGACGCTCAGGGTGCGGTCAGCGCTGGCGTCGCTCGGGCGATGGCGCACGGTGCGTTGGTGAAGTCGAAAGCGCAAGTGACGGTGGCGGTCACGGGTATTGCGGGACCTGGCGGTGCGGTGCCCGGCAAGCCAGTGGGAACGGTATGGTTTGCGTGGGCGGTGCGACGCGGCCGGCGAATTCACACGACTGCCGAACGCCGGCTGTTTCGCGGCGACCGCGAACAGGTGCGTCGCAAGACAGTGCGAGCCGCGCTTAGCGGACTTCTGGATCGTTGAGAAAGATCGTGCAAGCGCCTGTGCTGCAAGCACTGTGCGTATTCGATTGGACCATCACCGAATTCATGCTCATGCGTTCTGATCGCAGCGGGACACACTGCGCGTATACAGTAGTCGACACTTGGCACTACTGTACGGCTCAGCGTCAACGTCGGAGAAACTCAGCCAATTAAGTGCATATGGGACGGGCGTAAGGCGCTGGATATGAAATAATGGGGCATACTTCGTTGAGGACGCACCATGGAAGAAAATCGTAAGAAAGCGCTCGCCGCCGCCCTGAGCCAGATCGAAAAGCAATTCGGAAAGGGTTCCGTGATGCGCTTGGGCGATGCAGGTGCAACCTACGAGGTTGAATCCATTCCCACGGGCTCACTGGGGCTCGACATCGCACTTGGCGTCGGGGGCATCCCCCGCGGTCGCGTGATCGAGATTTTCGGACCGGAGTCATCGGGCAAGACGACCTTGACGCTCGCGATTATCGCCTCGGCGCAGGCGAACGGCGGCACGGCTGCGTTCGTGGATGCCGAGCACGCTCTCGATCCTGTCTATGCGGAAAAGCTCGGCGTGAAAGTCAACGACCTGTTGGTATCCCAGCCGGACACCGGTGAGCAAGCATTGGAAATCACGGACATGCTCGTGCGCTCCGGCGCGGTGGATGTGGTCGTCGTCGATTCGGTCGCGGCATTGACGCCGAAAGCGGAGATCGAGGGCGAGATGGGCGACTCCCACATGGGGTTACAGGCTCGCCTCATGTCACAGGCGCTGCGCAAGCTCACCGGTAACATCAAGCGATCCAACACCATCGTGATCTTCATCAATCAGATCCGCATGAAGATCGGTGTGATGTTCGGCAATCCGGAAACCACCACGGGCGGCAACGCGTTGAAGTTTTATGCATCGGTGCGCATGGACATCCGTCGTATCGGAGCGATCAAGAGCGGTGAGGAAGTGGTGGGCTCGATGACCCGCGTCAAGGTCGTCAAGAACAAGGTGGCTCCGCCATTCCGTGAAACGGAGTTCGAAATCATGTACGGCACGGGTATTTCAAAGGAAGGCGAGCTCATCGAACTCGGCGTGTTGCACAACATGGTCGAAAAATCGGGTTCTTGGTACAGCTACAAGGGCGAGAGAATCGGCCAAGGCAAGGACAACGCGCGCAATTTCCTCCAGACGCATCCGGAAATCGCCAAGGACATCGAGGCACAGGTCCGTGCCAAGCTGATTCCCGAGAAGGCGACCATGAATCGCGGTGGCGACGTCAAGGAGGCGTGACCCTCGGGGGCGGGGGAGCCCCGCCCCACTCGACGCCAAGGCCGCGCGTGTGTCGGCGCTCGATATTTTGTCGCGCCGCGATCGCCCGGCCGAAGATTTGCGCCGCAAACTCGTCGAAAAAGGATTCGATCCGTCCATTGTCGTGGACGTCATCGAACGTCTACGCGACGATAAACTGGTGGATGACCGGCGCTACGCGGAGAACTTTGTCGCGTATCATGCCGCGCGAGGTCACGGACCGGTGCGGGTGCGTGCAGATCTGCGAAAATCGGGAGTGGACGCGGAGTCGGCCGATGAGGCCGTCGACGCGTATCCGGACTGGATTGCTCAGTTGCAAAAGGCGCATCAAAAGAAGTTTGGCCCCCTGCAGCCATCCCATTACGCTGACAAGCAGAGGCGGGCTCGATTCCTGGGTTACCGAGG
>Ga0116230_10002282_pt1 | contig 18492 bp, 12 predicted proteins | sample S1TSphfallax_3_FD_88678 | JGI IMG/M metagenome (GOLD analysis project Ga0116230, IMG submission 88678) | Host-associated microbial communities from peat moss isolated from Minnesota, USA - S1T2_Fd - Sphagnum fallax MG | ecosystem: Host-associated > Plants > Peat moss > Unclassified | place...
CTGATGAACTCGATGACCTGATGACCACCATCAACACTCAGGGTATCGACGTTCTCGCCGAAGGCCGTCGCGGCGCCGTGGCCGACGATCTCGAAGAGGGCGAGGAGTCAGACGATGTCGAACTCGACCTCTCCCCCGGCACGCTCGAAAAGACCAACGACCCCGTCCGCATGTACCTGCGCGAGATGGGCACCGTGCCCCTGCTCACCCGCGAGGGCGAGGTCGAGATCGCCAAGCGCATCGAGCGCGGCCAGATGCGCGTCATGAAGGCCATCTCCCGCTCCTCCATCGTCATCCGCGAGATCGCCGCCCTCGGCGAAGACCTCAAGCGTGGCGTCCGCAACATCAAGGAGGTCGTCACCTTCGACGAGGAGGAGCTCACCGAGGACATCCTCGCCGCCCGCGTCAAGGCCACCGTCGCCCGCACCGACGAGCTCGGCAAGCACCTCAAGAAGGCCGGCGAATTCTTCGCCAAGAGCGAAAGCCCGCAGGGCAAGGACGCCCGCGCCAAGGCACGCTTCGCCCGCAAAAACCTCTGGCTCATGGGCCGCGAGAACGTCTACGTCTCCCGCATCGTCCGCGACTTCAAGTACACCAACGCCGAAAAGAAGCGCCTGCTCGACAAGGTCAACAAGACCGTCGACTCCATGCGCACCCTCGAGCGCCAGATCAAGAGCCTCGACCACAAGTTCGAGGCCTCCCGCTCCGAAGAGCTCAAGAAGGAGTACCGCCGCCAGCAGAAGAACTGCCGGCTGGACCTCGAGCGCCTCGAAGTCGACTCGGGCATCTCGCTCGAGGCCCTCAAGCGCACCCAGCGCGAGATCGTCCAGGGCGATATGGACGCGGAGAAGGCCAAGCGCGAGCTCATCGAGGCCAACCTGCGCCTCGTCGTCTCCATCGCCAAGAAGTACACCAACCGCGGCCTGCAGTTCCTCGACCTCATCCAGGAGGGCAACATCGGCCTGATGAAGGCGGTCGACAAGTTCGAGTACCGCCGCGGCTACAAGTTCTCCACCTACGCCACCTGGTGGATCCGCCAGGCCATCACCCGCGCCATCGCGGACCAGGCACGCACCATCCGCATCCCGGTGCACATGATCGAGACCATCAACAAACTCATCCGCACCAGCCGCCAGCTGGTCCAGGAGCTCGGTCGCGAAGCTTCGTCCGAAGAGATCGCCAAGCGCATGGACATCCCCGTCGCCAAGGTCCGCAAGGTCCTCAAAATCGCGCAGGAGCCCATCTCGCTCGAAACCCCCATCGGCGAAGAAGAAGACTCGCACCTCGGCGACTTCATCGAAGACCGCATGGCCGTCAGCCCCTCCGACGCCGTGATCTCGGTGAACCTCAAGGAATACACCTCGCAGGTTCTCCGCACCCTGACCCCGCGCGAAGAGCGTGTGATCAAGATGCGCTTCGGCCTCGAGGACGGCAGCGAACACACCCTCGAAGAGGTCGGCCAGAGCTTCCAGGTCACCCGCGAACGCATCCGCCAGATCGAGGCCAAGGCCCTGCGCAAGCTGCGCCACCCCAGCCGCAGCCGCAAGCTCAAGGCCTTCGTCGATGGCGTCAAGGACCTGTAAGCGTAGAATCCAAGGCAAGTCGGCATAGTCAAACTTTTTGAACTTGGCCTTCATTGGCAGCGAACGGCCTTCCGCCTTCGCTGCCAATGAGGGCGGGTGTCTACCAATGCCGCCGGCATTGAACGGAACTTTTCGCGGTGAGTCGACCGCCTCTCTTCCATCGCTCACCGGTTCTTCTTGTTACCTTTAAAACGAGAGCTCGATGAGCGTACCGCCTACAGGACCCACTCCTTCGCGACACAGCCCTTCGCCACACAGTCCTTCTCCTTTGCTGCGGCCCTTCTATCCGGCGCTCAACGGCCTGCGCGGCTGCGCGATCCTGATGGTCTTCGTGGCGCACTATGGCAACACGACGCCTGGACTGCACCGCATCAGCAACTGGGGTTCGGTCGGGGTCGACCTGTTCTTCGTTCTCTCCGGATTTCTGATCACCGGCATCCTCTTCGACACCCTCCACGACGAGCGATACTTCCGCAACTTTTACATTCGACGCGCCCTTCGCATCTTCCCTCTCTTCTATGGCGTCTGGATGGCGATGTTGCTCCTGACGCCGGTGCTCCACATTGCGTGGAACCGCTACAACGCGGCCGAAGCCGCCTACATCGGCAACTTCTTTTACAGCGGCGCCTATCTCCACCTGAATCCACAACCCGGATACATCCTGTTCGCCGGGAAGGCCCCAGGGCACGAGGGGATTCTGAACGTCATCCAATTCTGGTCGCTTTGCATTGAGGAGCAGTTTTATCTGGTGTGGCCGGCGCTCATTTGGATGGTCCGTTCGCGCCGCCATCTGCTCCGTCTCTCGCTCGCCATCGTTGCCCTGCTTCCGCTGGTGCGCATAGCGTACGCCTACGCCGTTCCGCATGATGCGGCCCTCCCAGCCCTGTACTACGGGACGTTCTTCCGTATGGATTCCCTCTTCCTTGGCGCGGCGATTGCCCTCTGGCTGCGCGGCGACGCCCAGCCGGCAACCTCCATTCGCAGGGCCGCTTCCATTGCAGCGACCGTCGCACCGGCCCTGCTGGTCGCAGGCTGCGTCCTGTGCAAGACCCATCCGGAAAGACTGGACGTCCCAACCTTCGTGGATACCGTTGGCGTTTCGCTGTTCGCCATCGCCGGCGGCGCCATCCTTCTCCTGGCCATCGACCCCGCAAGCTGGGTCTCGCATGCGCTCCAGCAAAAGCCGCTTCCGTTCCTGGGCCGCATCAGTTATGGCCTCTACGTCTTTCACCTGTTTCCCCTCGCCCTCCTAGGGTGGGCTACCGTCCGGCTCAGGCCGTATCATCTGGCGCTCTTCCTTCCAGTGCTGATGTTCGCGGCCACGGTCTGCGTCGCGTGGCTCAGCTTCCGCTTCTTTGAATCGCCCTTCCTGCAGCTCAAGTCTGTGCTTGCGCCGCAGCCTCCCACCCACCCGGGAAAGGCCGTGGACGTTCTGGAGCCGAATGGTATCCCGGTCGGCCCCATCGCCTGATCGCGGCTTTGTCAGGAGTGCGGTGGCTCCACGAGAAACGCGCGCAGATCCGCAGCGCAGTCTGCACGTCGCTAAGGAGCCGATCGCGTATGCTGGATTCGCACGCATTTAGCATGGAGATTGTCCTCGCCCGCGTAACCTCTGTTACGTAGGCTCTCCACGTTCACCCATGCCTAACGAAGGAGCCCCATGGACAACCTCTCCGCGCAACCGGCCTCGGTTCGTACCCGCCGGCTCATTCTGGCCTGGGTCGTATTTCTGATCGCTGTGGCCGCCATTCTGTATGTCCCGTACTTCGTTCCACAGAAGCCGTCCGCTTCTTACTCCTGGCTGTTCGGCTTCAACAACCGCGTGGCTGTCTTGCTCACGCTGCTCTTCGCCGCGGCGGCGGCCATCTGGGCTCCCGCCGATCTCTTTCGCCTAGACGCCGGTGGGTCCCGTGAACCTCTACCGCGCTGGACGCTCTGGCTAACGCTTGTCCTCGTCGCCTGTGTGTGCGGCGGAATGTACCTGCTCATCGGCGGCCTTCCCGGCTGGAACGAAGCGCCCTTCAGCATTCATCGCGCATGGTTGCTCTCGCAGGGCAAGCGGCCCTATGTGGACTTCCAATGGACATTCGGAATCGCACAGATCGCCGTACCTCTGCTCCTTCACCGCCTCTTTTCCCTGAGCTTTGCTCACGCGGAGTATTTGTACTTCGTTCTCACCGCATTTGCCGGCGTTACCTTTCTTTATGCGACGATCGCGCGCATCGACTATCCCGCACGTCACGTCAAGACCATGTACCTGCTGCTCTTTGCCGCCACTCTCCCTGGCCTATTAAGCGCCGGAACCCAGTACACTCTGCTGCGTTACACCGCTCCGCTCTTCTGCAGCCTTTGGGTGTTCGATGAAGGCAGGAAGGCGCACACACACGTTGCATGGATGCGTGTAATCGGCTTTGCCTGGATTGCCGCTGTCGTCTTGTTCCTCATCTCGCCTGAGGCCGCCGCGGCGTTCGTCTTCTCCGCTATCATCCTGCTGTTTCCGCGCCGCCTGCAAGGCTGGCCCCGCCCTTCCGCGTGGCAATACGCCATCCTGGCCACTGGGCTTCTCGCCATCTGCGTGACCGCACTGCGCCTCCATGCGCTGGATACGGCACTCTCCGACAGCGCCGCGGAGGCCTTTCCGGTCGTCCTGTCCGCCTTCTCTGTCTTTTTCTTCTGGCAGATTGCGCTGTGCAGCGTCCTTGGCTATAGGTTTTGGCGCGGAAGGCAGCCCGTCAACAACACCGTCGCCTTAGTGGTGCCGTGCATTCTCCTCCTCACAGCCGCCATGGGACGTGCCGATCCAGGACACCTCTTCTCCAACACGATAGGCCTCGCGATCGCGTCCTTCGCATATACATCGACATCGAAGTGGCTATGGCGCGGATACCTTACTGCCTTCGTTCTGCTTTGGATCATCGTTACAAGTCCTTTTGCGGTCAAGGTGGCCCTGCTGGCCGCGCGGGAAGATGTCATCGAGACCGCACCGCAGACGGGCCTGCCTGGGTTGGTTCATCCAGCGGTCGTAGCTCTCATATATCGCGTATTTGACCGTCTGCCGCCCGCCACGCGCGCCAAGCAAACGCAGCTGCTGGAGCGATACGCTGCCTATCCGCTGCCCAGGCACATCGATTTCGCGGCCGTCTATCCGGGCGTCGCTATGGGTCCAGACGGCATACTGGAAGCGCCGTTCGGCTACGGCCCCTATTCCACCAACTCCTCGTATTACCTTTCCACGCAGATCGATTATGGCTTTTACAAAGGTCAGGAGACCGCCCACAGCGTGTCTGCTATCCAGCGCCATATCGACGAACTGAAGGCCCATCCCGGCCGCGATCTCCTCTTGCCGGCAGATACCATCGGCACATGCCGCTATTTCGATGTCGCTGGCGCGCAGAAAGATTTGTCCTCACTGAATCTCTCGCGCTACCGGGCACGCGCCGCTCACGTTGACAACCCAACATGGAGCCTCTGCGACTACATCCAAACGCACTACACGCTCGCCGCCGCGGCCGCGCCCCGCAACTGGGACTACGAACTCTGGCAGCCGAAGCCTTGACGGCCCCGACCTAGAACGTCCATAGGGGAAGGCTCTATTGGAACGCGCGCACCGGCCCGCAGTCGGAAAACTCCGGCGCTGGATTCTGGTGCACCAGGCTCACGACGCTGTCCGACCGGAACCCTGGCTTCAGACCCAGCATCTCCGCCGTCTTCAATCCGGCCCAGATCAGCCGCCAAGGCACCTCGACCAGCTTCACGCTCTTGCCCTGTCCGATGGCAATACGCAGAATCAGGTCACGCAGCAACCACGGCTGCGGGTGGGCGACCGTCAGCCGCCGTCCAGGAAACTCTCCCCGCACCGCGCGCACCAGCACCCCGGCCAGATCGTCCTCGTGCACCAGATACTGCGCATAGCGCCCGTCGCCGATGACGGGCACGCGTCCCCCTTTGCTCACCTGCCGCCGCAGCGAGCCGAATACGCCACCCGGCCGGTCACCCCACACCAGCCCCGGACGAATCACCGTCCCACCGGCCTCCAGGAACATCGTCTCCACGGCCAGCTTGCTCTTGCCGTACTCCGACTGCGCCCCCTCGAACGCCGAGATCGTGGAGACAAAGACCGGCGTCTGCACCCCAGCGGCACGGGCCTGCTCCAACAGCCTGCCCGAGCCCTGCACATTGCTCTTCCAGTTGGCCGTCGGCCTGGGTTGTCCAAAATCCCAGGCGCTGTGCACCAGCGCGGAGACTTCACGCGCGCGCAAAGCCTCCACCACACTCGCCTCCTGGCCCATGCTCCAGCGAAGCCCCCCCTCGCCGGCGTTCCTGCTCATGGCCAGCACCTCGAACTCCGCGGCCAGCGCCGCCGCGATCCTTGACCCCACATAGCCACTCGCTCCGGTCACCGCGCAGACGGGCTTCATCCAGCCTCTCCTCGGCCAACCAACGCGCCAATACGGTGCGCGTTGGCCATCACGGTATAGGTAACCGTAGTTGCGGCGATCGACGGCAGCACGCTCGAATCCACCACATGCACGCGCTTCATCCCGGCTGGCCGGCCCCACAGATCGCTCTCCAACCCGGTCGGCTTCGCCGACATCGGAAAGGTTCCACCTGTATGGAAGCCTCGCCCAGGCTCGCCGCGTTGCATCATGGCCTCGAACGGCGCCATGCCCGTGAGTCCCCGTACGGCCCACAGCTTCTTCAGCAGCTGCTTCACCAGCGCGTCCGTCTCCGGCCGCTTCTGTGCCGTCAACCGCAGCTGGTCGGAGTCCCCCACGCGCTCCAGCCTGCCCTCAAACCCCGGCGAGTCCGAGGAGTGCATGAACGCCTGGATGAGCGTGAGTCGCGACAGGAACGTCTTCCACGGAAACAGCTTCGCCAGTGGACCCAGCATGTTGCGGATGGGCTGCTCAAACAGATCGCTGTAGGTATACACCTGCAGGTGCGTGGCGTAGGGACTCAGTTTTGTGTCCATGATCTCGAGGAAGATCTGCGCCATCGTCTGCAGGTTGCCTCGCTCAAAGCCAGGGGCTCCGCGCCACCGCAGCATGGGCAGCATAAAGTAGTGGGAGTCGCGAAAGATCACCGGCCGGTCATACGCCTGCAAGGACCGCAACACGATGGCCGTCGACGCCAACACCCCGGCGGCGACGTAGGCCCGCGCTCCGCGCAGCGTCTCCATGCTTCCATCCGGCCTCACCGCGTGCACCTCTACCTCGTCCTCACTCTCATCCACACGCTGCACCGCGTATCCCGGCGTATAGCGAAAGTTCGGATGCCTGCGTAAGGCATCCACCGTCTGCGCAGACGAGTACAGCAGCCCATACGGGCAGCCGTACATGCACAGCCCGCACAAGGTGCACGCGCCCGCCGCGCCCGCGCCGCTGGCGTTGATCGCCAGCCGCGACCGCCCGAACTTCAAGCCCTGCGCGCGCAGCCCGGCCTCATGGCCCTCAAGGTCCTGCCACAGTTGCCGGCCTTGCGGCCCCAGCGGCATGGGCTCGGTCGGCGCAAAGACCGGGAAGTCCTCCGCAAGGCCGTCCACCGTCTGCGCCACCGGCATAAACTCCAGCACCGCGCGATAGTGCGGGGCAAGCTCCTCGGCGGTCAGCGGCCAGTCCTCCATGTCCTTCTGCCGATACGGCATCACCGCGGTGCCCCACGTCGCGCTTAGCCCGCCTTTGCCCATCGAGAACTGGACATACACTCCGTCGCTCTCCATCGAGGTCGCGCCCGGCATCCTCTTGTAAGGAAACTCCGATCCATAGGTCAGCTTCAGCAGGCCTTTGACGCCCGCGCGCGTGCCCTCACGCATCCAAAGGCTGGCATCGCCGGGCCACACAGCCGGTGGCAGCCGGCTCAGCTCTACCAGCTTCTGGGATTTTTCCGGCTCCAGCTCAGAGCCGCCGTCCACCATCCATACATGGCGTCCGGCATCCAGCAGCGCCTTCGCACACGCCACGCCCGCCGGCCCCGACCCAATGACGATCTCCTCCCGTGGCCCCATCGCACCAGTCTAAGGCATCGATCACAGCAGAGCTTCTGCGCGCAGTTGCATCCCCTGCGCGGTTGCTTCCTCCGCTCCAGACCCGCGTGTATGCTTAACGCGATGAACCAGCTCAGCGCAGCACCTGCTGGGGGGGCCCTGCGCAGCGCATCCGCCTCTCTCAGCATTGCCGTCCTCATCCCGTGCCACAACGAAGAAGCGGCCGTCGGCAAAGTGGTGACAGCCTTCGCGGACGCGCTTCCGTCAGCCGCTATCTTCGTCTACGACAACAACTCCACGGACCGCACGCTTGCAGTCGCCCGCGACGCCGGAGCGGTGGTGGCCTGCGAGCGCCTGCAGGGCAAAGGCCACGTCGTACGCCGCATGTTCTCCGACATCGACGCCGACATCTACGTCCTGGTCGATGGCGACGACACCTACGACGCCGCCAGCGCCCCCGCCATGATCGACCTTCTCCTCAGCGAAGGCGCGGACATGGTCACCGGCACCCGCGTTACCGACATCCCGGAGGCCTATCGCCGCGGCCATCGTTTCGGCAACGTCGTCTTGACCAGCATCGTGCGCTTCATCTTCGGCAACCGGATCACCGACATGCTCTCCGGATACCGGATCTTTAGCCGCCGCTTCGTCAAGACCTTCCCCGCGCTCAGCTCCGGCTTTGAGACCGAGACCGAGTTGACCATCCATGCCCTGGAACTCAGCATGCCGCTCGCCGAGAGAGAGACGCCCTATCGCGACCGCGGCGAAGGCAGCGCCTCCAAGCTCAGGACCTATAAAGATGGCGCGCGCATCCTCTTCACCATCGTCACCCTGATCAAGGAAGAGCGCCCTCTGCAGTTCTTCGCCCTGATCGCCTTCCTCCTCTTCGTCTCGGCCCTCGTACTCGGCACCCCTCTGCTGATCGAGTTCCGCAGGACCCACCTTGTGCCGCGGCTGCCCACCGCCGTGCTCAGCGCCGCGCTTGTCATGCTCTCCTTTCTGGCCTTTGTCTGCGGCCTCATCATGGACTCCCTCTCGCGCGCCCGCAAGGAGACCAAGCGCCTGGCCTACCTCTCCATTCAGGCCCCCGGCTCAAGGCTCTGAAGAACCTTTGAGCGAAGTCCTGCTTTAAAGGGTAGGGCTTTAGCCTCGGAGGGACTGGATCAAGCGAGGCAAGGAATTAACTGTCCCGCTGCGACGTCAGAAACGCCCGCAGCTCCGCGCCGCAATCTTCCAGCGCCTCGCGCAGCGTACGCATCCGCAGCTCCGGGTGTTGTGCCGTGAGCTTTCCAATTGCCAGCCCCGAGCCCAGCGGTCGCGCCGCCGGCTGCTTCAACTCCGCGGTCGCCACGCCCTCCAGCAGCGCCGCATCCAGCCCCAGCCACGCTGCGATCCGCCGCGCAAACTCCAACCGCCCCAGCAGCTCCGGTCCGCCCACATGGAACACTCCGGCGGCACGCGCTTCGACCAGCCCCAACGCGACGCGCACCAGGTCGCGGTTGTACGTCGGCGTCGACACCTGGTCCCGCGGCACGCGCAGCGTCTTGCCTGCGGCCAGCGTGCTCATCAGCGTGTACAGATAGTTCTTCTGCCGTGGATCGGCGCCGTAGACCCATGTCGTGCGCAGCACCAGCGCCTCAGGATAGGCCGCCAGCACGCGCTGCTCGCCCTCAAGCTTGGGCCTGCCATAGACGCTCAGCGGCCGCGGCACTGCATCCTCGGCATACGGCCCCGGATACTCCGCCGCACCGTCGAAGACATAGTCCGTGGAGAAGAACACATAGGGCACGCCGCGTTGCCGCGCATACTCCGCCAGCACGCCGGGCCCGCGCGCATTGGTGCGGTGCGCCAGGCCGGGGTCCCCTTCGCAGCCGTCCACCCAGGTCATCCCGCCCACGCAGTAGATCGCATCGAGCTCCTGCGCATCCAGCAGCGCAGCCGCCTGCGTCACGCTCGCCAGCTCGGCCATATCCATCTGTAACCAGCCTGCGCGCTCCACTCGCGAGGTCGCCAGCGCGCGCGCGCCCGCGCCCAGCGCCGCCAGCATCTGCGTGCCCACCTGCCCCGACGCCCCCACCACCAACGATCTCGCCTGCACCATACCGCCCTCACTCCCAATCCACGGCAAACGACTAGTCCAGCGCGAACGCCACAATCGCATCGCCCAGCTGCGAGCCATCGCCGTGGCCGCCGGCGGCGATCACCACATACTGCCTGCCGTCCAGCGTATAGGTCATCGGCGTCGCGATGCCGGTGTGCGGCAGCGGCAGCCGGCGCAGCTCCTCGCCCGTCGCCGCGTCGAACACCCGCAGCCACGGGTCCGTCGTGGCGCCGGTAAACACCAGCCCGCCGGCGGTCACGATCGGCCCGCCGAAGGTCACCGTCCCGGTCGTCTGGCCCGCAACCTCGGTGCCCAGCGGCCGCTCCCACACCCGCTGCAGCGTGTTAAGGTTCACCGCCGTAATCACGCCCCACGGCGCCGGCGTGCAGTTCAGCCCGCTGCCGTCCACCAGCGGATGCCGCTCCACCAGGTACGGGCTCTTGCGCTGCGGCGAGAGCTCATAGCCGAAGTGGTCCAGCGTCAGCATCCTCGCCTTGCCCGGCGCGGCCGCCGCGGGCGCAGGCGTCGGCGCGGCTACAGAGTTGCCCGCACCCGTGATTCGCTCATACAGCGCGCTGCCGCCGAAGGTCCCCGCGCAGGCCAGCACCACGGCCAGCGTCGCCCAGCCCGGCAGCGGCAGCCGGCCACGCCGCACCTTGCGCAGCAACTCCAGCCCGGCGACCAGCACGATCAGCACGGCCCACCACTGCGGATGGAACAGGTTCGGCACCACCATCCCCGTCACATAGTCCGCGGTGTACTTCCACAGCATCTCCGGCGCATAGCGCCGCACCAGCCGCGTCGCAGAGGCCAGCCGGTTGTTGTCCGCATACAGAATCCCCGTCGCCGGGTCCAGCGCCGCGCCGCCCCAGTTCACCCCGCCCAGGTTGCCTGGATACGCGACGCTGCCCCCCAGCGTCGGCGGCGTATACAGCCCGTCGTAGCGCAGCGCGGCAAACTGCCGCCGGCAGATCTCCTGGTCCGCCGCCGGCCGCTGGTACGCCGCGCCGTTCAACTCACCGATCGTCAGCGGCGTCAGCACCGGCACCGCCGGCTGGAACGGCTGCGTCGGCGAGAGCTGCTCGCCCGGCACGCCGCCCTGCGGCACCGGCCGCTCCTCTACAGGCACCAGCGGCTGTCCCGTGCGGCGGTCGAGCAGAAAGATCATGCCCATCTTCGTCGTCACCGCAATGGCGGGTGTAGCTTGTTTCGTGTTGGGGCGCCACGTAAACAGCACCGGCTCGGACGCGATGTCGTAGTCCCACACGTCATGGTGCACCACCTGGAACGCCCACACCTTCCTCCCGGTCGCCGCATCCAGCGCCACCACCGAGTTCGCATCGCGGTCGTCGCCCGGCCGCGTGCCGCCATAGATGTCCGGCGCCGCGCTGCCCGTCGGCAGATACACCAGCCCCAGCTGCGGGTCGGCCGCGATCGCGCCCCAGGTATTCGCCGCGCCCGTGCGCACCCGCTGCGCCGCCGCCCACGGCAGCGGCTCCCACTGCCACAGCTTGCGGCCCGTCACCGCGTCGTAGCCGCGCACCGCGCCGCTCTCGATGTCCACCTGCTGGTTGTCGCCCACCGAGCTGCCGCACACAATCACATTGCCCACCACCGTCGGCGGCGAGGTCATCCCGTACAGCCCCAGCCCCTGGTATGCAATGCCCTGCTTCAGGTCCACCACGCCGTGCTCGCCGAAGCCCTCGCACGGCCGGCCCGTCGCCGCGTCGAGCGCCAGCAGCCGCCCGTCCATCGTCCCCTCCACCACCCGCTGGCTGCACGGCCGCGCGCCCGGCAGCACCACCGTGCCCGCCGGCCACAGCGCCACGCCGCGCGAGCTCACAATGCCGCCCTGCGGCTGCGGCGTCAGCTTCGGGTCATAGCGCCACCGCTCCTGCCCGGTACGCGCATCCAGCGCAAACACCACATCGAACGGCGAGGTCGCAAACAGCGTGTCGCCGGAGAGCACCGGCGTCGTCTCCAGCGAGGGCAGCGCCTGCGCCGCCCCGGGCGCGTCCAGGTCGTGCGTATGGAAGGTCCACACCGCGTGCAACCGGTCGAGGTTTGCGCGTGTGATCTGTCCGGCCGGCGAGAAGCGCGTGCCGCCCGCATCGCCGCCATACACAGGCCAGCCCGCCCCAGCCTGAACCGGCCGTGGCGACTGCCCACCCGCCGCCAGGCCGAACGCCAGCAGTGCGCAGCCTCTCAGCGCCCATGTACGTGCAGCGATCATCACAAACCATCCTACCCGCCCGGGTCCCGACAGGCCCGCGCCCTCGGCCGCGCGCCAACCCCCGCCGCCGAACCTCGGCCGGCACCCTCCTGCGCGGGAATTAACAAATTCAGCAGATTGAAACAGAAATTGGCTAAGCTCTTCTGTATGCGTTTGAGTTTTGTTGTCCCCGCGTACAACGAAGAGGCCTATCTTCCGGCCTGCCTCGAGTCCATTCTCGAACAAACCCGCGGTCTGCCCGCGGGCACCACCGAGATCATCGTCGTCAACAACGCCAGCACCGACCGCACCCGCGAGGTCGCCCTCAGCTTCCCTGGCGTCACCGTCGTCGATGAGCCGCGCAAGGGCCTCACCTTCGCCCGCCAGGCCGGCTTCGCCGCCAGCTCCGGCGAGCTGGTCGCGCACGTCGACTCCGACTCGCGCCTCACCCCCGGCTGGGTCGAGCGCGTCCTGGCCGCCTTCGCCGAGCCCACCGCCCCCGGCAAGCGGCCCCTGGTCGCCTTCTCCGGCCCCGTCATCTACTACGACCTCACGCCGCGCCAGCGCGTGCTGGTCCACGTCTTCTACCTCACCGCCTGGGCCACCTACGCCATCAACCGCTACATCCTCCGCGTCGGCTCCATGGTGCAGGGCGGCAACTTCGTCACCGGCCGCGACGCACTCGCCGCCATCGGCGGCTTCAACACCGCCATCACCTTCTACGGCGAAGACACCGACATCGCCCGCCGCCTGCACGACGTCGGCGAGGTCCGCTTCACCTTCGACCTCAAGATGTTCTCCTCCGCCCGCCGGCTCAAGAACGAGGGCATGCTCACCATGGCCGCCCGCTACTCCATCAACTACCTCTGGACCACCTTCTTCAAGCGCCCCTTCACCAACACCCACATCGACATCCGCGAGCCCGACGCTCTCGACCCCCAACCCGAAGGCTAGACCCGCATTAGCGATCGCGCACTATGTCCAATTGTCGATGACCATGGAATGATGAACGTGGAAATATGTCCATGGAATGATGAACATGGAAATATGACCATGGAATATTGTCATCCTGAGCGAAGGAACTCGCAGCCTCATCGCGAGTTCCGCAGTCGAAGGACCTGCATTTTGCGTGTGCAGCCGCGAAAATGCAGGTTTCTCCCCTACGCGGACGGGTGGCCCATCCTTTCGGGGTCTCATCCCGAAAGTGTGGGGTATCCTTCGACTTCGCTCAGGACTGCGGTAGCAAGCGACCGCTCTCCTCGATCCACCAGCCCCTACTTCGCAATCCCAATCACCTTGCCGCCGCCGCCAAAGTGGTACGCCGCGCCGACCGTGATCACCGTCGGCGTGAGCCCGTGGGGCAGCAGCGGCCCGGAGAGCCAGTTCTGGTACTCGAAGTCTCCGCGCACGTTGATGCGGTGGGTCACCTCGATGTCCGCGCCTGCGCCGCCTACGAACATGTTGTACGCCAGGTTGGCATAGCTCTGCGGAAAGTTGAGCACTCCGCGCCCGTACATCCCCTTCACATACGGATGCACCCGGCCATACCGCCGCACGTAGCGGCCGCCCGCCTCATAGCTCCGCTCATAGAACTGCGAGCCCTGCATGGGGTCGTTCAACTGGTGGAAGTCCACCTCCACGCCGATGTGCTCGAAGAAGTCGAAGCTGGAGTAGAACGCGAACCCGCGGATGCGGTCGGCGACATAATCGCTGCTCGCGTTGCTGTAGCCCCCGCCCACCTGCAGGTTCCCGGCGCGCGTCGCCGTCGGCAGCGCCTGTCCCCGCGCCTCCATACCCGGCGCGGCCGCCAGGCAAGCCGCCAACGCACATCCCAATACACCTACCCACCCGAATCGGCGCACCGTGTCATCTCCCTGTGAGGTCGAGCAGCAGGAGAACGCGCCATGGAAACGCAGCGCTCCCGACCGCTCCTTCGTTCCCAGCGTAGTAGGCACAGCATAATTGAATCCCACGCCCGGGCAAAGACAATTCGCCGCGAATCCTGGCGCCGCGTATATCTTCGGCGGCCCACCTCCCGGCGGCAGGCTCGGCGCTCGGCGGCGCCTGCGCCCGCACGCCCGCCACGCATACGCCCGCGGCCAGTATCGCCACCATCCAACCCAGAATTCTGTTCATCGCCCGTCCGCCTCCAACCTCCCCATCGGCGGCGGCGGGCCCGCGCGCGGCCCTGTCGCAAAACGGCACAAAAAAATAGGGGCCCGACCCGTCTCCAGGCTGGACCCCAATTCGTCTTACTGCCTGCACTGAGTACATCGCAGGCGTGCGGTTCGGTATGTACCCCTTTGGGGGAAGGCCCGGCCCAGTAGGGGCACAGAATGAGGCTGAGGCAGTGGTTAGTGAATAGTGAATAAGGCAAAAGCGTGCCCGCCAGGGTATGCAGGAACCGCTGCTGTACAGCAATCAGGGCACCGCACGAGCCTCAGCATGAAAAAGGGCCAGCGTCTCGCAGACGCTGGCCTTTGTCTTTGCCTTATTCACTGATCACGAATCACGAATCACTGCCTCTACTACACCCACTCCACGCCGGCTTCCAGCTTATTCACTCCAGGGAAGGCCAGGCTCAGCGGCGCGCCGATGCCCTTCACGCCGCCCATCCGCACCAGCGCCACGCAGATCCGCACCAGCTTGGGCGGATAGCCGTCCGGCCACAGCTCGGCGAACGAGCGCATCTCGCCGTTCCGGTCCGGGTGGAAGGCGCGCTCGTCCCAGCGCTGCCAGCCGGGCATGAACTGCGGGAAGTCCGTGATCGCATTCAGCGTCGATTGCAGGATGCGCTGCTCCCACGGGCTGTTGTACTGGTCCATGAAGTGCACATGGCTGCGCCGCTCGACGCGGATCTCTTCGACGAACTCGGTAAAGCTCATCGCCTCGGTCAGGTTGATGTTCGCGTTCGGCTCCAGCCCGTGCCGGTCGCCGCCGGAGATCACCAGGTGGCCGAACTCCTTGGCCATCCGCGCGACCTCACGGTTCTCGCGGGCGTGGCGCAGGCCGTTCAGCTCCATCGCGTGCAGCGTCTCACCGGCCTCGGCCACAAACCGCTTCACCTCGCCGATGTGCACCGGCCCCACCTGGTGCAGGTCCCACAGCGGGTGGTTGAACACGATCAGCACCTGCGGAATCTCATGCAGCTCGCGCAGCATCGCGATCAGCCGCGCATCGCTCTCCGCCGAGCACGGCGCATGGCCCTGCCCGATCGCCAGCTTCGGCCGCGCCGAGTCCGTAAACGCCTCCAGACGCCGCATCCACTCCGTGCCGTCCTTGCTGGGAATGTTGTGGATGCCCAGATGGAAGGTCGTCATGCCGTACGGCGCCGACCACTCCACGCTCACCGGGATGTGCCGCGACGACGGCACCGTGCGCAGCAGCATCGCCGCCTCAATGGTGTCGTGGTCCGTGATCGACACCAGCGAGTTCAGGTTCAGCCGCTGGATCTGCTTGGCCTCCACGTCATAGGCCATGCGCGGCTGCAGCGGTGGCCGCCAGTTCGCCCGGTCGAAATCGAGCTTGATCCCATGAACGCTGGACCGCTTCGCATAATGGTCGAAGATGCGCTTCAAACCAGGCATCACCACGAACATCGCGTGGATGAACCCCAGCGTCTCCTCCGAGACGCTGGTATGGCTGTGCAGCGATACCCCGGTCATGTAGCTCGAGGGGGCATCCACATCTCGCCAGTTATTGGTAATCTGTGACTTCGGCTGCATGGGCACGCATCCTCCGAGGGGTCTTTGCAAACTGTATCCAGAGTGCCCGGTTTATGCGAACGTTCTGTAACGAAGCGGAGAATAGAACCTCAATTTCGCCCGAAATGTGCCTTTCCCGGTACCCTTAGGACGCCTTGAACCCCGCCCACAGCCCAGCAACAGCTTCTTCACAGCTTTTCCTGCGCTCTTCCGCCCCCTTTTCCGAAGCCTTCCCACGGCTCTTCCACACCCTGTTCACAGGCTTAGCCACCTACCCTGCGGTCAGCCAACCCCGGCAGCCGGCTTCACCGCGTCAGCTCGCCCGCAGCAGGCCCCATATCCAGCAGCGCATCCAGATCGGCCTCCATGTCCGCGGCCAGCGCCTCGGCCTCGCCGATCTGCGTCTCCATCTCGCTGGCGAACACCACCCGGTTGCGCCCCAGGTGCTTGGCCGTATAGAGCGCCTCGTCGCTGCGCCGGCGCAGCGTCAGCATGTCCTCGCCGTCCTCCGGATACACCGCCGCGCCGATGCTGATGGTTACCGCCAGCCTGCGCCCCTCGCACTGCAGCGGCTCATCGAAGCAGTGCAGCAGCTGCTCGGCCACCTTGCGCGCGTCCGTGCCCACGTCCGTCCGCTCGCCGCCCTGCAGCCCGCCCACCATGGCCATGAACTCCTCGCCCCCGGTGCGCGCCAGTGTGTCGGCCTGTCGAATCCTGCTCTTCAGCCGCTCGGCCACGGCACGCAGGCAGGCATCCCCCACCAGGTGGCCATACGTGTCGTTGACCCGCTTGAAGTGGTCGACATCGATGGTGAACAGCACGCTGCGTAGCCGGTCGCGGCGGCTGCGCGCCAGGCACTGCTCCACCCGCTCGACCAGCAGCAGCCGATTGGGCAGTCCGGTCAGCTCATCGTGCTGCGCCCGCCGCGCCAGCTCCGTATTGCTCTCCAGCTGCGCGGTCACGTCGCGCGACAGCACCACCCGCGCCGGCCGGCCCTGGAAGATCACATCGCGCTCATACACATTCACCCACACCGGCGTTCCGTCGCTGCGGCGGTGGCGCGAGCGCCGGCCGTCCGGTGGCGACGGAAACACCGCTTCCATCGCCTCCCACTCCGCGTCCCGCGGCAGCTCCAGCCGCCCCAGCGGCATCCCCGCCAGCTCGATCGCGGCATAGCCGTAGGTGGCCTCGGTCGCGCGGTTGGCCGAGAGCAGCCGGCCCGTCTGCGGGTCGTAGATCCACATCGGGTGCGGGTGCTGCTCATACAACAGGCGAAAGTCCTCATACATCTGCTGGAACTGCTCGGCCAGCCCCGACTGCCGCTCGCGCGCGTCTTCAGACACCTTCAGGATCATCGAGAAGGCCACAAAATACTTCGGCAGGTTCCAGAAGCCGTACAGTATGTGCAGCGCGCCCCAGTGGCCCAGCAGCTGCAGCAGCATCCCCACCATGTAAAACGACGCCCAGACCGCGAAGCCCAGGGTCCCGGCGACGCTGGCCAGGCTGCGCCGCCCCTGCCCCGGCGCATAGAGCACGCCTGCGCACAGCATCACCTCGGCCAGCGCAAAGTCGCTCAGGTCCGGGTTGCCGCCCGTGTACCGCCACACGTGCGCCAGCAGCCCCAAACCAAACACCACCACGATCGCCCGGATCAGCCGGCGACGGCGCACCCAGAACACCGGCAACAGCCGCTCAGCCGCCCACAGGCCATACACATGCCAGGCGCTCACCGCCAGCAGCACACACACCTTGGGCACCGGCTGGAACTCCTGCACGTTCAGCACCGCCACCACCGGCAGGCCCACGGCCACGCCCAGCATCAGCGTGCCCCGCTGCCGCACCCGGGGCAGCAGCGACATCAGGAACACCAGCGCGCCCAGCAAGCTCAGATCGTAGCGCACCGCGAACTGCATCTGCCGCGGCAGCACCCCGGCCGGCTTCAGCATCCACACCACATAGCTGGCGAGGACACACAGCCAGCCCAGGCACCACAAGCGGTAGGTCCGCTCGCCGCTGCGGCGCTGCTGTAGCCAGAAGAAGGCAATCAGCAACGCCATCTGAATGAGTTCAATGATTTGTAACTGCATAGCCAGACTGCTCTCCTTGACGACCCTCGCCGAGAACAAGTCTCAACTCGAAGGCCGGGCCTCATTCAAAATTTCAGGGTATGTCTCGTACCGTACATGGCCGGAAATGGCCATGAGCAAACCTTAGATGCAGACCCAGTTCCAGCGGTATCCCCCACCGGGGTCGAACCCTACCCCCTCCAGGGGCCGGTTCTGCCCCTTTTGGGCTAAACTCCCAGCCAACTTCGCCCCCACCGCCGTCATTCTGAACCGTAGGCCATAGCCCCCCGCATTTGCCTCTGCTCTGGGTCACCGACCACCCCCCACCACCCCGGATTTCCCCCGCCAAAGCTTCTATAATGAAGCCTGAATGGCAGACGATCCGAACCCCGAACTCCCGCTCCAGCCCCCCTCTCCGCAGGACGCCAACTCCAACAATCCGCCGGCCGCCGGCGGCGATGGCGCAGGCGGCGGCCCGACCGCCCCCACCGGCCCCGGCGCGCTCTTCATGAACTCCATCAACCTCGAGGAGGAGATGCGCCGGTCGTATCTCGACTACTCGATGTCGGTCATCATCGGCCGCGCCCTGCCCGACGTCCGCGACGGCCTCAAGCCCGTCCATCGCCGCATCCTCTACGGCATGCAGGAGATGGGCCTGCAGTTCAACAAGAAGTACACCAAGAGCGCCAAGGTCACCGGCCACGTGATGGGCAACTATCATCCCCACGGCGACTCCGCCATCTACGACACCATGGTCCGGCTCGCGCAGCCCTTCTCCCTGCGCTACCCGCTCATCGACGGCCAGGGCAACTTCGGCTCCGTCGACGGCGACCCGCCCGCCGC
>Ga0116230_10002285_pt1 | contig 18483 bp, 11 predicted proteins | sample S1TSphfallax_3_FD_88678 | JGI IMG/M metagenome (GOLD analysis project Ga0116230, IMG submission 88678) | Host-associated microbial communities from peat moss isolated from Minnesota, USA - S1T2_Fd - Sphagnum fallax MG | ecosystem: Host-associated > Plants > Peat moss > Unclassified | place...
GATCAATGATCAACCCGCACTAAATAAGTTGAGCAATAATTTGCCAGTCACGATGGACGCAGAGGGGGTACATGTCAAAGACACGGAGGGATTTTTCAATTCACGGGAACACGCTTGGTGGAAAGTCCGCCCTAACGATCACATAACATCGGGCGATATTCAAACTGCTGGCACACTGCCGGACACAATTATCGAAGGAATTGAATCACCGTATTCCAGCGGACACTCTGTAGTTGTAATAGCTGTAAGGGACTCGGCCAATGTGCCGCTGTTTTTAACAGCATTTCTTCAGGTTGCGCAGTCAAGCGAAATTGCAAACTCTGTGAGTGTGCTGCACGGCAATAAGTTCGATTCATTCCGCATTGGTAGTAACTATTATCATCTTGGCTACATCAATCCATGGGCACAGCTGAGTCTGTGGTTTCAGAACTATCCGTGGCTTCTAGTACTCGGGGTTGTTTTAACGTGCTGCATGCTGGCAGTCTGGCTGCGTGTATTTCTGCGACGTAGGGCGCGTCGGAGATTGGCTGGACGAGAGGACTATTAGTGCGAGGGTATCGCATATCTGCTTGGATGCTACTGCTAATTCTGTTTTGCAGCTTTTTTTCAAATGGCTGTAAGGCGGAACCATGGTTGCTATGGGAGCAATATGCCTCTAAATATGTTGATATTCAGGGCAGGGTGATCGACAAGCAATCTGGAGATCGCACCACATCTGAGGGTCAGGCTTATGCCATGTTTTTTTCTTTAGTGGCTGGTGATCGTGCGCGATTCGACAAACTATTTCAATGGACAGAAAGCAACCTTGCTGCGGGTGATCTTACAGCTCGGTTGCCAGCTTGGTCTTGGGGTAAAGCAGCGGATGGTACGTGGAAAGTACTTGATGCTAATTCAGCAGGAGATGCTGATTTGTGGATGAGCTACACATTAATCCAGGCGGGAAACCTATGGCATGATGCAAGGTACAAAAACATGGGTGAGGTCATGGCTAAACGGATTGCCCATGATGAGGTCATTAATATTCCCTCACTCGGCCCGGTAATACTCCCAGGCAAGACTGGGTTTCATCCCGATGAGAATACATGGATAGTCAATCCTAGTTATGAACCACTGCCGTTAATCGAACAAATGGCAATAGCTCAGCCAGATGGCCCATGGTCTGCTATGGTGAAAGTCTTACCGAAGTTTATTACTGTTTCGTCGGCTGGCGGATTTGTAATGGATTGGATGCAATACAATACGACTACTGGCTGGAAACCTGTCCCATTGCCGGGACAAACAAATGTTCCTGATGCATTGGGAAGTTATGATGCAATTCGTGTTTACCTGTGGACCGGACTAGCAGACAAAAATACACCTGAAAAAATAGCATGTATGGATGCAATTTCAGGAATGGCGACTTATTTGAAGTCTGCGCTATTGCCACCGGCAAAAATTGATGATCATGGCATTATTGTGAATGCGGATGGGACCGTGGGTTTCTCAGCCGCCTTGTTGCCATACCTAGACTCTGCTGGCGAAAAAAAGCAGGAGGATGACCAGTTGGAACGGGTACGAGCTACTCGGGACTCCTCTACCGGATTATTTGGCCACGAACAGAATTATTATGACCAGAATTTGGCCCTATTCGGATTAGGATGGTATGAACAAAGGTTTCACTTTGAGAAAGATGGCCGTCTCAGAGTAAAGTGGAAGTAACAAAAAATTGCAATGAATCTGGTGCATAAATTTCGGTGGTCAGTGGCAATTATCACGCTACAGTTCATAATTGTAACGGCGCTTACTTATGCGCAGACACCGTCAGCAAAGGCCGACATTCAGCTATTGCTGGATAGGGCCCATGCGGCTGAGGGTCGCGGGCGTATTGATCAGGCTGAACAAAGCTGGCAGCAGGTACTACTTAGTGATCCAAACAATTTAGAGGCCCTTGCTGGTATGGCCAGGGGGGCTAAGCTGGCTGGACGGAATATCGAGGCTGAATCTTATCTAAATCGCATTCGCGCGATAAATCCGAATGATCCCAGTATCGCGCGTGTTGAAAGCATGGTAGCTCAGCAATCTCAATTGAATCAGTTGCAGGAAGCTGGCAAGTTGGCGACAAGTGGTCAATATGATGCTGCGATGAAGATATATCGTCAAGTCTTTGGTAACTCTCCGCCGCCAGGCGACTGGGCGCTTGCCTACTACCAAACCGAATCTGCAACCGTTGACGGCAAGGGACATGCAATTGCAGGTCTGCGTGATTTGATTAATCGTTATCCGAAAGATTCGCGATATCAAATCGCGCTGGGCACAATCCTGACCTATAACCCCAAGACTAGGGCAGAGGGTCGTGAATATCTTGAACGGCATCCAAACGACCCTGACGCTATGAGCGCTCTTCGTAACTCATTACTCTGGGACGCAGCCAACCCTAACATGGCTCCAGTCATTCGAGCCTATTTGAAGAACCATCCTGATCCAGAGTTGAGTGTCAGAATGAATGATGCTTTGCGTCATGCTGGCCCAACCGGTAGCTATACACCTTCTCCTGAGGAGCTTGCACGGCGTGCCGATAATGCCGAAGAGGCGGCCGCCTATGCAGCATTGAATGCGCGACGGCTAGAAGAAGCTGAATCGCGCTTTCAAGCGATTCTTGCTAAACAAGCCAATAATCCCCGAGCATTAGCAGGTATGGGGTATGTACGCATGAACCAGGGAAACTTTGGTGGTGCAATTAGTTACCTTGAGCAAGCACAGCAGAATGGCGCACGTGATGCAAATCTAAATGCATCTTTGGCAACATCGCGCTTTTGGTACATCATGGGAGATGCGAGTGCTGCCCTGAATGAAAATGACCTTGCCACAGCTGAGGCAAAATATGGCCAGGCGTTGCAAATGAAGCCAAACAGCCCTGAAGCGATGGAGGGACTAGCTGGAACCTACATGAAGGCGCAGAACCCCGCTGCAGCCGTCCCATTATTCAGTAGCGAGGTGAAGCTGAAGCCAAATTCTATGCTTGCATGGCGCGGTCTATTTGAGGCGCAGTACCAAGCAGGGCATCCAGAGCAAGCACTTGAGACAGAAAAGAGAATTCCTGCAAATATAAAAGTTCTTCTTCATCGTGACCCTGAGTTTTTGCGAACCCTTGCTTCGGCTTACTCGGCACTGGGTCGTGATGCTGATGCACAGCGAATATTGAAAGAGGCTCTCGACATGCCTTTTCCGCAGGATGGTCGAGGTCTGCATGTAGACACATTGATTCAATACGCCGAATTACTAATGACAGGAAAGCGCACTGATCAGGCAGCAGGCATGTTTCGCCAAGCCTTAAGCGAGGACCCAACGAACGTAAGCGCATGGCAGGGACTAATACGTGCGGACCATGCTAGCAACCATGATGCCCAAGCCATCCAAACACTGGAGAGCATGGACCAGTCGACCTATAATGCAGCCCTTCGGGACATTGGATTTCTGACTGTAGTGGCTTCTATCTATCAGTCGCAGAACCAATATGAAGTAGCACAGCATTATTTGGAACAGGCATACGCGCAACAACAATCAGCCGGACAGAAAGTTAGTCCAGCACTTGAATTACAACTAGCTTCGGTATACATGGTACGGAATGATCCGCAGCGGGCTTATACCCTCTTTCGACAAGCATTAATGGAAAATCCTAATAATGTTGATGCCTGGAAAGGACTTTTGGGTACGCTGCACCAAACACAACATGATCGTGAGGCCCTGGCACAAATTCAAGTAATTCCCAAAGAAATTAAATCAAGGCTTGAATCGGATGTGGATTATTTGGAGACGGTTGGCTCCATCTATAACGCCTTGGGTGATACGCACGAGGCGATGATTTTTTTAAGTCGTGTACAACAGCACTACGCATCGCAGCATATTGCCACCCCGCCCGATGTGGAGATACAAAATGCATGGCTGGTATATAACTCAGGTAACGACCAAGCCCTTTATGCGGAATTGATGCAGCTTGGCGCACGCCCTGATCTTACCCTTGACCAACGCCGAACGGTGCAGACAATTTGGGCATCTTATGCAGTACGTCGTGCTAATCAAGCGGAAGCAGCAGGGAACACGAAACTGGCCTTGCAAATACTGAATGCTGCCGCTCATGCGTTTCCTGATAACCCCGCAGTCTCGAAGGCACTGGCTGGGGGGTATTTGCGTGCTGGCCTACCAAAACAGGCATTGTTGATTTATAAAACAGAGAACCTAACCGCAGCTTCCGCTGCCGATTACAAGGCTGCTATTGGCGCAGCTTTGGCGGCCGGGGACTACAAGACAGCAGAAAACTGGTTACGATATGCATTGGCTGAATACCCCAATGATCCGCAGATTTCAAACTTGGGCGCGCAGTTTGAGCTGGCTAAAGGAAACCCTTCGCGCGCAGTTGAGTACTATAATCATGCTCTGGCCAGTCTTCCTCCGCCAGACCCATCTGAAGAATTGACTGATGCCCTGAATGCTCCGGTTACACCAACTCGTGTCGTACCCCGCCAAACACCGGCTGATCTGGCGACTCTGTTAAAACCAAATATGCAGCCAGTAATCGCTGTAGATACCGTCCCTCAAGATACACGCCCGTATCTTCCCAGCTATGCAAATCAGTACGGCACTCCACCGGTACAGCTTGGCTCACAAGTGCCGGTGTATAACAGCACTACACCGCACCAGACATCTACAATTGGGCCAAGTCGACAAACTTCGACATCGGGTACAGTTCCCCTGCGTGACTATGTACCCCAGGAAATACAACAGAACCAAGGCCAACCTCTGCAGCAATATGTTCCGCAATATTCCGCACCCGTGATGCAGCAATCAGTGCCTTCATATACACCTCAGTCAAATCCGCTGTTTTCACCACAGGAAATGCACCAAACTCCTGCTCCCGTAATGCAAGAGGCGAATCCTAGCAAGAGTTCAAATCAGCCATACGTCACACCAGACAGCAATCAACAACAGCAGATTGAATTAGCAACGCAGGCAGCACTTGGTTCTGAATCAGTAAAAGTAACCTCTGAACCAGTAAAAAATGCAGATAGGCAAGACTATGTTATCTATTCTCCTCAATATGATACTGCTGCAAATCAATCATCCCGAACTCTGACAGTTTTACCATCGCTCTCTGCGGCCCTCCCAACGCAAACAGTGGTCCAGAACTCAGCCGAACAGACAGATGTATTACCGCGATATGTTCCCAATGCTAAATCAAACTCGACTGGTAGCATTCATCCAGACATTGCCGCTATTAGAAATAGGCCCGTACGTGATTTACAAAGCCAGCCGCCCAGCTCTGCTACTAACATGGGCGGTATTAGTACTCCATCAGAGCAGGATTTACATGTAGTGGCATATCAGAGCGGCACTTCACAAACAGATGGCTATGAACAGCAGTATCCGCGTCCATTGAGTTCAGGCACTACATCGCATGCTACAGTGCGTAAAGCGAAACCATCGGCTGCAAAGCAGCAGCAACAGCCGACACAGCAACAGCAAAACCCAGCATTGCAATATCCCTATCCCACAACACCAGTCCAGCCGTACGCAAGTGTGCCGACTAATACCACTCCCTACCCATTACCACCGGGGCCGACTGATCAGGATTTGATTGCGCGAAATGTCCCCCCATTGCGTGGGTCTTACTATACCTATTCAATCGCGCCAAATATTGAACAAACTGAGCGTGAGCAAACTCAGAGCGACCTCGATCATTTGCAGTCTCTTTACAGCGGTTGGTTGGGTGGGGCAGGGATTGCTCGTTATCGTGGTGGATCATCAGGATTTGATCGACTGGTTGATCTCGAAGCTCCTTTTGAAGCAACTGAAGTACTCGCCAAGACTGTGCGTATCAGCATAATTCCCAAAGCAGTGTTTCTCGATTCTGGAACTATAAATCCAAACTCAATTCCATCTACTTGTACTCAGACTACAGCTTCAGCAGCAACTAATGGCACCCTTATATGCACTGCATATCTTGGAAGTTTCCCTGTAAACGTCAACACTTCGATCATTCCTTCAGAGCAACTTGCCAACGGTGCGGCTGGAGAGCTACAACTAACCACTCAAAACTTCGGCGTTGCTGTGGGATATACACCCTATGAATTTCTTGTCTCGAATTACACCGGTCGTCTACGCTGGAAAATTCTTGGAGGCCCGATTACTATCCATGCTGAACGGGATTCAGTAAAAGACTCTCAGCTTTCATACGCTGGATTGCGTGATCCCGGTTCAGCTAGTGCAGTATTCAGCGGTAATATTTGGGGTGGCGTAATCCAGACCTCTGGCGGTGCACGTGTGGACTTCGGCAATGAACGTTCAGGTTACTACCTCAATCTTGAGGGTGGTACGCTGGATGGTTACCATACAGAAAATAACACCACTTTTGATGGCACCATGGGTGCTTATTGGCGTGTATATGTGCATCCTGAATATGGCAGTTTGAATGTAGGCGCTAACTTCTATGGATCACACTTCAAGTACAACGAGCTTGGCTATAGTTATGGACTGGGCGGCTATTTCAGTCCAGAGGCATATTTTCTTGGTGGTATCCCAATTACGTGGACTGGTCATTATCAAAACAAGTGGCATTATGTGGTCAGCGGGTCGGTTGGGGTTCAGGCTTTTCAAGAGGACAAGAATGCATTCTTCCCGCTTGACCCAGCGTTGATGACTTCAGTCGCCAGCACTGGACTCAGCCCTTATCTGCCAATTACTACAAGTGCTGGCTTGAATTATGACATCAATGCCAAAGGTTCTTACCACATCAAGGACCACTGGTTCATTGGCGGTTATCTGGCAGGAAATAACACTAATAATTACAACAGTGTTACGGCAGGCTTCTTTGTACGGTATCTCTTCCATTCACAATCGCCGACAGAAGAGGGTCCTCCAACCGGTATATTCGCGTCTGATGGTCTTAGGGCCTTGCGCGTTCCGTAGATAGGAAGCACAATACATGTCTGTACTATTCCTTTCAATACTTAAAACGAATCACATAAATTATGCTTGATTCAATGTGGCAACTTCTGTAATTTCTAACTATCGCTAAAATCATTAATTTATCGCTTAGATCGATAAACAATGTTTATTTCCACCCAAGCTAACAATTAATAATAAAACCAAACAAAATTGATGGAGTTGTTTGATGAAGCCAGTAGTCCTTACCCGCACAACATTCATTCATAGTCTTCTGATAGCTATCATATTGCTCCAGCAACAGATGCATGCAGCGCATCCCTATATCCAGCCCACGCAGGAAGAATTGACGATGACGTCGATACCCGAGGTCCCCGGTGCGGCTGCGGTTATTCTGGACTATGAGGAGACGGATGATGATGTACATCTACATCAGTTTGGGGTGTACGAGCGCATTAAGATATTGTCAGAGAAGGGTAAAGAATATGCCGACGTCGAACTACGGTCTACGGAAGATATAGGGACCCATGAGTACTTCACTGATACTTATGATGATATTGGTGGTCGGACGATCCACTCAGATGGAACGGTCATTCCATTTACGGGTAAACCATACGTAAAAACACTCGAAAAGACAAACGATTACAAATATCAGGCGAAAGTATTCACCCTGCCAGATGTGCAAGTAGGCAGTATTATTGAATTTCACTATAGTTATCACTATCCTGAATATTTTGTGGATTCACCTTGATGGGTAATTCAGCGACCTCTGTACGTACGGCATGCCCACTTTAGATGGGATTCATACACAGGTGAGCTTGTAGGTGGACGTGGCGATAATGGACATGCAACGATACGGTGGGAAGCTCTCCTACCCAAAGGCATTATAGTCCAACAGTATTATGCAGAACCGGGTGTATATGAGCTAAATATTCATGATATTCCCCCTGTTCCAGATGAAGAATTTATGCCTCCGCTTAGAAATTATGAATATCATGTCAACTTCTACTATTTTGGATATTCATCTCCTGAGAAATTTTGGCAGGGTGAGGGTAAATTCCATTCAAAAATTTGGGATAAATTCATTGGCCCGGGCCCGCAAGTGAAGACGGCGGCAGCCGCGCTTATATCAGCAAATGATACGCCCCAAGTAAAGTTGAAAAAAATCTACGATGCTATAGAACAGTATGAAAATACCGACTTTACCCGTGAACACACCAAGCAGGAAAATGAAGTGGCCGGGGTTAATAAAATCCACACCACCGATGATGTCTTGCAGCTTAAGAGCGGGGACAGCAGTGATTTGACCATGCTGTTTGTGGCCATGGTGCGGACTGTAGGATTGAATGCCTACCTAGTTGAGGTTGCAGACCGCAGTAAATTGATTTTTGACAAGAACCTGATGGACTGGAACCAATTCAGGGACTTTATAGCCATTGCAAACATTGATGGCAAAGACGTATATCTTGATCCTGGATCCCGCTACTGCAGGTTTGGCCAGTTAAATTGGAAGCATACCGACACGATGGGTGTCCGCCAAAACGATGGAGATACAGAGCTTATCACTACTCCATTTATGGACTTCAAGCAGTCAATCTGTAAACGTGCCGCTGTTTTGTCTGTCGATGACACAGGAAAAGCATCTGGTACATTGCAGGAGGTCTTTGATGGAATACCAGCTTTGAATTGGCGTCAAGCAGCACTAAAAGGCGACAGTACCTCTCTGAATAAGCAAATTGAAGAAAGTGTTGCTCATACTCTGCCAGGCGGTATGGACATCAAGGTACAAAAGATAGCCAACTTGACTGATCCAGATAAGCCTCTTGCCATCACTTTTAGTGCCAAGGGACCAATTGGAACAGTCACGGGAAAGCGCCTATTGATTCAGGCAGATTTATATCAATCCGAGGCAAAGCCTCTTCTGACAGAGGCAAATCGTATCACACCAGTTGATTTTAGTTATGCAGCCACCTACTATGACATTTTGAAAATCCAGCTTCCGGACTCACTCAAGATCGAACAGCTTCCAGACAAACAGTCCTTTACGTATAAAAATTTTGCATCGTACGAATTTGTGATCTCACCGGCAGGCCTCAATGCTTATCTTGTCCAACGTCAATATGCCCTGGCAAACTATTTGTATACCGCAGCCGAATATAGCGATACCCGTAACTTTCTCAATAAAGTGGCTCAAGCAGACCAGTCAGAAGTACTTATAAAGCGGGGGCAGTAGATGATGGGAGGATTTGGCTTAGGCGCAAAATTTGAATACTGGCCAGTTGTATGGATGGTAATACTGCTATTCAATATGCTGCCAAATGACCACGCAGCATTTGCGTTCACCCATAATGACAGCGTACCCGATTGGGTACGTGATGCCGCTAAAGAACCGTTACCCATTTATCCACCCAACACAGATGCGGTCATCCTGCTATTAGAGGACACGTATACAGTTAATCTAGACGGAAAAGCTGTAGAGCATTATCGGGAAGTCATCAAGATACTGAGGCCGCAGGGCAGAGATTATGGCGTTGTTACAGTTCCTTTCAACAAAGACAGCAAGGTGAATTATGTCCACGTTTGGAGTATTGGGCCTGATGGTCATGAATATGATGTGAAAGACAGTGACATACGCGAAGTTGGTTCATATGACAACACTGCTTTATACGATGATTACAAGGCGAAATACTCTGAACCTCCCGGCAGAGACCCCGGTGGTGTGATTGCCTATGAGTACGAACAGAAATGTTTGCCGTATCTCAATGAGCAGAATTTTTCTATTCAGCAGGCAATTCCAATCCATAAGCAAACACTGACTCTGCAATTACCCCAAGATTTTGAATATCGCGATGTGTGGAAAGGTCATTCTGAAATATCCGCAACGTCCCTTGGCAACAATAGCTGGCGGTGGGAGCTACAGGACATTCCGGGTATTAACGTTCATGATATTCCCATGCACCCATCGGCCTATGCGCTGATGGCTAGAATGACAATTCATTATTTTGGACCCTCTATACCAAATGCTACTCGCGGCGATTGGAAGACCGAGGGTGAACTAGTAACTCGTTTGAATTCCGATCGTATTGCGCCAACTCCAGATATAACTGCAAAAGCCCTTGAGCTAACTGCTGGCAAAACGGATTTCTATGATAAAGCCATGGCAATTGCCCAATATACCCAGAAATTTCGCTATTATGATATTGAATTAGGTATTGGAGGGCTGCAGCCCCATTATGCGGAGGATATATATAAGCACCAATATGGCGATTGCAAAGACCATGCCACAATCCTAACGGCCATGCTAGCCGCTGTAGGAATACATGCAACAGCAGTAATTGTTGACCATAGACGTGGAGTAATTTCTCCTGATGATCCTTCTCAAACTGGTGACCATGAGATAGCGGCAATAGAAATACCCGGAGGGTATAACTCTCCCAAGTTGCATAGTGTTGTAACTACCAAAGAAGGGAAGCGGTTTCTGATTTTCGATCCTACTTGGGCCTATATCCCTTTTGGTGACATTGAGTGGAACCTGCAAGGCAGCTATGGCCTACTAGCAGATGGAGAACATAGCCAGGTAATACAAATACCAGTTTTGTCCCCTGAAGAGAGTCATGTTATTCACAAAGGCAAATTTAGTGTCCAACCAGATGGAACACTTACAGGAACGGTCTCATCGTCATACTTCGGAGACATATCTGAAAACTGGCGACATACTTTCATTCAAGAAAGCAAAGATAAACAAAATGCCGCTGTTGATAAGTGGCTCGGAGAATTTTTCCCAGACTTCAAATTGAACAACTATTCCGCCAGTGATGTGGCGGAATTGAATAAAGACATGCAGCTACAGCTAGATTTCAAAGCAAATGCCTATGCCAGAAAAATGGGACAGTTCCTACTGGTTAGGCCTCGTGTCGTGGGCAGTATTGTCTATCCATTGGATACAGCAAAGAGAAAATATCCAATTGAATTGGGAGATGCCAGTATGATCTCAGATGATTATCTTATCGATTTGCCCGATGGTTATGGTGTAGATGATTTGCCTGATCCAGTAAGGATAGATAAAGGTTTTGCCAGCTATGAGAGCAAGACCGAAGTACAAGGTCATGCTGTGCACTATACACGTACATTTGAGATGCGCGCAGTAGAGTTGCCAGCGGATAAATATGATGATTTGCGCCATCTTATGGAGGCAATTGGCAATGATGAACGCAGTGAAGTTATTCTCAAAAAATTACCGTGATGCCTTATTTAATTCACATACCTTGATCAAATTATTGCTATAGGGACATTCAAGTGCTGTCACAGCAGTGTCACTGAGAACGAGCCAGCTAACTCCATAAGCTAATAGCTTTTGCCGCCGCTCTGTATCCGTAAGTGTATTGAGGGACGTTGTTGCAGCTACTTCGTCTGCCCACTCGTTTGCTAAATCGGGGAAGATGGCTGCTGCGCCACCATCTTTTGAATAGTCTGCAAGTACGCTACGCTCTGCAGTTGCCCGAAACCCCTGTGCATCTTCACCTTGGGAAGAAATATAGAACGGATCGAGTGCGAATATAGCATTCTGAGCTGTGTTACTGCGTATCCATAAGAATGCTTCAGTCCACTGGTTGGTTCCATTCGGCGGATTTTGCCACGGAAGCTGCATCTGCGAGGATGCAGGATAGATAGAACGTTGTGAAATGAAAAGTCCAAGTGAGAGTGCCGCTGTATATAGGACCCACCGCCACCATTTCTGGCGCAAGATGTAGCCACCTGCCAGCGCACCAAGAACCAGGAACATAAATAGATATATATAATAGAACTCCCGAAGTACTTGTAAGCGCGCAATCAGATAGAAATTATCAATGCGAGGCACGTAGATAATTGAGACCAGCGCAGATGTAAGACCTGAAATCATTGCAGCAGCCATCATCGCTTGAGTGTTTTTGTTTAAGTTATGGCGCATGGCCAGAGCAAGGGTAAACAGGAGCAATATCGGTAGCAATATGCCCAGCATTTCATACCAATGCCACTCACTGAGAAAAAAATATGATCGCGTTAGTACGGCTTTCGTGGATGCCTGTGACTCCAACATATTGTGGTGCAAAAATTTAATGGACTGCGAACCTACAACGCCAGCTAAAGGAAGTAGCATCAACAGACGTATCGCCATCCACCTTGCAATAGCAAGGGCCAATATTATTGCAACAAGATAAATAGTCATCAATGGATGGAGTAGTGCTGAAAAGCTAATTATGAAAACTGTTAGGAGCCAGCGCCGCTCTAGAACAGTGCAAGCAGCAAATAGAGCTATTGGTGCGATAAATGAGCGAGCCGTCAGGTATGGATCACTTATATAGAGTGATGTTCCGGCAACTGGAGTACCCAGACAAAGTGCAAGGGTAATAACGGCGGCCCATTGCATTGCAAGCAATGGAAATAGTCTGCGCGCAAGTAATAGACTGCTATAGACTATAAGCCATAGTGAAAGGATATGGAGACTAAATTCCGTCCATTCAACTGGTAAATGTGAAATTCGTGACAGTGCTGCCAATAGATAAGCAAATACTGAGTATTGAGTATGTCTCGTGACGAACTCAGCATGAAAAGGGAAGAGATTAGGCTGCAATAGCCGCTTTACTCCAGACATATATATGCCAGCATCTTCCGCATAAGGGTGATAGCCAAGTACGAAAGCTGAAACCAGGGTCACAGGTACTGTAAAAACAGTTGAGTGGAAAATGCGAGCTACTGATCGTGATACACCAGAAACTGGTCTGGCTAGGCTAGTTACAGTTGTTGCCATCGGTAATACACCTAATTACTTGCACAGAAAAGTAGTGCGTCTAGCTGGAGATGATCTAACCTATATCCTTAGCAAACATTTATCAAATAGATTATTAAGCTGCCAAATATAATATATATATAGACATTATAAAATAGTATTATGCAGTTCCAAAACAAAGCCTCACTGTAAAAAGCAAAAATGGTGGCTAAATGAGTAATCAGCGTAATCTATGGCGCACATTACCTGGCATAGTGGTTAGTATTTTCTGTCTTTGGTGGACTTTTCATAAGGTAGACTTTCGCACCCTGCTTCATATGCGGCTTCACCAGCCGGAGTGGCTGATAGCGCTTGTTTTGTCCATAGCCGCCGGATATACATTGCGTGTTCACCGGTGGTGGAGGATGCTACGTAAGCGCGCTAAATTTTCTGTATGTGGTCGTGTATTGATGACCAGCTTTGCCGCCAATAATATAATGCCATTTCGAATTGGCGACCTAATGCGGGTCTTCACATACTCAGGCGATCTGGGAGCAAGCTCATCTGAAATTCTGAGTACCGTTGTGCTGGAAAAACTTCTCGATGTTTTTGCATTACTTTTCATACTTGCCCTAACTATGGAAGATGGTGAACATCTTGACTTGGGGCGCGTAAAACATTTGCGTATGATAGTGCTTGTATTTCTGTGCAGCATATCCACTTTGTTATTTGTAATGCTACTTGGGGCCCGTTTATTGGAGTCCCCAATCCGTAAATTGTTTTCTGCATTTCCACGCACTCCACTCCTGCAAACCAGGCTAAGTAAACTTGAAAATTGGCTGGTTATGGGGCTGCACACTATTGCAGACATTGGAATTGTTACAACATTAGGGCTAATCATAGAGTCGCTGGTGGTTTGGGGATTTGAAGGCGGAATCTTTGTGTCGGCGGAGCACCTGATTGGCATCACATCAGATGTAAGCGCCCCTTGGCAGGCATTAGTATTGAGTAATCTGTTTTACATGCTACCTAGTATGCCCGGGGCTATTGGCACATTTGAGACGGCGGCAAAATTTGCTATGACCAGCCATAATGTTTCGGGGACACCCGCGGCCCTATACGCATTATTAGTACATGTTGTAATTTTGTTTGTAATTACAACAGTTGGCGGAATCTGTTTCTTAATACACCGGCGACATGCTGGTCTACATGAGCCATTGCTTGAAGAAATTGAAACCCTTCCACAAGAGTTACCTAACTAGCCGATTTTCTAAATTGGTCAGACCAATCAAGCACATGTTGATATAATTCGATAAACGAAAGGTCTGATTTGTGAGCTACGAAAAGTTAAGTTTGAATGGAAAAACAGCTGTTGTAATTGGCGGCACTTCAGGGATAGGCCTAGCCTTGGCCCTGGGATTTGCTGAGGCTGGGGCAGATGTTGTCGCCAGTTCGAGGAGATTAGAACAAGTAGAAGAGGCTGCTAAGCAAATTGAAGAGCGCGGCAGCAAATCGGCACGCCTGACTTCTGATGTTTGCGATCGTCATTCTATCCAATCTCTACTTGATGGCACCCTAAAGGAATTTGGCAAAGTAGATATTTTGGTCAACTGTGCTGGTCGTATCAAGCGCGCACCCACAGTTGATTTTCCTGAGGCTGAGTGGAGCTCAATTCTTGAGACCAACCTCACTGGCACACTCCGAGCTTGCCAAATTTTTGGTCGTCACATGTTGGATAGAAAGTATGGCCGCATCATCAATATTTGCTCTGTCACTACATTTGTTGCACTGCATGAAGTGGCCGCTTATGGAGCCAGCAAGGCAGCTATCGGATCACTTACGAAATCACTTGCAGTAGAATGGTCACGTTATGGGGTGAATGTAAATGCAATTGCCCCCGGCTTTTTTGTAACTCCTCTAAATCAGGGATTACTGCTGGGTACCGAGCGTGGCAAGGAGCTATTAATGCGCAGCCCCAGTGGTCGATTTGGTAATACTGAGGAACTGGTGGGCGCTGGTATTTTTCTCGCTTCAGATGCAGCATCTTTCGTCAGCGGACAGATTCTTGCCGTAGACGGCGGCTTTCTGGCCAGCGGTGTGAACCAGTAATATTAAGCAGTTTTCTTCCCCTGTTTTTTCCTCGGTTGTTTGTCTTCGAGGTTTGGCTCAGCAGCCTGTGCATCTCTTGCATGAGTCAAATGTTGTTCCATGCTAATGCGCGCCAACTCAGCATCACCATTACGTATAGCCCTGAAAATTTCACGATGCATATCAGCAGATTGTCTGCGATTATTTGAAAACACTGCGGTTTCGCGACGCTTGTCATAGAGTGCGGCAGTAATCGTCTCCATCAGTGCCGCCAAAATAGGGTTTCCAGCAGCAGCAGCAACTGTCCGATGAAAACGTATGTCATGAATCAGATATTCTTGGGCATCGTCTAGAGCAGCGTACATATCCGCAACCTCTTCGGCCAGAATGGCAAGATTCTCCTCCGTTGCTCGTTCAGCAGCAAGCCCAGCCAAACTACATTCCAGCGCAATGCGCGCTTCGAACATCTGCCATGGCTGAAATCCATGTAGCGCACCAAGAACACTTAAGCTACTAGCATCAAGTGCTGCTGGGCCCTCAGAGACAAATGTGCCTGCGCCATGACGCGACTTCAGCACTCCCATGGCTGAGAGAAACCCAATGCCAGCACGCAAACTGGAGCGGCTAATTCTCAGTTTCAATGCTAACTCGCGCTCTGGTGGAAGCCGATCACCAGGGCGTAGCTCACCTTTCTCAATCATGGAACGAACATGTTCCACTACCTGCATAGTTAGATGACTAGGTGTACCACTTTCATGATGAGCTTGAGTTGATAGCACTGTTGCCCCTAATTTTCCATTATCAAATTAACCCTATATACCTATGTTTTACTATAGTTTCGTCGGTGCCATCTTTGGTGTAATGCATTGAATAATTAGTAATGCGATGCTGTATGAAGAGCAAGAAATGATGAATAAAGGCACGTAACTGTGAGTGTAAGCTACGATGATGCCGGTTCCAATCTGCATCAATACTCCTCCGCAGGAGCCGAGCATACCACCAATACCTATTACACTGCCAACAGCAGACTTGGGGAAAAGGTCCGAAGGCAAAGTAAATATGTTCGCTGACCAGCCTTGATGTGCAGCAGCGGCCAAACCAACCAGACCTACTACCCACCATAAATGATGAACAAAAGGTGCGAAAATTACGGGAATAACTACCATCGCACAAATTAACATTGCAGTTTTACGGGAAAAGTTAACGCCTTTCCCGCTTTTTATTAGTGCTGAGGATATCCAACCTCCACCAATGCTGCCCATAAATGAAATTCCATATACAGTCATCAACGGGAGTCTATTTGCGGCCAGACTCAGTCCGAATGTTGATTGCAAATACCGTGGTAACCAGAATAGATAGAACCACCAAATGGGGTCTGTAAGAAACTTTCCGATAGCAAACCCCCATGTCTCTTTTCGTACAACCACATGTGACCACGGTATACTATCAATTTTTTCTACTGGGTCACTCAGTATTAATTTCAATTCTTGATCAGACACACTCCGGTGTTTTTCTGGACTTTGATAAAAAATTAACCAGAACACAAGCCATACCAAACCGGTCGCACCGCTTACTACAAAAGCTCCGCGCCAGCCAAACTCAAAAACCAGAAAAGGCACAATCAGCGGTACTAAAATATTGCCAATATTTGCACCCGAATTGAAGATGCCAGTGGCCAGGGCTCGCTCTCGCTTCGGGAACCATTCGGCAACCGTCTTAATGCAAGCAGGGAAGTTGGCCGCCTCACCGAGTCCAAGCAGAAACATAGCAATCCCAAATGTAATTACAGAAAATGCGAGACCGGGCAGCATGGCCGCAACACTCCATAATGTGATGGCGATTGCAAATGCTTTGCGTGTACCAAGTTTGTCTGTTAGGCCGCCTGCAAATACAAGTCCAAGTGCATATGCTGATTGGAACGCTGCGGTTATATAGCCATAGTTGATACTATTCAGTCCGGGTATTACACCCTCTAAAAACTTTTCAAGATAGGCAATAACACCACGATCGATATAAGCAATCACTGTCGCCAAGAACAAAAATATGCAGATCACCCATCTCTGGTGGGATATTTTGTTCGATGATGGGTTTCCGAGAAAGAGCGGGGGTAACGAGGCGTTATCTGTGGTCATCTGAGCTCCCTGCAACTTTGTTAGTTCTATTGCGCAATAATTTCTGCTAATCCAACAACTCATAAGATGAATCAGAGATCAGCGAAATCTAGGTGTGATCTACAACGCGAATAACTCTAGTGGGAACCGTTAAAATCTCATTAGAGTGGTGTGTCCACAATACAACGAAATGGGGTTAGTTGTCAGACCAATTAACCGTCAGATTTGACACCATGCCCCCTTAGCACTTTCAATTACAAGTGAGCTTTGAAAGCATTTTTATATAGTCACTGAATTTAGGAAGGAATTAGTCAAAATGAGTTCTATTAAATTGAGGCCCGCTTCTGAGTGTCGCTGGGACCTAGTTAGTTTGGGAGAGGTGATGCTACGACTTGATCCGGGCGATCTGCGTGTATCTACCGCCCGCGAGTTCAAGGTATGGGAAGGCGGCGGTGAGTACAACGTAGCCCGGGGCCTTCGACGCTGTTTCGGATTGAAGACATCAATAGTTACCGCTCTGGCAGATAATCCAGTAGGCCGATTGGTTGAGGACATGATGCTGCAAGGCGGTGTTGATCTCACCCATGTAATCTGGGCTAAATATGACGGAGTCGGGCGTACTGTCCGCAACGGCTTAAACTTCACCGAACGTGGATTTGGCGTGCGAGCGGCCCTGGGATGTAGTGATCGCGGCAACACTGCGGTCTCACAATTGAAGCCAGGTCAGATTGATTGGGACCAGATCTTTGGCAACGAAGGCGCACGCTGGTTCCACACGGGAGGAATTTTTTGTGCCCTCTCTGAAACAACACCCAATGTTGCAAAAGAGGCGATGATCGCAGCCCGTAAACACGGAGTCATCATCAGTTATGATCTCAACTATCGCGACTCCCTCTGGAAAGCCATCGGGGGTAAAGTGAAAGCGATGGAAGTCAATCGTGAGCTTGCATCCTATGTCGACGTTATGATCGGCAATGAGGAGGACTTCACTGCTGCATTGGGATTTGAAGTAGAAGGTGTAGATGAGAATCTTTCTGACTTGGACACAAGCAGCTTTCGCAAAATGATTGAAAAAGCCAAAGTAACCTACCCCAACTTTAAGGTTGTTGCCACCACCCTGCGTAATGCTAAAACTGCGACAGTCAACGACTGGGGGGCAGTTTGTAGTTATGATGGGCAGTTTTTTGAAGCCCGACCTCTCCCAGAACTTGAGATTTATGACCGGGTCGGTGGCGGCGATTCATTCGCATCAGGTCTAATCTACGGATTCCTGAATGAAAAAGGTGCTGATTGGGCTGTGAATTGTGGATGTGCTCACGGCGCATTGGCAATGACCACTCCAGGCGATACAACCATGGCTACGTTCGCAGAGGTCGAACGGATAATGAAGGGCGGTAGCGCTCGTGTACTTAGATAGGAGAGCAAAATGAGCAGAGAAACTATATTGAAACAGGTCCACGAAATTGGACTAATGCCAGTTCTGCGTGCCAGCAGCGTCAAAGAAGCGCTTCAGATTGCTGACGCAATCGTTGCCGGTGGCGTTACAGTGTTGGAGGTAACTATGACCGTTCCCGGTGCCGTCAAAGTCATCGAACAGCTGGTTGAGCAGGCAGGAAGTAA
>Ga0116230_10002286_pt1 | contig 18479 bp, 6 predicted proteins | sample S1TSphfallax_3_FD_88678 | JGI IMG/M metagenome (GOLD analysis project Ga0116230, IMG submission 88678) | Host-associated microbial communities from peat moss isolated from Minnesota, USA - S1T2_Fd - Sphagnum fallax MG | ecosystem: Host-associated > Plants > Peat moss > Unclassified | place: USA...
AACCCACAACCTTTGACCTTTGTTTCATTAACAACCCTACTAGTTAACACAAGTGAACCACCCTAGGTATGATTCCATGAACCTTGTCTCTTGGATGAATACTTCATAATCACCTTGGTAACCAATTCTGTAAGACAAGGTCTCATATATAGGTAGATAGGTAGGAAAATAGGTAACCACTAGGTAAGTAGATGGTTTATACATAGATAAGGGCTGTTTTTTACTACTTACTTACTAACAACCTGCTTTGCAAGTGGGTTGTTAGTAAGTAGGTAGTTTTTTTTATTTTTTTAAAGCAACTGAGCTAACCACCATGGTTAGCTAGGGAACTGGAACTCAACAGAAAATTGTTTCCTGACCACTTACCATCCATCTTTCATGGTGCACTGGTGGGTGCTGCTTCATTGGGGTCGTGACAATGATGATGATAAATCGAGGTGCCACGAGAGCTCAACTATTATCCATAACCTGTACACACCCACAGGTTACCTAGTCCATAAGGAAGTAGAGATATATATATATATATATATATATATATGGGTACCTAGTATATAAAGTACCAGCTACACTCAGTTTCTGGAGTTGAGAATTATAAGCCAGGGAAGATCACAAGCAATTCAAGCAAAAGGGTGGCTTTCTATTTGAGTAGTAGTTAACTCTGCACCTTCAGCTTTGGAAGTTTGACTTTCACCCATTGTACATACGCTAGCAGGGAAGCAGGCAGGAGTAGGGTTTAGGGTTACCCTAGTAGTAGTAGTAGTAAATTGTTGGACTAGACGGCATAGAGCAGTGAAGACATGGCCAGTTCATTTATGGCAATATCACCAGAGTTGACTTGTAGATACAATAAATGCTCTCTCACTTAAGTAATACTCATAACATTATGACATGAATCCTACTACTTGCTAGAATTTTCCTGTAATTGAGAATCTCAATTTATTATGAATTTTTGTTGTTGTTGTTTCTAGGTGTCCGAGTGAACAGCTAGAAGAGTTATTATTATATCGGTAGTAAATGAACACTATTGGGAAATATTAACTCCTTGCTCCAATCTAGAATTCTAGAAACCATTTATGCATTTTTTTTTTATTGGAGTTGGTAATATATTTTTTCCTATCTAATATATGAGCTTCAATTATTTATATGTCAAATTCTTCAATTATATTCTATCATATTTCTAGGTATTATAAATGAGAATTTTAATATATTAGTAATGAACACTATTGGGAAATTATAATAATATTTGCAGTTTTTCTTCATTTCCAAATTTTCATGTCAACTTCTGTAGAATCATAATAATAATCAGATGATGAATCAAGCAGTGCAGGCGCAACATGAAGAGGGGAGGAGCAAAGACACCACCACCACCCTCTGACAAATCAAAGCATGCACACAGACTGCTGCTTTTTTTTGTCTTGGTTTTCAATTTTGGACAATTTATTTATTTTTGAACCCCTAAAGGAAATTCACTCCCAGAAATTTCCCAGTGTATATGTGTGGAGTGCACCCTTATTTCCATGAATATCCTTCACCTTTCCCAAAGGAGGGATCATATACCTACAATTTTTTAAGTAGTGGGAAGGAAATTCACTAAATTAAGTCTATAAATGCCTACTATATAGTGGGAGGGAATTTTGGCCTAGAGTGTACAGCCTTAGAGTGGGACATTACCCCAAATGAAAGGCTTAGGACTCCAGTCCAGACCTCTGCATTTTGGGAATGTCCCCAGCCCTGGAGTCCAGACCTCTGCATTTTGGGAATGTCCTTGCCCTTGGGGTTTTACCATCTTAAAGCATGAGTTGAGTGTTATTATAAACCTAAACATACACAGATCACGAAGCATCCGAAAGGCATGGGAGGGTTCTTATGCTTACTCTTTAAGACTTCAATGGATCTTACACCTACAATACACAAGTAGGAGTCATTTTTCTCTCGGTTGAAGGAATAGGTTTAGGATCCTTCCTCTTTTCTAGGATGGATAATCATGGATATAATGTGCCCTCCAAATAGACTACGAAACGTCTCCCAGTGCTTCACCAAATTCTGGTGTGGTGATGGGCCAATTAAAGAGGCACATCATCAAAAAAAAAATTAAAATGGAGCTTTGGGTGTCCCCACAACTATTTCATGTGAATCACACATAGTTCTAGAAGATGTGATGTGCCTCAAAATGTGGCAGATTGGCCTTAGGTTTCTATGTTGCAAAGATTTTGGACCACTTTTTTTTTTTGTTTGGAATGTCTCTAGAATTGAACTATACTATTCCTGGGGATGTAGTCTCATAGATTGTTCCTTCATGTTTCCAAAATAAATGGTAATTCAATAAATAATTTTTCAATGTTGAATTTTTTGAATTTTGGTTGTTTGCAATCTGTTCCCACCAAGTTCTTAACATCTTTCCCAAGCTCTCAATGTGTTTCCCAACATGTTTCCTATAGCACCTCACTTTATGCCATATGCTTTGCGTAATGTTGTCCTCTTGCAACTTAGGTAGGCGGGCCAATATTGGGACTTGTATGTTTTTATGTTTGGAGTCTCCAAAACTTTAAAAAATTGTGTTGGGCCAAACAAACATGCTCATTGAAATAAACAATTCTGAACTTGAAAAGGACCCCTAACTAATCAATATGGATCACACTAACATAACATATTAGTGTGTGAGATGCTTAATTTTGTTTCATATTAATTAGTTGGGGGTGCCTCACAAGTCCAACTCTTTTTCTTTTTTTTTTGCAATGAGCCAATTTGATTGGCCCATCACAAAAAAAAAGTTGAAACTATGGAGGCTCCCCAAAATAGAAGATTCCATGGAAAGATGGAGTGCCTCCCCCTTTGGCCCACCTATAGAGTTGAGAAGTGGAGGACTTTGGGCAAACCATAGGGGATTAAAGCGAGGTGCTATTGGGAACACCCTTGTGGAACACATTGGGAACCTGATGGGAACCCATTGGGAACAAAGGGAAAATGAAAAAAATTCCTCCCCTCCCCCTCACCCCAACCCAAAACTTAAAAGAAAAAGAGTCAAGGCACTTTGAGTGCATGCTGAGCCTTCCCATTGGCTGCATGAAATTTCTATTTCCAGAACTGTTCATCACCATTTTTGGCCATGAATTGCATGCCTTATAAACTGGGGGTACTTATTAGTAGTAAAAATTTGGGAAAGGAATGGGTTTCATCGTCAGCACCCTTGGAGAACAAACTGTGGAAGAACTAGACATTTGGACAGTGCAACTCCTGAAAATCATGATCTTCATTTTCAAAATGTCCCTATTCTTTTTCCAACAAATAGGAGATCCAATTTACATCAAAGAAAAATAACCTGAAATTTTACTCTAGTTTTCTATCACATTCATATCACCACGAAAAGCTCATATTTTGGTGTTAATATCACACTTATGAAAAAAAAATCTTTGAAAGTAGTTACTTTATATATATATAAGCATATTGCACCATAAAAAAAGTTTGAAAAAACTTATGTGGATGGAAGTTTGCAAAGTCATTGCAGTTGGTTATGTTAAAATTGTGGTTCAACACTTGAATTTAATTTTTTGGATACTCTACCACTTAATGCAAGGAAGCTATTCCCAAACATTATTTGAATAATAAAATCAATTTAAGAATTTTCACCAACAATGGTCACATAGGTTTTTGGTGAAGTTCCGAGCCATGGATCAATGTTGTCATATGTATAAGTACAAATTCTTTGGCACAAGAATGCAATTGTGAAAAATGCATGTTGAAGATTTGCCAAAATCCACAGAAGAACAACTTGAGATCCTTACTTAACATACAAACCTACAAACAATATATAATTCTCTAAGTGCAAACTATTGAAACTTGAGTTTGAATATTATAATTCAAATTTGAAAATCTAAATAAAATGATAAGATGTTGAACTCAGAGGATTGAATTATCTCTAGGTAACATGGGTGGTGAATGAAATTTTCATCTTTAAATTTTTTTTCAAAGATAACATTCCATATTACACAACAATTTTTGTCAATCTTAATAGTGCACTACAAGTTAATGTTTTCAAGAATGCATTACAAAACACATTAAGTCTATTAGTCATAGTCCAACATTATTCCACTATTATAGTCACAAAGAAAAATATATTACAAAACTCAAAGGGAAGAACTATTGATGTTAGAGTATTTCCACCACATTGGTGGAAAGTGTTCAATAAAAACATGTTGTCAAAGAGTTTGCCAATCACAAATCAAGTATGCCATTTGCAATAAGTTTGTCCCCTCCAACAATCATAATATCGAGGCTCATTTGCATTCATCACCAATTTTTTTGCCACATCTTCCTCTTTTCTTATTTTCTTTTCCCAAGGAGGCTAAAACAACCATACAACTATGGTAACCCTCACAATTATTTTTGGTATTCACATAACCAAAGAAACTACTCTCCGTATTTGTTCACCAATGGCCCCCTTGCATTATGCACATAAAAACCACATTCCCTTTCTTTCTACCTCCCACAATTTGTATTGAAATAAGTACAAAGTGAAAGCAAGGGAAGGAAGGCAACAAAACCATTCAAAGGAAAAAGTTTTGACCAAAAAATACGACAAAAAAAGGAAATTTTCTTATTATAATTATCAACCAATTAATCAACTTGCTAAAGTTAGTTCCAATTATGAATTCTTGAATTCCTACTCCTCATTTGCTTTCGACCCCTAAAAACAAATATAATGCGACAGAAAGGAAACAGTAATGCAAAATGGACGACAAGTTGGAAACAAGAAAATTGGTGGCAAGAAAAATGAAATCATATAATGCGAGAGAGACAAGATGAAGGTGTTGTTTTGTGTGCATGCGATGAGTTATTCTCTTGCAAATCTTTCAAGCCTCTACTAAGCTTCAATTTTAGCAAGATTATTATTTTGTCACCATCAAGACTCCTTCAACACCTTTGTTGCAACAAGGCTTTATCTTGCAATGCATTTGCTAATCTTGAATTTTAGCAAGGTCACAACTTTGTTTCCATCACCACGTTTACAATGAATCTTAATGACAATAATATGTTTTCATCATTGTTAAAGCAAGGTAAAAATGTTGGGGCTAATGCTTGCTTGATGATACATATGTGGGATGGGGACATCATGGATGTCATCTTCCTCTTGGTACTAGTAACTTAATGTTGAAAGGGTTGATATTATATCATGTTGAAAATGTTTGTAAGGCATTGATTTGTGAAGTTCAAGTCAAAAACTTAACCCACATCTTTTACAATTTCATAAAACTTATTTGACCAAATTATTCAAAAAATATGATATGCACATTTTTTTCACCTATCCCAATTTTGAACATTTGAAGAGAAAGTTAACAAATGGGAATGCTGCAAAATGGCATGGGATTAAAACAATTTGAAACTAGGAATAAATAAAATGTTCGTTTGAAACACTTTGAAATTTTATATCATAAGTTGCAACTTCAAATCAAAATGTGAACTTGTGATGTTTTCTCCACATTAAAAAAACATGTCCCTTTTATTTTTATATAGTATCTTAGCCCATTGGGAGAATGTGTTGTTCAAAAAAAAGTTTACATAGTGAAAGAGAAGCAAAATAATTGATCATGTTTTAATGAAAGGCTACACAATAGAAATATAAAAGACCTTCAAAATGTCTTCAAGGTTATGTTGATCCCTCTTCCATTGACTTCAAGGTCAACTAGTTTCAATAGGCCTCCCTAGAACTATGGTAACTATCATGGTCCATTCCAAAGTGTAACCAATTTTCCCTATCGTTGATCCCAAGAATGTTCTCCACCATTGATTTACATCACAAATGGAACTAGTTGAACATAAATGAAACTAGCATACAACATGCCTATCCCACATAGAAGGGAAACTAGTGTTGGGTGTGTATCACATTTGATTCAAACTAATAGGGTCTATGTTTCAAGATTTCTAAAAAAAATGATACTAATCAAATTTGGGTATTTTTTTGTGTTTGAATTCAAGAACTAGGCTAGTACCATTTACGCACAAAAGTTGCACACAAGTAACAATATTGGTTTTGAAACCTTTAAACCAACCTTGACAAGTAATATGTATAATAATTATTATTTTTTAATCTTCTTTGGTATAACTTTCAAGTCAAATTAGAAAAGGATATGTACATGTACAAGTTGAGTACTTGGAGATTGCTCAAGTTTAGCCTACATGAATTATAACCTATCAAAAAAAAGCTCTTCAAACAAAGCAATTTCATTTTCATGGTCATCAAAAAGTTTGGTCTTTGCTATAAAAAAAATTCTTGTACATCATTTTATACCTATGAGTAGCTTCTTTTGCATGCATGACTAGACTTGATATTAATGATAATGATGAGTGAATTAAAAATGATATGTATGCAACTTGCATTATTGCAACGAGATTAAAATACCAACACCATTAAATATGTGGTTGGTCTACTTCAATTTCCTATAATTAGATTTTCAAATTGACACCAAACACATATTAGTTAATATAATTATAAAAAATTGAACTTCATTTTCCTTCCACCATTACAAAGGCTTGGAATTTTATATGCATTAACAACTTTTCTAAATAATGAAAGTTCCTTTGTTAATGAAACATGTGTTGCCTCCTCATCTCAAATTATGACATTAAATAAAAAGTCATCAAAATTTTACTCAATTTCAGTAGGCAATAACAGTATGAAAATAAAAATTATGAAACATGAAACCTTCACCAACAAATTCTTTGCAAACATTACAAGCCTTTGTAGTGAGGTCCAACATGATTGCAAACATGTTGTGCACCTTTGTCACAAAAAAGGTCTTGTAATTGACATTGCAAGTTAGCTATTATGCTTTTAACTTTACTGAAATCAACATTACAACATCTAGAACATCAAACAAGAGCCAATTCCCATGTGTTTCATTCAACGTGCATTGCTAGATTACTAGGTTCAAAGTTTGTATGATTACTTTTGCTATAGCATAGGTGAGACAACTAAATACATACCTTAACATGTAGTTGGAGGCTATGATGTTGCTTAGATTGTAAAAACATTATAGATTGTCTTTTGAATTAGAAACATGCAACACAAAAGGTGTCTTGATTGGAATCTTCAACTTATGAAAAGGAAAACCCACTTCAATACAAGCTTCATCCCCCTCCTAGTGCCCCTTCACATTTTTCTTTGTCTATGTAATGGTCTTTTGCAAATTCTTGGGCTCCTCTAATAAAAACTTCTTTCATTGATGCGTATTGACACACCTTGTCCATCATATGCCCAAAACATGTACTTGCAAAAGGTTTTTTTAACTCTAAAAGCTTACAACTTGTGACACTTTCAAAGGTACATGAATTGTTATGTTCATCATTTATGTAAACAAATACCTTGTTAACCAATTGAAATTGGACAAATAAAGGCCTCACAATCTTAGTAAGAGTTTCCCCAAAAATATTGGGAACTTCAAATAAACTAGAATTGTAACATCCTATGGCACCCAATTGTTGTAAATCACACCATGTCCTTTTTGCAACATGTTTTGCAAATATTGTAAAAGCTTGAACTTGATGCCATGGGATGGTAGAACACACATCACATCATTTTAAGCACCTTTTAATTGATGATATGTGTTCCAACTTAAACATTAAATTGAAAAAAAACCCATGTAACTAAATTACAATGGTGTTGCACTCATTAACATTGATTACTCCAAAGAATATAAAGAATCACACTCTACAAGTTGCTTCAACTTTTGTAAAAAATTGTTTATATATGGTTGTTTTTTTTGTCAATGTCTCCTATACCAACTTGATAGGATACCTTTATTTACAAAGAGCATAAACATGTAATTATCACGTGGATAAATGTTATCCATGTTTTTTTAATTGCAAGCACCACCCACACAAGGCATGAATTTGAAGAAACATTGAAGTTGTGTTAAATTATCAAGTACAATAAAATGCAGTGCATGTTAAATTATTAAGTACGATAAAATGTAGGTGCATAAAGGCAACAATATTAGGCACAATGAGGTGCAAGTTGATTCTATTACACCCAATCCATGATGCTCACAATTGCGACATTAGTGTCGCATACACACTTCATTCTAGCAAAGTTGCCATTCAAACAAAGTCACCTTTCAAGCGAAGCCACCACTATAACGTTATGAAAATGTCATAATTTGATTTTGAGTACTAGCCTTTAGGGTTCTTTGTTACTTGTAGTGTGTCGCCATTGACGAGAGGGAGAATATTCTTATGAACTAGCATTTCCAAAAATGAAGACCATGGAAGTACATTATTGAATTGTGGTATTAACATTTGTCAAATGGTGGATATATTGGTATGAGTGCCTTTTTTGCAACATGGACATACCAGCCAAGTCTGCTACTTTGATATCCATATTAATATCAATGCACATACCCATGAATGATCAGTATACATGCCCAACACTAGAGAAAAACTAGTTTGGGGCGATGCTTTTACTCTTATGGAAAACATTGAGTTCAAGTTTTAAAATTTGGGTCACATACTCAGCACTTGTGGAGATGCTCTTAGAAAATACAAATGGTAAAGCTCTTGAATATGACTCAAATCACTTTTAGAACTGGAAGCGACTATTCTTTGTTTACTCAAATAACTGGCTACAACAGACGTAATTAATTAATACTCACAATTCCAATGGGCTCACAACAGCACTAATGACTCACTTGTGCCTAAGCAAGTGTACCAAGCTATAAGTGTGCATCATATTTAAGCTTGATTTATAGGAGGAGATCCAATTCCTACATGTTCATTTGTCAGGTTTGTCTTTGTGGATTTTGACATTGATACAAGTCAATGGGGGGCCCCCCACACTTGTAGTATTATTTTCTGAGGTTTCATAAATCTGATGAATGAAGGAGAGAGGCTAACTTTAATCATCAATGATCAGCTATGGGCTTTTACATAACAGAATAACTACCTCATGTTTTTATAGGCCCAGGAGTTGACATCTAATATTTACTACCTAAAAAAGCACATCATGGCTATTTGCAGCTTCTTCCCCCCCATTCAAACTATCCATACAGTTATTCTGGCAATTATGTAATTTTAAGACACTTAAGGTGGCGGGGGGTGTTGCATAGGAAAGGGTTTAAGCTCATTTTGGTCTGGTCAAGATGAAAGGTAGTCAGTCACCTACCTAACCATGCCTTGTAAACAATTGCACCAAAAAAATACACCCTGAAATATTTTTTTCATATTTTTGGGAGCCCAAAATGATAAGTTATGATTTTATTTTTTTACAAAAATGAGGCATAGACTAATTTTGTAGAGGCCCCTATTGTGGTCTTGTAACTTACTCATAATTTATGGGGATACCATAGTACCTAGGTTGGTTAAACACTAATTAATTATTTTTGGATTTGATAAAATTTCTGGAAAATACCTTCCTGCCATGCTTAGAATCTCAAGCATGCCAACTCCATTATTTAGTATAGTGCCTAATTGTTAAATATTATTATTTTTACTCCTGGAAGTAGATGACCCAAAAACAAAAAAACCTATTATTAGGCACCTTGCTGCCAAACAGGAACTAGCCTAAGCCATTTCAAACAGATTTACAGCTCCATGCTTTATAATGACAATCTACATAATCCTAAATTTGATGTTGATTAATCTGGAATTAATTTTGCTCTGCTTGTTTATTCTGGTGAGTAAACAAGCTCTGAAACTGAAATAAATGAAACAAAATTATGCTATTTATTTTAGCCTGGTAAGAGTTGAAAAACTGGTGAAATGTAAATAGTCTATATAAGTTATTATGACTTGTAAATCCACCTTCCTTTTGGAATTGGGATAATTGGAGTTAGTAGGAGAGTTTTCATTGAATTCAAGGTGATAACTACAAAAATGTTTTTATATAAATATTTGGGAACACAATGGCCCACCCAACCAAGAAGCTGTTGGAAGCCACAAGTCAAGCTTGGTGGCAGAGGGCCAGCAGGGCTTTTCACCTGCACACCAGTGTGTTTGAACCCAGAATCTTTGATGAGATCCCATGAGGTGATAATTACATGTTTTGAAGAGTGGAAACAATATGATGCACTTAACAAATTTGTTTCATTATAAAATTTCCACTTTCATATACCTGGAGGAGTTGTCCATACTATACTATGGAGGTTTTTTTGTAGTGGAAAAAAGTTGAGGTTTTCTCCTTTCTCTTTACCTCTTTTGACATCCCTTGTCAAATTGACAATGGGAATCTCCAACCCATTCACTAGTGCTCTTTGAGTCAAAAGTTTCAACAGTAGAAAACAGGAATTGGGCTACCTTGGATTGCTTGGAACCAGTTGCCTTATGGTGAGGGTGCTGAGGGCCATGGCAGGCAACTCTTGGATGAATCAGCAGCCAAGTTGGTACCATGGTGAAAATCCCAAAATCCATCTAAATTATTTCTAAATATTTCAAATATTTTTGTGTGTAGACTATGTCAGGGTCTCTGAGTTCATCTCAAAACATTTTTTGGGCTTAATAGGGCAACTAAGAGGCCTCACACAACAAGGTGAACGTAGCAACATGGGCGCTGCTTCACACTGGCCTTCTTCTAGAACTGGAAATGACAATAGACTGCCTGGTTCAACTGAAGGTAACAGGCTTCTTGTTTCTTCTGCCTTTGACTTAGAATTCTGGGATAAATTAAATTAAATTAAACTAAATTAAATTGTCAGATGCCAACCATTTTGCCACTGGCTTCATGTTTGTCTTCTTGCTGTTGATTGTTCTCCTTCCAGACAAACCCTTCTGCTGCCAGAGAAATCTCGAGCATTTGGCTTTTGTTTCAGGATTTCCACAAAATTGTGGAGGGTTTGTTGTTGAAGGAGCTGGGTGCTCCCATCCAAGGTGGAGTCAAGGGATGCTTATGTTCGGAATGCCCTGGGGCACCCCCTTTGTGATGCACTTGGCTAGATAAGGTGCCCTCTACATTGGGGGGCTATTTGATGTGCACAACTTTCAAGTGTGGGGGCTGTAGAGGCGCCATTTAAGAGCGCAGGGGCAAACTTTGGGGTGTAAAAATTTGTGTGCACTTAAGAAAAGTTTCAAGTTTTGGGACATATTTATTCAAGGAACCTGATGTGGATGCACATTTATGACACCCGGCTAACAAGGTGATGATGTGTTGCCAATGTGGCACCCACACGACACCTACATGGCACTCATGAACATTGGAAACTCATGTTCACATGTTTTCATTTATTTGCCATGTTCCACATGGGAACAAGCTTTAGAGTTGGGAACCCTTAGCCCATAAAAAGAATATATGTTCCCATGTTGGGGAACATTTTAGAAACACATCAACATAGGTTTTTTTTAAATGACAAGTTATTTTAATTAAATTTTCTTAGCTTTTCTCAAAATTTTGTAAAGTTGCACATGTTTTTTTGAAATGATGTAGGCTTTCTTTTAAATTCAGTTTCTTTCAGTTTTGTTATTTATCTTTTTAAAAATAATCCAAAACCTATGTCAACGTAGGTTTTTTTGAAATGATGTAGGTTTTGGGAAAAAATAATGAAAAGAATGATTAATTAAAAACATCTTTGTCATTTAAAGAAAATCTACATTAATGTAGGTTTTTTTTCAATGACATGGGTTTTCGAAAAAATTGAAAAAAAATGAACAAGAAATTTTTGGTATTGGGGGTAAAACCGTAGGTTTTGGATAGGTTTCGGGGGGAAAAACTGAGGAAAATGAACTTAAAACAAATTAAACCTATGTTGATGTAAGTTTTGGAGAAATAAACTGAAAAAAATGAATTTGTTTATTTAAAAAACCCTACATCATTCCAAAAAGAACCTACACATTCTTAACGACATAGATTTTGGGGAATTTTTTTTTTAACTGATTTATTTTTTAAAACCTACATAAGCACCACATAAGTGCCACGTCAGAATCACATGGTTTCTCAAGTGCCACATGAATGCCACATAGTTGCCATGTCAGTGCGTCATAGGTGCAACATCAATGCCAAGTATGAGCCACTTAGGTGTCACATAGGCACAATGCCATCACCCTATGACACGGGCATCACAAACGTGCAGCCACATCAAGTTCTTGCAATAAATGAGTCCCAAAACTTGAAACTTTTTGGGGTTGCACAAAAAAAATTGAACATATCAAGCTCCGTAAACTCCACCCCTCCTGCACCCATAGACAACCAATCTGCACACCCAGAAGAAGCAACCTCCCTCCAGATATACTTCGAAACCTTCTGCTGGTGCTTAAGGTAGTCATGTTTTTTTATGTATATGACTGCATCCAGTGTCCACTCTGTGGGCATTCAAGACTGCACTCTCTTTCAATAAAACTGATCACATTGGCACCCATATCATAGCTGCTATGGTCTGCATTCTGCACTTTCCTCAACTCTTGTACACATTGGTCAGTGCCAATTTCTATGCATACAGGAAATATGCCTGGCACTTGCAGTTGCAAACAGTTTGCAAATTACTCATATATACATATATGTGTGTGTGTGTGTGTGTTTATGGGTCCAAGCAATGTAATAAATAAAGAGCCTTAGGATCTCATGTTGAGGATACTACATTCAAAAAAGGACTAAATCTCTACAGTTAAAAGTCTTTTGTTTGTGTTTCTGGAAGTTTTGTGTAGGCTAGCACCCAAAACAAGGAATTCAAATTTGGCCATCAATGAACACAAGGTGATGTTGGTTCCAACTTGGTGGGCCAAGATTTATATTAAAACATTCATATATATATATATATATGTAAAATAGTATATGCATGTATGAGTAGGTATATAGGCTATATGTACACACTAAGTTAGAGAAGCTTTTGTTTTGTTTTCAAATGAAGATTGAAGCTGTTGCTTGCTGCATCTACCACATGGGATGTCAGGGGAGTTATTAATGAGAGTAATAAATGCCGCCCACATTCATGTCTGTACCACTCCTAGCCTTAAAGCGCTGACTTGATCGAAAATTAAGGCACTTCTCTGGCACTTGGGTATTACTGTGTAGTTTCGGCAATCAAAGTCACCTAATGATTTCAAGCGAGGGAATCCTTGGTGTATTTAATGCTAATGGCATCTCTCTCTCTCTCTCTCTCTCTCAATTTTTAAAAAAAAAACCCTATTCATGGAAATTTTAGGGTTTTACTTTAGTACTGAGAGATTTTAGGTTAGGACGTTTGTACTTTAGTACCTAGCTGCAAAGCTTTGGATGAAGAGCCTGGAATCAACAAAACCTCAAACCCCCCTCTCCAGAGTCCAGAGGCTGGGCCCAAGTTTACATTAGGTCATATTGATTTCCTTGTGGGTTTGGTTCCCCAAGGGAAAATATTTGGGATTGGTTTCTAAAAGTGTTCAAAAACTGCTCCCTTGAGAAAGGGGCCCAAGTTACGTTAGGTTGTGGTTCCCTTAGGGGTACAAACTATTGGCGATTGGTTGCTAGAAAATCTTAGGTTTCGCTTGTTGCCAAAAGGTTTTTAATGGATGAAGAATTGACCAGTGATTTTTTTGGGTGGCTAATTTTCGCCATTTTGTCGATTTTTAAAAAACAATATTGTGTACAAGTCTTATTTTTAGGAAAAAAATTCTTCGGAAATGTTAATTTTTGTTTTGAAAATCACCACAATTGGTTACAACATGAAAGGGTGCTTAAGATTTTCTAAATTCATATTTTGAGTATTGCCAAATTTGGTTAAATGTACTTATAGATGATCGTCATTTTGAGGAAGATCACAAAATTGAACCAAAAAAAACTAGCTCAACAAAGTTTCACGCCTTTATAACTGACAGAATCAGCCATGGCAGCTGATTATGTCATTTCCTGCTGATCTGACCTAAGTTTCAGAACATTGAATATTCATAAGAAAATGACATGTAGGTTAGAAAAAATGTAAGGTAACCTCAGATTTGCTTGTAAATTACTTGTATTTACACATGGTTATTCACACACATGGGGTTTAGTAATCGCCCCAATTGACCCTTGGTACAATTGTCCATGCATATCTAGCCTTAGGTCACTGACAATTTTGTGTTTTGTATTTTGTCATTCAATAGATATATATGTTCATATGGTGTCATCCTTATTTGGGGGTTTTTCATCCATCTCTTTGGAGTTGATTCTTGAGTTTAGGCCTACCCCAGCCCTATGAGAGGCTTAGGCCCAGGTAGTTCAACAGGCTTGGGTCCCATCCATGAAGTTCAGCCCAAGCCTAGCTATGTTCAAGAGGCCTAGGTCCAATGTCCAAGAAGTCTGGGACCTCGTTAAAGAGACCTGATTTAAACCATATGCTAAGGGCTTTGAAATCATGGAATCTAAGAAACTAAAAGGAAGCTATCCCCATGCTAATGGAATATTCTTTGATGAAAGTAAAAGTATGAACTTTTTGGTATTCTATATATAACAATAAGCCAAACAAAGGCCAGCTCTCTTGCATGGATTCGTTCAGGCCTCTTGGGCTTAGGTCTCTTGGGCTTGGTTTGGGCTTCTTGCACACCAAGATGGGGCAGTCTAGGTCTTTTTCTATGAGGTCCTGGACTTCTTGGACATAGGGTTCCCAACCTAAAATTCATGGACATGGGCCTAGGCCTTTTGAATTAGCCCTAGACACAAGAATCAACCCCAAAGAGATGAATGAGAAACCCCAAATAAAGATGAAACCATATAAAACATATACTTATTGAATGACAAAATACAAAATAGTCAGTGACCTAAGGTTAAATATGGACGGACAATTGTACCCAAGGTCCATTGGGAAAATTGCTAATTGGGTGTGAACAACTAAGTGTAAATATGAGGTACCTCACATTTTTCTTAGCCTGCAATTCAATTCCTTATGGATGTTCAAGATTCTCAAATTTTACCAGGCAAATTGAATTTTTATTGTTCAAGCATGACAGGGCCAGGCCTTAGCACAAGCTTGGCTTGTTCTCTATTCCATACCATAGAGAAATCCCTGGCGAGGGGGGTGGGCAACAGCCACATTAGATCAAATCAGAGACATCCAAGAAGTACAACAATAGGATGAAACCCCAATTGATGGTATTATCACCACTACCAAGAATGCCCACATGACATCCAGGAAACCTAAAACAATCCTCCATCTTAGCCTGTTTCTTAACCTCTCTAGAACTCTTGTGCTTCTCTAGAGTATGCCAACAAACCTCGATAGTAGAAGCCCAAGCCAACATGAGAATGTTACTACTAAAATATCTGTCCTCCAAAGGAAGGAGGCATTATTCAACCCAAAGATAATACAGAATAAAGCTCCTACAAATGTCTAAGGGCTGTCTCTCTTAAGACTAGCCCCTGGGTAGTAGTTGAAAGTGGAGGAAGGATTTGCTATTTGATAGAGGATATGCAAATAGTGGGGGGGGGGGGTGAGGAAAGTTACCATTCCTCAACATGAGTTGCAGCCCCTTCAAGGGATGTAAATCTTTTTCCATCTCTGATTGCAAAAGCTCAAATTGTGTGTCATCAACCATGATGAGAACCTATCTATCAAAATCAAGCATTTCTGGAAACCCTAAAAGGTACTAAAAATGAAATGAAAAAAAAAGGTGTATATGGAACCCACCAACATGGAACATAGATTTTGTTGCACTAATAAGCCCTAAAGTTGCACCAACTTCTTCATTACATGCCAACTAAAGGATGTCCATGTATGAAAATTGGCAGCTGACATGAACATAGTTAATGAACTACCATTGCTTCATTCAAATTCATGCTTACATCTTCTGCAATAATGTTAGACCTTCCAAGTGAAAAATAAGTAAAACTTCATATGGAGCCAAGCTTCTCTCATCCCCATCTCATACTCACCCTTCTGCAATTTTCATAAATACAAGTGTAGCCTATGCCATTGGCTCAAGCGTGAACACATTTTTTATATTTCACATTCTCAGAGTTAAAGTTTCTAAATTCAGCAGTGTGAACATATTGAGGGCTTAACTGATTTTCCCTTCCAAACCCAATTTTTGCAATTTGTTTGAATTTCCAGCAACAAAATACACTCAAAGATCAATATCTTCCACACCTTAGCTTTGAAAATTGTGAAATAAACTCTATCAAATCTGACTCACCCAGGGCTTTCTAAGAACACCAAGAATGCCTTCAAATTCCAATGCAGTTTTCAGTTTTGATTTTATTTAATTTTAATTGAGAAAATGGTTCAATGATCAATAGCTTCCACACAATAGCTCCAAACATTCTCAAACCAAGTTGGTGCACCCCCTACTTGTCAAGAGCTTTCAGAGGGTATCAAGAGTGTGGCATGAAGTGTTGTGGTTTGTGGAATGTGGCATGTGTTGTTGGCTCAAGTGTGAACCCATTACAAAATAGGGGAAACTCAACATATGAAAATTGTTTTGTAGGATTTAGAGTTAATTAAATCTTTAACCTTAGACCTTATATTCAATTTTTGAATAATTAAATATGACCTGCAAGTGTGACCACATTTTCAACTGATTTTTCCTTGCAAACCTGGTTTTTTATCATTTATTTCAAATTGCAATGACAAAAATCACTTAAAATTTGATATCTTCCACATCCTAAGTACAAAACTTACAAAATAAATTCCATTAAATCCTGCTCATTGAGATCTTTCCAACAACACCAAAGGCACATCCCAATTCCTCATACTTGAATTGAACAATAGACCTTCAAATGTGACCACATTCTCAACTATTTTTTCCTTCCAAAACTTGGTTTTTGTGATTTATTCGAATTTTCAGTGACAAAAATCACTTAAAATTCAATATTTCCCCCATCCTAAGTCCAAATCTTAAGAAATATATTCCATTAAATCATGATCCTTGATATCTTTCCAACAACACGAAAACCACATCCCAATTTTTCTAAAATTTCCAATTATGATTTAATTTAATTTTCAGTGAAAAAATATTCAATATTAAAGGACTTTTACATCACAAGTCCAAACGTCATGAAACCAAGCTAAAGCCTCATCAAGAGCTTTCCAAAGATATCAAGAACACAATTTGATGGATCAATTACAAAACAAACAAAACAAACAACATTATTTCATAGATAAATGTATCCATACCACAACAACACATTTTGGGTTTTGCAACTAACTTTTACAACTACATACTAGTCAAAAATGACATATGCAACTAATGACTAATGAGTTGCTAAACCCATGTTGTTTCACCATTTAGTTGTAAAGCCCAATTGTTTTCACAACTAGGATTTTTAAATTTTCTCATAACGTGTAAAGTGCATGTCATTTCAACTTAATTATTTTATTCAACTAAGTGTTACAAAAGATGTTTCGAAACATGGATGACATGTGTCAAAAATCTATAAACACATTATGAATCATTACATATTACCAAAAATCAACCTAGTTTAACTCATGTAACTAATATAGCTAAAAGTCAACCTAACCTAACCTAGCTACATTAGGCAACTTAGTTTAACTTGCCTAGCCAAAATTCAACCTAGCTTAACCTAGCTAAGCGACCTATGTTAGGCAACTTAGGGTACCTAACTTGGGTTAAATGGCTTAGATTAAAAACAAAGGTCAAACTCCTAGCCCAAGAAGCCTATAATATGTTACCTAACTTAAGCCAAATGGCTTAGGTATTATAGGTTGAAAGGATGAAAACTTGAACCCTCATTTTCACTTTGGGGTATAAGTCCTCATCCATTACACTACCACATTTTTTATATTAATTATATTTAACACAAAGTTATAAAATTCAAGATTTTAGCCTTGGCCACCTATGTCAACCTACCTATTATCTACCTACCTAACCTAAACCTAGACCTCCCTAGGTTGAGTTAAGATGAATTATTTTGTCAACTTATCGTACTTATTAACCTAATTTAAATTAACATAAACATTTTTAGGCTTAAAAAAAACCTATGATTATTATGTCACATCTAATCACATCATAGTCGCATCTAATTGCACAAACTTGAGATGTTTACAAACTTGATAAAATATCATGTAATGAGGCTACCTAAGCTAATTTGGCAAAAACCCTAAAGTTAAAAACCTAAACAAGCCCACCTAGGTTAACCTATTAGTAAGGTAACCTATTCTAAGTATATTAAAACATACTAGATGTAATAAATTTCTTATGTATAATTAAGTAACTTATGAAATAGCATATATTACAAAATAGTTTTTTACTAAATAGCCTACATACATAGGGTAACTTAATAGGTATGTTAACCTAAGTTAGTGTGTTAAACAATTAACTAGTCAAGGAGTTATGTGTCACGACAAATTGTTGATGTATGTTGCTAAATAATGTAGATCTATTGGTGGCTAGGTCAAGCCATTGGTGATCCCCTTTGATCAATCTGTTTTTGTCAAAATTCATTTTCAAAGTGGTAAAATATGGGTTTTTTTAGGTTTTTGAGTTGCCAAATTTCAATAAAAAAATTAGAAAGATATATTAATATTCACTAAATGTTACATTAAGTTTTAGTAGGTTGCCAAAAATATAGAAAGATGTTGCTAAAGAAAATATTTTCA
>Ga0116230_10002287_pt1 | contig 18472 bp, 10 predicted proteins | sample S1TSphfallax_3_FD_88678 | JGI IMG/M metagenome (GOLD analysis project Ga0116230, IMG submission 88678) | Host-associated microbial communities from peat moss isolated from Minnesota, USA - S1T2_Fd - Sphagnum fallax MG | ecosystem: Host-associated > Plants > Peat moss > Unclassified | place...
ATTTTATAGATCAACCAGTGTAATTTGGTAAACATTCGCGGGTAAAGAATGTTATGACAAGGTGCTAAATGAAGAATTTTAAAGAATTTTAATGTGCAAAATGAAGAATGTCATCACTAGGCAAATTGTTGTTTTTTAGGACAATGTTTATGTATGTGGTAAATTAACATTTTGACAAACAATCACTTTCAAATGAAAGTTTCAAATGAAAGATGATAAAATATGTGAAGTGGGTCATTTTAAATTTTCATTTCAAATATGTTTTGGCTGAGTAATTCAAATCCAAACTTAATATAGTCCAAAAAACAAACAAAATTTACTATATTGCATATACCATAAATATATTCCTTGAATTTAATCTTTTAATTTTTTTTTTCCAAATAATATTAGAAACATTAATTTTGTGAAAATAAAAATATCAAGCCTAAACACCAAAGTGAAACCCAAAATTAAATGCGACACATTTTGCAAGTGTATTAAAATAAGGGAGCTTATCTTGGTGTAGAAATGTGAGCCTTATGTGGTCTTATGAAAGGGGGGTTTGGAGATGGATCTCCTATCATTATTTCTTGCATGAAAGAATTTGGAGGAATGGAGGAAAGGAATGTGGTATGAAGGAATGTTGATGCATGTGGAGAGATTATAGAACTTGTGTGTATCATGTGGTTGCATTTTATTTTATTTTTCCTTGGTTTGTTTTCCCTCTAGTATGATATTAATTTATTATAATTTGATGTAATAGTGAAAACACATTATAGTGGCCAAAAAATATTGTCACAAATATTATATTTTGACACTATGTGACATTCAACTTCCACCAAGCCAATATTAAAAGAGGTTTTCATAAATTATGTTCAAAATAAGGTAGTTCAATTGCTAAATAATGTAAATTTGTCAAAAGAAATTACATTTTTAAATTAATATCAAATTATTAAACCATACATTTGTGAAAAAAATACATGTACCAATATATTGCAAAGTGCAAATATACTTTTAAATGATTAAAATAATTACAACACTTGATGAAGTATTTTGTCATATATTGCCAATGCTTGACGGGTTAAATGAACTAATCAAATTATCCCAATCTCAATTATGTTTTGTGTGTGATCTTTTTCTTTCTATGAATTTGTGCCAAACATAATTCTATTGTTGGTACAATGAGCCCCCTACTACTTAAATATGGGTTTTGGAACTTTTTGAATATAATGTCAAATGTAGTGGTGCATGAATCAACACCTATTCTAAACACAAGTTTGGAGGACTTGAACTTCCAAATTTTTGACATTTCATCATGTTGTATTGTCATTGTCCTCAAATGGTGTTTTAAGTGTTTGTGATTCAAGTTGCATTCCAATAAATTGTTGATGATGTTCAAAAGCAATGTTCAAAAGCAACAACTAAGGTTACTAAAAAGTTTGAGAAATGGGTTTTTGCATACGATGTGATAAATGTTTTAGGTTTAGTTTATCCACAATACTAGTTGAAACCAATGTGTAAAAACAACATTTTGACATGAAGTTTTTCATTTAAGCAAACATAATTATGTTGAAAAAAAATTATGTTGAAAAATTACTTTCATTTGAAATATGATAAAAATTATGTTGGAGGCCTTTGTATTATAATCAATTTTACATGTTTATTAAAATGTTAGATGAAATCAAAGAAAAATTGCCCCCAAAATAATAGAAAATGTATAAAAATAAGACAACATTTTCTTTCTTAAAGTGGACCCCCCATAGTGTGCTTTCACCCAAAATATATTATAGTTTTCATATTTATTATTCTATTTTGTTAATTTACATATAAAAATAGCTTTTTGGAATATGCAAGTTTGTTCAAAGGTAGTAGTGAAGGATGGTACAAGTAGTCTACAAGTAATTTGGTGAAAGGTAACAACTCACTACTAAGTCAAACCTTTATGGTAGTAGGTATAAATCATATTTGAAAATGGTTGTATGATATTTGTTGGAAATTAGACATCTATGAAATAGAGGTAAATGCACCCTTGAAGGTTGAAAAACCACTAAATCACACTTAATTATCTATTTATTTTCCCCAACATAAAAAACCTACAATCAAATAAACAAATTCAAACATACTAGATTGGTTGAAAAATTCCTAGTGTGGATATTTTCCAAGAAGCTATAATTCATGTGAATGGAGTTTGACTTTGTATACAAATTGGATATCCTTGAAATATAATAATCTAATGGATAAAATGTCATATGTGTACTTCTCAAGAAACTACATGTGAAAGGATGGTATTGGAATACACCTACAAAAATAAAAGTGGATATCCATGAAATATACTAAATACTTGCTAAGTCATAGATGTGCTTTTCACGCATAACACACGCATAACAAAAATAATGTGTTGAAAAAATGTTCACTAGTAGAAAAACCCCATTTTTTGACTTGTAATAGGTGACTAAAAGTGTTTTTTTGCAACTTTTTTGATTAAAAATAGTCGCAAAAGACACTTTATCAAAAATAGTCGCAAAAGACACTTTATCAAAAATAGTCGCAAAAAACACTTTTAGTTACCTAAGACAAGTTGAAAATGGGGTTTTTCTTCTAGTGGTCACATCAATCCACCTAGGAAAGTTCACATTTTTTCCTCACAACATTACATGTGAAATAATATTTAAATGCACCTACAAAATTAAAATTTGTATCCTTCAAAATGTGCAAAAAAATTCATAAATGCATTTCAAAATATAAAGTAGTAAATATAAATTTAAAAAAAATATTAACATCCATCAAGGTAAAATAAGCACATGTAATCTGAAGCCCACAAGTAGTAATGTTTAATGAATTGCTTGTGTATCCACATATATGTGAAAGATAATTAAATATAATTTAGGTTTTTTATTCACACTAACCTCCAAATTGGAAGTAATGGGCATGTATAAGGTGAAAAGGTAATAAATAATAACCATGCTTTTGTTTTCACAAAACTAAATGTTTCCCTTTATTTCACACCTATATTATTGTTTAGGGACACAATAGGGTCAAAGGTTGATTATTTTTCAATTATCTACTCACAATAATCAATTGTCTTGAATGTCCATTTGATTGCATATAAGTGGATTAATTATTGAATTTTCAATTATCCAAAATTTTGACCAAGAGTAAGGTTTTGAGTAATCAATGATTCAAAAGTCATTATTAATAACATTTTTTCACCCTTGAATATAAGGGATTTTATTAATGAATAGGAGGGAGGTTTTGGGCATTTACCTTTGATCACTTTAGATGTTCAAAGCACAACTTTTGAATGTCTAGAGTTGTGAAGGAAAGGTACATGCTTTCAAGGAGTTGACTATTTTGAGAGAGAAGGAAGGGTTGTTTTGTGAGCACTACTAGAATTGTTCCTTCAAAGTAAAATTGTTCCATAGATTCACCATAGGGATAATAATCAACAAAATAATTATGAAATAAGCAATAAAATCAAATTGAGATGTTCAAAACTTCACCTTCGATGATCACATAATTAACAACATAATCAAAATTTAAATAATTAAACTATTTGAACAACATAATCAAACTTTGAACCCCACTAATGACTCTTCATTTTTTGAGTAGTTTAATTCAACCTAATCTTGAGAATGGGGAATATGGTTTTTGTTTCAAAATTTTCAAGTAGGTGGATTCGTGACAACGTTAATGAGCTAAATTTGGCTAGATGTTACGTAGGAAGGTAGAATTTTTTTAAATCCCTCTTTTTTCTAGTGACCTTTGTGACTTAGTATCTAAATGTGGCAACCTTAAGACTTTTTTCCTTCATACCATGGCAACTTGGGCCCATCTTTTCCACAAAAATACCTTTTGTACCTTTTGCAACCTCCTTTTGTTTCTTGCCAAGTTGCAAAATTTCTCCAAACAAAAAACCTTTGACATTGGGAAAAGTTGAATTTGTTTTTAATTCCTCTAAATAGAAAAATGGATAAATAAATAAATAGAAATTATGTTTTGAACATCATTTTAGTTAATTCTACCCTTTCCAACCCAATAAAAAAGAAGATTGTTTTTCAAAATGGTAAATGTACCCTATAAAGCTAGGCTTGGTGCAAGTGCTTTTGAATTAGGTAGGTGGTTGAAAGTTTTCTAAAAATAGTCACTTGGGAAAGTTTGTAAGCCAAACTACCTAGGTGACCTTTAGGGGTTTAAAAGGGTGGAATAATGAATACCAACAAGTTTGAAACTTTTAAGTATTTTATTTTTGTTTCTATGATATGCACTATTGGCTATTGGTGCAAATAAACTTTCTCCAATAGTTATTCCAATAACCCTTAAAATAAGGACAAACAACAATTTAAGATATAATATTTTCATTCAGATAATAATGCATGAAAAAGTGATGTACCATATGATTACTATCCTTTAGCCATTGAATATTGTAAAATGTGAATGTACTAATTGGTTGAAAGGGTAGAAATTTGATAATTTAAAAAATAGGTGATGGTTAACCCATCATAGACAAGGTAATTCTAGATCTTACTTTTCATTAAGCACATTGACCACAAATGATCCTATTGTTACTTGTATATTATTGTGGTCTTTACAATTGTAAATGTCATTTTGTGCATTTTCATGAATTGTTGCAATGCAACTATTTATTATTTAAATTATTTATCATTGAAATGTTAGTCATTAATATTCATGAATGAAGGCTTGAACATCATACATTTGTGTTGGTTCTTGCATGGACAATGAAGTAAGAATGTTTTCATTGGTTGTGTTTGTTTCATTAAAACATATGATTTCAAGCACACTAATATCTTGGCCCAAATGTGAATTCATTACCCAACTAATTTCTCCTTCCGAAACCATTTTTTGTAATATAATTGAATCTACAGTGACAAAAATTATTCCAAATTCAATGTTTTTCACACCTTAAATCTAACTTGCTTATGAATCACCTCCATAAAGTCCTACTAATTGAAGGTTTTCCAATAATATCAAGAGCACACTCAATACCCTTCAAATCTTTTTTTCCATTATATTTCATTTTTAATGAAAATGTGTTCAATATTTAATAACTTTTGCACCCAAGGTCTAAACATTGTGAAACTAGGACCTTGGTGCACTCATACTCATTGAGGGCTTTCTAACATTACCAAGAGCATAACAAGAAGCACTAGGGTTTGGGAGATCTCATATATGCAACAAACAAACAAAACAAACAACCTTCCTTCATAAACATATAACATTCATATTTTTCATGTACATTCAAGTAATACCTCCTAGCCTGAATACCTTTTCCTAATTCCTAGTACGATGCATTTAAATTAAAATGATAAACATGCAAAACAAAAATAAATTATGAAAATTTAAATATTTAATTAATCCATATCATGAATTTAATTAGTTCATGTCAATACATCAAACTTTATTTTCACTATAGGTAGTTTTTTCAACTTTTTCCCCAATTGACTTTGAGTCCTTTGAATTTTGCAACAATTCATTTTGCAAATGTGAAACAAATTGCAATGTTCTTTTCACCTCTTTGGTACATTACACTTTTATTAGCTTCTATATTCAAAGGGTTACTATTAATTTAAAACTTGAAATCATCATGTGACTTCCTAAAAGCCCAAAGCTTGATGCATTTCACCTTTGTTAAATACGCATCAATATCAAGCTTTTGTGAACTTAATCTTTCACCACACAACCCAATTTTTTTAAAAATAGTTGTAATACATTAATTAAAATTAATTCCATGCATCATAAGCTCCATAGGCCCTTCATGTTGGGTCAAAATAATTTTAACTATCAATGCACTACTAGGAAACATGGGTTTAGTTCACTAACCCATTTCACTAAGAGACCTTAAAAGTGAAATGGTTTCATTAGCTAGTGTTTTAGCCTAATGCAATGTCACCACGGGTGAAATCATATACACCTAATTCACTAAGGTTCATTTTTATTATTCAAATTATTTATAAATTAAATAGAAATATAATATTTATTGAATTAAGTATTTATTATTATTTTTAAAGATTTGGTACTCATATAATTTCTAAAACATGTTACAGTTTGTATTAAATTTATTTTCATGAATGAAAATACCTTTCCAAAAACCTAAATGAAAATATTTTTCAAAATAAACCTTAATAAAATTGACAATATTAAAAATATTATGTGTATAAACTATTAATTAAGAAGTTTGCATATATTATTATTACTTTATAAAACATTACAAAGTATTTTTTAAATAATATTTTTTGTTTATTAAATATTTAAAATTCAATTGTTAAATAATTACAATTAATATAATAATTATATATTTTTATATTGATTAAATATATGTTTAGAATGTGGGGAAATGTAATCTAATATTATATATCATTGTCAAAAAAAAATTGGGGAAAGAAATGTTTTAAAAATAAACTTATTCACAAAGTATGTTATTTGGAAAAAAAAATCTTAAAATCATATTGTCAAAATGTACTAAATAACAAAATTAAATGCATTTTCAGTCAATTTAATTGATTTTTATTTTCTTATAGTATTTTAATATGTGAAAATCTTGGATATATATATAATGAAATTTAGTCTTTTTCATTTGGACAAAGTATGAAAAAGATAATAATGATTAAAGAAAAGAAAAACTTAGAAAGACCATTGTTAAAAGGCATTAAATTGCAAGTTTCAAATGTGTTTTCAGTCAAATTAAGTAGTTTTTTTTTAAATTGTTAAAGATGTGTAAACTTTGAAAAAATCTTCTAAAATGAAGTTTAAAGTTTTTCATTTGGACAAAATATGCAAAAGATAATAATGGTTAAAAAAGGAAAAAATCTTCAAGACATCATTGTTGAGATGTATTAAATTGCAAGATTTAAATACATTTTCAATAAAATTAAACTATTTCATTCCTAAGAATATTAAGATGGTACATCTTGGAAAAATCTTCTAGATTGAACTTAATTTTTTTCATTTGGACATAGTATGGAAAATATAGTAATAGTGAAAGTTGACTTTTGCAAAACATTTGGAACAAACAATGTATTAAATATAATCATTGCCACATTTGTTCCAAATCAAACAAGGTGGTTGGATGGCAGAAGTAATGGCCTATTGCATTGAAGTACAAGGATCAAATCTTGGCGAAAACTTCCAATTGATTGCCTATGGGTCATTGTTGTAGGTTGATGTTTATCTATATAAATAGTATTTGTATGAAGAATATAAATTGAAAAATCCGAAATAGTATTAAATAAAAATATTTAAATTTTCAAAAAATAATTTAATTCAAATATTAAATGCTATGTTGTAATTTCTAATTTGATTAATTCTTAGTGAATTTGCTTGTCTATACCAACATGTTGCCAATCAGTAGGTGGTTTGGTGAATTCACTGGATTTCTAATCCAACAAATTAATGGTGATTTCACCTAAATGGTTAGTGAAACTTCAAGTAAATTAGGGACACATCCCTACTAGTGATGGTTTCATGATTAGAATTAAAATTGATACTAAAAACTAAAATAAAGATAATTAAAGAGACCTCAAAACTCAACCAAAAAATGTAGAACAAGCAATCCAACAACATTTGATGTATTACACACAACAAATTTGCAAATCAAAACTAACAAAATGCACCACACACAAAACCAATTAAAAGTTCCATTGGGAAGGAAAATTGAGATTCATCCCATGGTGGGCACATTTGGCACGTGGCAATGTGAATAAAGGAACTCACTCTTTGTATACTTTATGGAACACATGAAATAAAGGGGTATTTTTTGGCATGTTATGAAGTGGTTAAATATATGAAAATAATTTATTAAAATTAAAAATATTCTAAAAATTATTATCATAATCCAATTGTAACACCCTATAACACCCTATATTGTTTTGCACATCATTTGAAGAAAATGGAAATAATTCCTTTGGTAATGTGATTAATGACCCCTTAGTTTATGCTTTCATGAATGCCAATGCTTTATGTTCCAAATGATGGCAAAGGTTGAAACCAAGTATAAATTGCCTTGGGGCAGGGATTTTTTTTTAAAGACTTGAAATTAAAATTTTGGATCATTGGCAAAAGTTCAAATGATTGCACAACACAAAATGGTTGGGGGGGGGGTGAGGGTTTGGGGGTTGTTAGATCTAAAACATAAAATTTCATTTGTTGAACCACTTTCAAGATTTGACCTAAGGGGGGGGCATTCTTTTTTGAAAATTTCAAATATGTAAGGAAAAATATTGGTTTTCATATATTGGTTGTTGGGTAGATTTTATAATTTAATTTATTTATAGATAGAATTATGTTTGTTCTAAAAATCAAAACATAATTAACATAGGGTATGCATTGATCCCCAATATTATATATATGTACAAAAACATATATTGTATTAAATGTTTTTTGTATTAATTGTTAATAGGTTCAATTAATAGGTTAATAATGAAAAATAATTAATAAATGAACTAGTAATTGAATGTGGAGGAACATGAAATGAAAAATCCCCACACACCACTGATTGTTGAATCATTTTGAAAAAACTAACACTTTCAATGTGTACACTTTGCCCTACCACTTCCCGATTATTTAGCTGGAAAACATGTTACATACATATGGTATATCAAAAGATAATAGTCTTATCACATGATCTTACGATGTTTTGTTGCATACTTAACATTCCTCACAATTTCAAGGATTGAAATTCAAATTTTAAATACATGTAGGGTATCAAAATGTGATGCAAACAAAAATATATAATTAAATTTAAGGTGGCTTATATTTGTGCATATTAAAAAATTAGGTAATGAAATAGTGGAAAAAAGGTTCTTTCATATAATACCCCATAAATACCTTGTTTGATGTAAGTAATGTAAAAGTTTAACACTTAATGTCCCCCCTTGGCTTTGACCCATTGCACAATGTCTTTAATGGGAAGAAGAAAATTGAAGACACAAAATTCCATTATTTGGGCACATTTGCAATCATACTTTAATTAAAAGTGTTACCTTATCAATGGATTTACATGGGTTTTTAATCCCCGAAATCATTTTAAAATGGTATTTAGCATTTCTAAATGAAGTTTTTTGGAACTTGGCCTTTCTATTGTTAAGTTTTACCCCAATATTTCATTAGTTTTGTGAATTTCATTGGTGAATAAATATTGATTTTCAAAATGTACATATTTTGCAATGAATTTTTCAAATGGTCAAATCATACCAAAATACATGTATTATGTAATATTTTAATTTACTATATTATATATCACAAATATTCATTATACATCATGTACATTATATTCCATTTACACGTGAAAAAAATTTATTGAAAATTTTAAAAAACTGAAAACTTAGACCTCTTTAAGTAAAGTTGAATCTTTTCCCCCAATAATGTTGTTATTTAATATGATTAATATTTTCCTATTTCCCAAGAAATTTTCAATGTCAACAAATTTCTATCTAAGGAATTGAAGGTTTTTTTTGTGTTGATTAAAAATTATTTAACACAATAATTAATAAATTTCCAAAGTCCATAATGTATACATAAACTCAAAAGTGGCATAACATAGGTGTGTGAAAAAACAACTAGTAGGGTCAATGTCTTTTTGGCCTAATCTACTCTATATAGGAATTGCCAATTGTGTGTAAATTAAACGACATGATGATTATTGGTTCACAATCAATCAAGTGGATGAATGGATTTAAACAATATCATTAAATAAATCCTTTGGTATCCACATTATGAATAATAATTGTTGGCATTTTGTTTGATAAATATCAACCTTTTTTTCTTGAAAAAGAAATTAAAACCAAAATTTGAAACAAAAAATTAAATTGAAATTATTTTTGAAAGTTTCAATTGCCCAAAAAGGGGGGAATGAGTACAAATAACCAATTTTATACATTTGATTTACAATATAAAAGGATGATTAAGGATTTTTGCCAAGTCTATACCATCCACACATGGTAGTGCAATCAAGTTTTAAAATATGAAAGTTTTTTTCTATTGTTATATTAAAATCTAGCATTACTCCTGATATGCATTTAAGTTTTTTCATCTTTGTTGTAGATATTTATGAGAATTGTGAAGATGTTAATGAGTCTTCAAAAACCAAAAGAACCTCCTTTAAGTTCATATTTTCAAGACAACAATAGATCTACAACACCACCACAAACAAATGTCACCACCTCAAATTATGAGTTTGAATTCATGTAAGCCAATAACATCCCACATTTCTTAAGTCCATTTGAAAATAACAAGTACAACCAGAAGATGTACATTCATTATTTTTAAAAAAATTCATTACAATGTTGTTAAGATATGGTGATAATTTAAGTTGTTTTATATATGGAAGTTTAAATGAATCTAATGTTATTAAGTTATAACTTGTGACAAAATAGAAATGTTGATATTTACTCGCACACTTCATTCATGTGTAAAATCTAATTTTATCATTATTTTGTCAAATCCATGTTTGCCATCTTTGTGTCACATTTGTATGTACGAATGTGACATATGTGTATAACATGTAATGAACCTGTCAAAACATTTCTATTATTAAATTTTAGCTTGAATAACTATTCCTAATCACAATACATCTTAATAGAGCACAAAAAAAAATGTCACATTATGTTCAAAATTGATCAACTTATATATATACCACCTTAAGGTGACTACACACATGCAAAAGAAGAAGGTCAAAAAAACCTTTTTTCTAATGTGCAATGCAATGAACACCGGTCATGAATGGAACAAATTAGTGTTAGATTTTAAAATTAACATTTGTTTGGACTAAAAAGGAAATTTTCATCACTTTTCTAAGTTAATTGAAATTCTTCATGTTAATGGTTAATGACATTATCATCAATGATGTCATTGTTTAAATTATTGTTTATGATAATCAAATGATTTTTTTTCTAGGTGAAAATCCTTTAAGGTGTATCACATGGTCAAGATCAGTGTGGTCACAAAACTTTCAATCTAGAAAAAATTTAGAAAATTAGGATTGCATGCCTAAAATTTTAACTTATCACCCCCTTTCAATCTTAATCTTCCCAAGGAGATATTATTTTATTCTAAGCAACCAACTCCTTTCAATTGGTGGGAACTATTTAATTTTAAATATTATATAAACTTCTCATTCCTATTTGTTATTTGAGGTTTTGAAACATAAGTTTGTTCATTGATTTTACAAAGATGTTTAATGTTTTGTAATCATATGTAAATAAGACAAAAATACCTAGAGCCTACAAATGATGGTTCTGGAAGAGGCCCACATGGATTAAAATGAATTAATCCATTCATCTTGACCAATCTTGTGAAGTTCTCTTTAGGCACCTTCTCCTTGTGTTGTTTTCCAACCATGCAATTAACACAAATGTTAGGTGATGGGAATCCTTTGAATGTTTATGTTCTTCTTGGTTTGGAAAACATTTGAAGCCCTTGAAAGTTTAAATGTCCTAATTGCCTATGCCAAAAAGAAACTAAAGATCATTTTTTAAACAAAAGTAATGATGGTGCGTGTTGTTGATTTAAAATCATTTTGTATAGACTATTTGATCTATTTCGACGAACCTTGTTGCCAATTCTTTGTTAAAGTTTTTGTCAAGCACCCAACATTTTTCTAATCCAAAAATGATGTAGTAACTTTTGTTTGTTATGGAACCCACTAATAAATCATTAGGTTTTTTGTTACACATAGAACTAAATCACATCATCAACTTGCTTACAACCTTCATCATGTTGCAATAGTACACTTCTTATTTTCATAATAGAATTATTATGACCTTTAACATATATTATAATTGTTAATCCTATTTTTTTTATTATGCTAAGGTTCTTTGCAAATCTTATAACATGTCTTGATGTTCCCGACTTGGGGCATCGATTTGAGTCCACTTGTTATAGCCTTGATTTTGATGAATAATTCCTTGTTTTTTTAAGTCACCAAATATTGAGATGATTTTCCATTACTAAGTCCTAATGAATCAAGAACCATTACCATAACTTTAAACATTTGTGGGAGTTTGTTCTTAGCATGCTCTCAATCATCTATAGGTTGCTATTCTTTAACAAAGTTGGCACAATAGTTGTTTTTGCCATTTTGAATCATATTGGCATAGTAGTTGTTTTCACCATTTTGATTCAAATTGGCATAGTAGCTACCTTCATTAATTTGAATTTTTCTTGATGGAAATGGGCACTCTCTTGTCCAATGGCCTTGTTCATGACAATTATTTCATTTTACATGTTTCTTTTTTGAAGGCAATCCACAACCTTTGCATGTAATCTAAAAGTTTTAACCTTTTCCAAAATCTCCAAAGTTTATTGGAGTTCCAAGAAAACCTCCTTTCATGAAACAACTAGCATCTCTTTTTGGGTCACCATGTTCTCCTATGAAGCTCCCTAATTCTTGTTCCAAAACCACCATATCTTTTTATTTTCATCAATAAGGCTTCATGATTTTCTTAAATTCCATGAATTTTTTTTCGTTGTTCTTCAAGTAAAAGCTTCACCATCAATTTCTTTAGACTAGGAATGTCATGTTGAGCTATGATTGACTAAATGAAAGATTCAAAGCTACATGGAAAAAAAATTCAAGACCACTTGAACCACTTCCATGTCAACAATGATCTTCCTTGTTGACGTCAATTTCATAATCATGTCTTTCACAAATTTTATAATTTAGTCTATCACCTTGGCCCCTTCTTCCATTTTCATGGAATGCAATTTGTTTGTTAACAACAAAGTTTCAATGGCATTGTGTCTTTCAAACATGTTTTTCAACATGTTCCAAAGTTCTTGTAGTTCAATAATCTTTCTAGTTGTAAGGAGTAAGCTATCTTTGATAGCCATGATCAAAATGGTAATAGCCTCCTCCTTTTTGGTTTTTAATGTTACTTGGTCTTTTTCATTTTCTTATGATTCTTCAACTTTATTTTCTTTCTGAGCATTAGTGGTTAAAATTTTAGAACACAAGTTCCTTAGTCCTTCACACCTTAGTAATTGGTGAATTTTACCTTCCAACTTTGTACTTGTTCATTTTTTCAAGCTTGTGAACCTTTACTTTGGATATATTGTCACTCATGATTATAGTGTGGGTGTTTTTCTCACCTATTTATTCACCTTCTCACAAAACACAAACTTCAATTAATGGGTCCAAACATGATCGGGTTACCCCATTTGAGTCCTAGGAAAGCATTCCAAGGACTCCTAAATTCACATTTTTCTTCACTTTTCCCATGACATGTCTAACATTTCACCTTTTTCCTCATGACAAATAAAATCATTTTGTTCCAAATTTTATATAAACCTTTAAAGTATCTATTGTTTTCACTTGTGAAAGTGAAAATAATAAAATTTATCCAATGTGGGCCATGTTCTATCAATGGTTCAAAATTCCCTGAAATTTGACTTTTTGAATTTTTTAACATTATAATAGGGCATTTGGTTCTTGTCACATTCATACATTTTATACACATTAACACATCAGGTGTTTGTGGTAAAAATTTTGGACCAAAAAAAGTTGTTTCGACATTCGTTAAGAGTCCTTAAATTGTTTTTTCTTCATGAAACAAAATCTTGGATTTTTTTAAAGGACTTGGTAGGAATTCTTAAACTTGTTCAAATTTAACATTCTATGCATAGAATAGTACTTTTATAATGTATCTATCCATGAATAAAATCAAACTCTCAATATGAATATGTCATTAAATTTTAACAATATATTTAAGTGGATTCTAATGAATATAAAATGAGATAGTCTTTTTGGGTAACCCAACCATGCTTTGACCCTAATGTATTAAATTCCAAAAAGAATGTAACTAGTTTAACAAACTATATTTCCTTTGTCCACTTTTTTGTGAAAACAAATTCATAGAAACAAATCTTCTTTCTTATAAAAAAATAGTTCTTTGATGTAAGCAAAATAAAAAATATGATCATATTAATTTAGAATAAAATAATACAAAGTGATAAGAACAAAGCAAACAAAGGATATAAAATGTTCTCCATCCATGCATTATTTATGCATCATCCATGCTTGTAACATGTGATAAAAAGTTTTAAACAACTTACAAAATAGAGTTATCCGTAAAGTAAGAAAAAATAACATTAGAACCCTGAGTTTGGTCATACATAAGGTGAGGTTAAAACAAAATAGTACATTAGCATTCAATAGGGGGGGTGAAATTTATAAAACAATAAGTTTTAGTGGAAAACTAAGTTTCATCCTATCTTTCCTTTTTCCTGAGTTCCTCCAATACTAGTACATATATTTTCACTACTCCTAACTATATAACTACTATAATTAGTCTTGAGGCTTGTGAATTAAATGCTAAATATCAAGATTTCATACTAAGATTTATTAAAATATTTTTACTTTGCAAATACCACTAAAAGAGGGGATAGGGGCTCAAAGGAGGACCAAAGACATGGTGAAAACATTGTTACTTTATGGATAACTCTAATATGTGTGACCTTTTACTCACTAGAAAATCACTCCTTACTTAATAGGAAGGTTTCTAATTAATTAGAAGACTAAGAGAAGGTGTGCCATGTGATCGTTGATTGATTAAAAATTTGGATTATGGACACGAATGATGACCATAAGGTATGAGTATTCACAACAAAAATGGTTACAAATTTGATGAAATTATTGAGAATTGATTTATTTAAAAACCCTATGTAATATTCATTTCACTTGTTCATTTGTGCAAAATTGATAGTACCAAATGTTAAATATTCATGGTAAAGCTTTGCACATGAACAATGGTGTCAAATTCTTCTCATGATTAGCTTTATCTTTCAATAGCAAATATCACTTTCAAATCTTTCCAATCTATCAACTAACCTTTGAAGGCAATGAAAGATTGTAAAGGTGCCATTGGGATGATCCAAATACAATAATCTATAGTACCTTCCATTTGGAAGTCTCTCCACTTACTTTTCCCTCTTGTATTGTCTCATCATCTTGGTGCACTTGTTCTATAGAAAGGTCATCTAGCCTCATTCAAAATAAACGAATTATGTTTGGCCTTAATGCTAAAAAAATGGTGATCATCCCTAGGAAGATTTAATCAAAATTGGCTATAAACCAAATATGAAATAAAAATCTATAATCAACCTTTTATATTTATGATTACATACTAAAAAATATATATAAAAGCCTTGAGTATTTTATTTTATTTTTTCACTTTTGGTGATCGAAGGCCTCCAAAATCACTTCATTTAAATTTTTAAAATTTTCTTGTTGACGAATTTTGCTAGTAAAAGAAAGGTTAATGTAAAGGAGAAGTATTCCAAAATTTCAAAAATCAAGTTAAGAAAACAAGAAATGAATATTTGGTTAGATCCAACAATTTACACCTAAAATATAATGTGACAAAATTGCCAAAAATAATGTAAAATTGAATTAGTTCAAAAGTAAGTATTAACCAGTGTTGGGCAGTTATTTAATTTTTCTAAGAACCGCCAAGTCAAGGTAGTAAAATGTTTTTGAAAGACCTGGCTTGATTCTTTTTTTAAAACTTATTTTCATCTTTTAAAGACCCAAGCAAGGTTTTAAAAATTTGCAAAAAATAATTTCACCCAAGCTTCAAAGTGTCAATTCTCAAACATTTTATACCAATTGGTTTTCAAAGCCAATTTTCACGTATTGGTTATTATAAAATCTATTATTTCAAATAATGAGTTTTAATGTTTCAAAATAACAAAATTACACAAAAAAAATTCTTAAATTTCATTTCAACATTTTATATGTCCACTATTTCATCTTGTTCAAATAAGCTTTCAATTTTTTCTAACTTTTCTTCAAAACCTAAATTTGCCCAAATAAGATTATGTTAGGTCTGTTTGCAAATCAATTTACACATTTATAAACAATTGAAAAATAAATAAATAAAAATGCAATGTGCTGAAAAAATACACAATGCAATTGTGCAAATAAAATGAAATGTGTAAAATTAAATGCATAATGTCCAAATAATTCCTACACACAACAAACAAACACATTTTCAACCAAAATTTCCCAAAAACAACTATATGGATAATTTAAAAAATCATCAATAAACAAAGATTGAAAAAAAACATCTCATTTTTCAAGTGTAGCCTAAAAACTTGAATTTGGATAACTATTCTCATATTTGCAAAAAACTAAAAAGGTGGAATACAATTTTAAACATGAGGAGCATGAGAAGTAGGAGGAACAACATCATAGTGTAGTAAAAAGGTGCCTAAGCAAACAAAAGGAATAATAACATCAAGCAAAGAACAACAAGAGGAACAATAATGTTAATTAAGGAATAGCAAGAAAAGTAGCAACGTCAAGTGTGTCGAACAAGGAATAGCAAAAGAAACAACAATGTTAAACACGTTGAGTAAGGAACAACAAAAGGAGTAGTAAGAGGAGTTGTAGCGTTGATCAAGGAGAAGCAAGGTGTAGCAAGAAGAGTTGTAGCATCAACCAAGGAGAAGCAAGAGAAGCAGTAGTGTGGACCAAGGAGTAACAAAGAACAAGAAGAAGAATGATAACATCAAGTAAGGAGCAACAAGAGGAAAGAGGAGTAGCAAGAGGAACAAGGAGGAACAAGGAGTGTTGAGCAAAGACTACTAATTATTAACCAAAGCAACTAATCAACATAATTAAAACTAAGTATCAGACAACAAGTGTGAGAAAAAAAAGTTTGAAACACTTGATTTATATCAAGCAACAAGCGGGGCCACTTACTACCTAACCCTAAACCTAACTAACTACTAACTACTTACTAAACCCTATTGATTGTTAACTACCTAATTAATTATAAACCTTGAAACCCTAACCTTGATTTTTTTAAGACCTTGTCAAGGTTTCAATAAAATTTAAATATACATTTGATCAAGGTTTCAAAGGCCCGGTTTTCATATTACATAAACCTTGCAGCTGGGTTTTGTAAAGGGCATCACTAAATGTGATACCCTAAGGGTTTCAAACTGAGAACCAGCTTGAACATTGACCAGTTCTCACATTTTTTTTATACCCACCCAACACTGGTATCAACCATCAAGTTAAAACATGGACTTACCCAAACTTGTTCATAATTATCTTCTATTGATGGTTCAACTACTGTTACCTTAGGATTGTGATATTCTTCAATGATTTGTTGCAAACTATTTATGAAGAATATAGAAAATTTCTGTAGATGTTACAAATCGCCTAGTAAGTTATTTGAATTTTTCTAACATCCATGAGGTTTACATACAATGGAATCATCAAACCCCTGCCCATTATGTTGGGCAAGCCAAGCAACACACTCAACATAATGGGCAGGGCCAATTCCATGACATTAGGGTCTGGGGTGGGAGATTCAACAATTTTTAAAAAAGTCATCAGACACAGTTTGGTCATTACTATTAGAGTATGATCAGCACCACGAGATCATATCATATAATGTGGTCCAGGAAATGACATTATCTACAACCCCAGGCCTTAATGTCTTCTTTAGTGTACTATGGAATGGTCAAGCCCCTTACCATTATGTTGAGTAAGGAGCCAGGAGAGATAGGCAATGCAGTCAACATAACGGGCAAGGATGAGACCATTCCATGACAGTAAGGTCTAGGGTGGCAGATTTGCAATTAAAAAATAAATTCATGTTCAACACATACATTCTGGTCAGAAATTACGAGTGTTTGATCATCACTGGAAGATTATGCCATCTAATGTGGTCAAGAAAATGACATAATCTGCCACCCCGGAGCTTAATGGGTGAGAAAGTGAAAGAGATCTTAAATTGTATTCTTGTGTTTGTGGCTTTGACAGAGTTCGGTTGTTTTGATCAAGAAAAACTGGGAAGGAGTGTTTAGCAGGGAAGTAAATTAGGGTTTAGGGGAGGGAGAGGGAGGGAGAGAGAGAGAGAGAGAAACGTCAATGTCGGAGCTGAGCTGCCAAGGAGTGAGAGTCTGTTTGGTGGAGTTGAATTTCTTGGATTGCACTCTTCAGGTGTTGCAGGCAGGGAGGGAGAAAAAGACAAAGGGTTAGAGAGATAATGTGAGGGCGAGGTAAGAGTATGTGTTTCCGGGAGTGTACTGAAGTGGGGTGAGTACTCATTGAGGAGACGAGTAGATAGCAGCTGAAATTCTTTTTTAGCAATCCAAGACCTAAACTACCGCATATCCATATAGGGCTCCTTCTCTCATCAAAAGAGGGCCCTTGAGGCCCGAGTGGCTCGTTGTGTGTGGTTTTGTTCGACGAAACGATGAGCAAGGGAGTTGGGACAGGCGGAGGAGGTGGCGGGGGTGGAGGGTCCGGTAGCTTCGCAGGGGCCGCGGCAGTAGTGGCAGGCCCAACAGTATCGGCAGCTGCGCAGGCAGCACAGCGGCAGCGATCTTTATTGCAGCGTGCAGATGCGGATATCGGCAGCCTTCTTGACAACTTCTCTCACCTTCTCAAAGCAGCTCGTGTACTCACTTCCACCCCCTCCTCGCTTTATTTCTCTCTCTTTCTTTCAGGAAAAACTCCAAGCCTGTA
>Ga0116230_10002288_pt1 | contig 18468 bp, 12 predicted proteins | sample S1TSphfallax_3_FD_88678 | JGI IMG/M metagenome (GOLD analysis project Ga0116230, IMG submission 88678) | Host-associated microbial communities from peat moss isolated from Minnesota, USA - S1T2_Fd - Sphagnum fallax MG | ecosystem: Host-associated > Plants > Peat moss > Unclassified | place...
AAAATATAATCTTCCCTTTGTTGCGTTTCGTGTCGTGGCAGATCCGGCGGAGCGGCAATTGCCGCACGCGGCCTTGGTCGGCATGCGCCGCGATGGTTCAGTCGCAGTCGGCGCCGTTTTGAAATCGCTGGTTTCCCAGCCGCGTCAGATCCCGATGCTGATCCGCACGGCGCTCGATGCCCGCGCGGCCTTTTCAGCTTTATTCCGCAGCCGAGAGATGCTGACGGGCAGCTTCGGTTTCGGCGATTTCCGCGAGCTTCTCCTCGACGTGCCGCGAGAAAACATACTCAGCGGGTCTTTGCCTGTCTAAAGAAATCTCCGGCGCCATCGGACCTTCGGTTTTGATGCCGCCGAGCGTGACGGCCAGAGCGTGCAATGGATGCGCGAAAGCATCATGCACGGCGCTGGCTTCAAAACCGCAATGAACCATGCAGTCGGCACATTTTTCATAATTGCCGGTGCCGTAGCGCTCCCACTCTGTTTCTTGCATAAGTTCTTTGAAGGTTTGCACATAACCTTCGCCGAGCAGGTAGCAGGGCCTCTGCCAGCCAAAGACCGTGCGTGCGGGATTGCCCCAAGGGGTGCATTGATAGGTTCTGTTGCCGGCGAGAAAATCGAGAAACAGCTTCGATTGAAAAAATGGCCATGCTTTTCCGCCTTGACCCAAACGGAAAATGTCGCGGAACAGGGTTTTCACTTTCGCGCGGTTCAAAAAATGCTGCTGATCGGGCGCGCGTTCATAGGCATAGCCAGGTGAAATGGTAATTCCTTCGATCCCGAGATTTTTAACGGTATCGAAGAAGCTTGCGACTCGCGCCGGTTCGGCATCGCTGAAAAGAGTGCAATTGACAGCCACGCGGAAGCCCATGGCTTTCGCCTTTTTCAACACTGCGACAGCGCGATCGTAAACACCCTCCTGGCAGACCGAGCGATCGTGCATTTCGGTGTCGCCGTCGAGATGGATCGACCAGTTGAAATAGCGGTTCGGCTTGTACAGATGCAGATTTTTTTCAAGCAGAAGCGCATTCGTGCAAACGGTGACGAACTTGCGTTTGGCAATGGCGCCCTGAACGATTTGCGGCAGCTCACGATGCAAAAGCGGTTCGCCGCCAGCTATCACCACCACGGGCGCGCCGCACTCGTCGATTGCCGCCATACACTCATTCAGCGAGAGCCGCTGATTGAGGATTTCATCGGGATAATCGATCTTGCCGCACCCCGCACAGGCGAGATTGCAACGAAACAAGGGTTCGAGCATGAGGACCAGCGGGAACCTCTTCGGCCCGAACAGCTTCTGTTTCATCACATAGGCGCCGATCTGCGCCATTTGCAGCAATGGAATACCCAATAGCTCCCCCTGGAGTGACGATCAGTGCGGCCTATCAAACTTATACGTCGATGAGTTTGATGCGCCTCTGAGTTTTAAGTTTTCTTGAACGCTTGGCAATATCGAAACGCGCAGCCGCGAAACTTCATCCGGGCTTTGATACTTAAATGGTTTGTACCGATCGCGCGGGCGAGATCAAGTTCATTTTGATTCGTAACGGGATAAGCTGAAATGGAGCGAAAATACCACACCCCCTGGTTTTTCGGCCGGATTTATAAGGGTCCACTGAAAAGTCCAGTTCTCGTGTAATGGCTTTTTTCCTTGCCCGGCGCGAGTTGTGATGACAATGACATTGTCAAACAACAAGATATCGAGTCAGAAAACTGAGTTGCGAGGCCGCCCGGATTTGTGACACCGGAACAACTTCTATTTAAGACGCTGGCGAATCCCGCCAAATCAACATTTTTAACAAAGCTTAACTTTGGTAACACGGCTTATGATGATCGATAACGATAGTAACGGCGCCAATTCAGGACATGAAATTGTGAGACAGGGCCCAATTACCCGGGCCATCGTCGCCATTGTTGCAGTTAGCAGCCGCCATGCCATTCCGGTTCTCCTTTTGAGCGCTTTGCTTGCGATAGCGGCGGCTTGGTACGCGGCGAATAATTTTGCCATTACGACGGATACCAATGAGTTTATTTCTCCGTCGCTGCCCTGGCGGCAAAGGCTGATCGCCTTCGATAAGGCGTTTCCGCAGCGAACCGATAATATCGTTGCCGTCATCGACGGGAAAACGCCCGAGGGCGCCGAAGCCGCCGCGGCCGAAATCTCAGCCAAAATGGAGGCCCGCCCGGACCTCTATAAATCCGTGGAACGGCCGGAGGGCGGCCCTTATTTCAATAAGACGGGGCTGTTATTCCAGCCGGTTGAAGAGGTAAAACAAGCTATGGGCGCGCTGATGCGGGCACAGCCTTTTGTCGCGGCCCTTGCCTCCGATCGCAGCTTGCGCGGCATCATGGATGCCTTCGGCTTCGTTAATCGCGGCGTCCGTGCGAAAGCCGGCACGCTCGACGATTTCGATCGCCCCATCGTGTCTTTTTCCGGCGCCTTGGAAAAAATTCTGGCGGGGCAAAACCCTTTCTTTTCGTGGCGCGGTCTTTTCAGCAATGGGCAGCCGCCTGACAAGCACGAATTAAGGCGTTTCATCAACGCCATACCTGTTCTCGATTATACGGCGCTGGAACCGGGTGAAAAACCTTCGCAATTCATCCGCCAGACGGCGGCGGAGCTTGGCTTCACGCCAGACAATGGCGTCAAGGTCCGGCTGACCGGATTGGTTCCCTTGGCCGATGAGGAGTTCTCGACTGTCGAAGAGGGGGCTGGCCTCAATGCGGCCATCACGGCTCTCATCGTCCTTTTTATCATATGGCGGGCGCTGTCTTCGCTGCGAATTGTTTTCGCTGTCGCTGTGAGCGTTGCCATCGGCCTTTGTATCACCGCCGCGGTTGGCTTGATGATGGTCGGCGCCTTGAACCTCATCTCGGTTGCATTCGCCGTTTTGTTCGTCGGCATAGGCGTCGATTTCGGCATACAATTCAGCGTCCGTTACCGGGCTGAGCGCTATGATGAACCGGATTTATTAAAGGCCATCGAAATGTCGGCGGCGAAAGCAGGCCGCCCGCTGGCGCTCGCAGCGGCGGCGACGACGGCGGGGTTTTACTCGTTTCTGCCGACCGATTATCGCGGTGTCTCCGAGCTTGGCCTCATTGCCGGGACGGGGATGATCATCGCCTTCATCAGCGCGGTCACGGTCTTGCCGGCGCTCTTGATGCTGTTACGCCCCCCAGCGGAACGGGAAGCGGTCGGCTATAAGTTTCTGGCGCCTGTCGATGCGTTTTTAGCCAACCATCGTTATTCGGTCGTGATCGGCACTTTGGGTGTCGCTCTCCTCGGGACGCCGCTTTTGGCCAATCTGCATTTCGATTTTAACCCGCTCAATTTGCGCAGCGATAAAGTCGAGTCGGTGTCGACCCTTCTCGACCTTGAAAAAGATCCGCAAACAAATACCAATACGATCGATATCCTGGCGAAAAATTCCAGCGCCGCGAAAGCTCTTGTCGCGCGTCTCGAGACATTGCATGAAGTGGCGCGTGTGACGACGCTGGAGGATTTCGTACCCGCCGATCAAGACGAGAAACTTCCGGTTATCCAGCAAGCTGCGAGCGCTCTATTACCGCTTTTCGATCCGAGCCGCCGGTTAGATCCGCCAACAGATGCGGACGATGTGGCTGCCATGCTGAAAGCGGCGGATGCCTTCACGGCCACTGCGGCGGCAGCGTCTGGAAAGGGCGCGGACGATGCGCGTCATCTGGCCGATCTTATGCGCCAGCTCGCAGCCGCTCCGGAAGCGACACGCGCGGCGGCGCGCGCCGATCTATTGCCCAATCTCAATGTGACTTTGAACTTAATAGACGATTCGCTGCGGGCGCAAAAAACCACACTTGCCTCTATACCGGAAGGAATCGCCCGCGATTGGGTCGCTGCCGACGGACGCGCGCGCATAGAGGTCGCGCCAAAGGGTGATGCCAACGATAATGCGACGCTCGCGCGGTTTACCAAAGCGGTCCAATCCGTCGATCCCGACGCGACCGGCGAACCGGTGGCGATCCAAGAATCCGGTACGACGGTCGTCAAAGCTTTCGTCGAAGCGGGCCTTTGGGCTTTGCTGTCGATCAGCATATTGTTGCTGATCGTTTTGCGGCGCATCTCCGATGTGCTGATGACGCTCGTGCCTTTGCTCCTCGCGGGTGTCGTTACGCTGGAAATTACGGTCTTGATCGGTCTTCCGCTCAATTTCGCGAATATTATCGCGCTGCCCCTGCTGCTGGGATTGGGCGTTGCCTTCAAAATCTATTTTGTGATGGCATGGCGTAGCGGCACAACCAACCTGCTTCAATCGAGCCTGACCCGCGCGGTCTTTTTCAGCGCGATGACGACAGCGACGGCTTTCGGAAGCCTCTGGCTGTCGAACCACCCAGGCACGTCGAGCATGGGTAAGCTTTTGGCGCTCTCGCTATGCTGCACATTGGCCGCGGCGGTCCTCTTCCAGCCTGCTCTCATGGGCCCGCCGCGGGTCAAACAAAAAGAGGGCTGATCGCTTTCAGCCAATTAGAGCATGTTCTTTTCGCAAAACCGCGCACAATTGCGGAACATGCTCTAAAATTCGACCCTAAAAAAAACCCTCGAAACGGAATGTTTTCGAGGGGGTTTTTTTTTATCCTTATAAAGGCGCTGCGGCTGGTTACATTCCAGCTGAGCCATCTTCCAAATGTCCAATGTGCTTTTGACTATAAAGCTGCACACCGATCTGTTTGATCAGCTCTTGCTGGGTTTCGAGGAAATCGATGTGCTTTTCCTCGTCCTTCAAGATCTCGTCATAGAGCTCTTTCGAGACACGGTCATGCGCGGAAGCGCAATATTCCGCAGCTTCTGTATAAAGCGCGCGAGCCTCGTATTCAGACGCGAGGTCCGATGCTAAAATTTCTTCCACGCTCTGGCCGATCTTCAACGGATCGAGAACCTGCATATTGGGAAAACCTTCGAGGAAAAGAATGCGATCCGTAAACCGGTCGGCATGGCGCATCTCTTCAATCGATTCTTCACGCCATTTCTTTGCAAGGTCCTTGTAGCCCCAATTATTGAGGATACGGAAATGCAGCCAATATTGATTGATTGTCGTCAATTCACTGCGCAGGCTTCGATTGAGAAATTCGAGAACTTTTTCATCACCCTGCATCGCAGTAAGCTCCATAATTTAAGGTAACAAGCACGGCTCGCATGACGTTTTCGTAAAAGGATTATAGTGCGAAACGGCCGGTATGTAAGAGGCAGGAATCACCGAGGTGAAGCCTATCGGCAAGACCGAGGCTTAGGATGCGAAAGAAACTGCGCCATTATCGCCGGCCAAATCGCACATATCGGCATCCATCGTATTCGTTTCGGCGAGGGCCTGGGTAATAATGTTCCGGACAGTTGCAAAACAACGCCCGCAATTTGGACTGCAGCCAAGGCATTTATAGACTGCGCCAGGGGTTTTCGGACAACTTTCGTTGTTAAGCGACGCGCGAATTTTTGTGTCTGAAAGAACGTTGCAGGAGCATACGATCATGGGGCACCAAAATCACGAATGACAAAGCAGCCATGAGGCTTGCGAAACTCTTAAGCAAAGCTCATGCCGTTCTTTAGGCAAAGACTCGATCCACCCTTAACAGCGGATCGAAGCCTGAACTTCGCTTAGAGAAATACTATAGACGTTACTTTCAGAGAGCAAGTGCAGCATGAAAGATTACAATCGTTCAAAAGTAACGTGACGCCGGGGCCAGTTTAAAATAGTTCAAGACTAAAACTGGTCAAAAGGTGAGCACCGGATGAAATGACATGCACATATGGCTTCGATTCAGGGGGCTCAGCGGCGTCTGTCTGGATCGTTTTTTTGAGGCGGAGCCGCTGATTTGGGTTTGAGGCGGGTCATCCGAAGTTCGCCGAGATCCTCTAGAACGGGATAGGCGGCGCCCGCCACGAGGCGATCGTTCACATTTTTGAGGTTGCGCACCAAGTCGAGATAAAGCGTATTTGTTTCGAGACCATCCGCCTTATTGCTCCGCAATTGCTGAAAATGCGCATCCGTCGCTTTGGCTTCTATGTCGCGGAAAACGGTTTTCTCCGCCGCGAGAACGCGCGCCGCGCGCGCATCGCCTGTTATAAAAACGGTCGAGGCTGTCCGAAGATTTTGCGCGAGGCGATCGAAGAGCAAATCGATCGTTGCTTTGGCTTCGGGCACTAGAACTTGGCCGCGCCTGAGCTGTTTGGAGGCAGCCGTCAGCAGATTGCGGTCGAGTATATGGCCTGCATGATCGAGATTGATGGAAAACGCCAGGATGCCCGCCAGTTTTCGCTCGTCGTCGTCATTGAGAGATTCGGCATCGATTCCGGTTAGATAGGTTTGAATCGCTCTGTCGAGGCTCTCCAAATGATCGCTCATCCGGCGCGTTCCGCCGGCCTGCTGCCGGTCGTTCGTTTGAAGCGCGGTGCGGCTGCCCTGCAGCATTTCGTCCAGAATATCCACCATACGGAGGGTTTCACGCGCAGCGCATCCAAGTGCGACGGGTGCGACTTCGCGCGCCGCGGCATCGAGATGAATGGGACGCGAAGGATCGGCGGCTTCGAAATAGGCTGGCATCCAATGCCGCAGCAATCGTGCGAAGGGGCCAAGCAAAGGCAGAAAAAGCACAGCCAATGCGAGATTGAAGAGGCTGTGAAAATCGGCCACGCAGCGGGCAAGACTTGGCTCAAGATTGACGAGAACTGGCCCAAGCCATGACATGAGAGGCAAAGCGATCGCGGCTCCCGTCAATCGGATCAGCAGATTACCGATCGCGACCTGTTTGCCTGCGCGGTCGCCGCCGCTCGGGGCCTCGATGACAGGATTGAACGCGGCACCGGCATTGGCGCCGATCACGAGCGCCAGAGCCGCATCAAACGAAATGACGCCCTTGGATGCAAACGACATGACGAGCAGCACGATGGCGACACTCGAATGGGCCGCCCAACTCAAAGCCGCGCCAATGATAACGGCGATCATCGGAGCGGCCGCAACCGCCCCCAGCAAAATCCGCAGACTGGGAAGATCTTCATAAGGGGTTATTACGGCGAGCAGCCTGCCAAGCGCCAGGAAAACGAGGCCAAGACCAATGGCGGCGCGGCCAAGGTCGCGGGTGCGCGTTGCGCCTTGCCGCCGGAACATCATCACGCCCGTCAGAATGAAAAGCGGTGAAATCCGAGCTGCATCGAAGGATAGAAGCTGAACGGCAAGCGTCGTGCCGAAATTGGCTCCGAGCATCACCGCGAGCGCCGGCACGAGAGCGACGAAACCTTCGCTGGCAAACCCCGCGATCATCAGCCCGGTCACCGTGCTGCTCTGCAAAACCGCGGTGATGCCGAGGCCAGCCGCGAAGGCTTTAAGGCGATTATCGAGAGCCCGCGCCAAGCCGCGTCTAAGGCTCTGGCCATAGGCACGTTGAATGCCGCTTTGGATCATGTGGATGCCCCAGAGGAGCAAAGCCACGGCACCGAGAAGATCGATCAGGGTGAGGGTCGCGTCATCCATCAGCGCATGTCATCGATAGCCTAAGGCAACGCCGGAAAATAAGTGAATCGACGATAGGCATTAGTGGGTTCCTGAGCCCTCATCCTGAGGAGTATGCGCAGCATGCGTCTCGAAGGACGAGGGCGAAGCTAGTCAAAGGTTCCACAAGGCGCAGCCTTATGGAATGGACAAAGAAAAGGTCAAGGGCATTTATCTTTTTGCGTGGCTTACGCCAATGAGCGCTCCCGCGTCCTTCGAGACATACCCATTCCATGTTCAGCATGGAATGGCTGTTCCTCAGGATGAGGGAGCTTGTGAATTTGGAAAATGAAGCGGTAATTTTCCGGCGCTGCCTAAGACCACCGAATTATAGAGCCTAGCGCGCCCCTTGTCGCGATCCGCTTTTTCAATTCGCCTACACGACGGCCTGATTGGCTGCTTCTTCTTGTTCAGGCATGGCGGCGCGATCGACATACCAGAGGATCGGAGCGTTCGTTTTAAGCCGCGCGGCGGGAAGCGATTGGTCCTTTCCCAGAACCCCTGCGAGGGCGCGGCGTTTTTCGGGTCCGGCCACGAGAAACAAAATCGCCGCGCTCGATTCAAGCACGGGATATGTCAGCGAAATCCGCGCTTCGTTTTTGACGCCGATAACGGCCGTTGTCCAAGCTCTGCGCTCATCGAGCGCGGCCGTTTCCGGAAACAGCGAAGCCGTATGTCCGTCTGGGCCGAGGCCCAAAAGAGTGACATCGAACAAGGGCCGTGCCGGATCGAGGGTGGCTGCGCCGTAAAACCGTTGCAGATCGGCAGCGTAAAGCGCAGCGGCATCCTCTGGCGATCCGGACTCGACCGGTATGCGATGTACATGGTCCGGCGGTATCGGCACATGCGCGATCAGCGCATCATGCACCATTTTATAATTGCTGTCTTGGTGATCGAAGGGCACGCAGCGCTCGTCGCCCCAAAAAAGATGGACCTTTTGCCAATCGATATAAGATTTGAAGGAAGGACTGGCGAGCAATTCATAGACCCGCTTGGGTGTCGAGCCGCCCGCGAGGTTCAGTGAAAATGGTTCCGAGGCAAAGACGATGCGCGCTGCGAGCCACAAAGCGGCCCGCATCGCCATATCTTCCGCATCGATCGCGATATCGACAATGGGTTCGTGCGTCATGTGGCGGCGTCTAAGCGGGGTCAATGTTCATTGCAGAGGAAGCCAATGACGGCCATCTCTTTGCAAAAGCATATCGGCGGCGACAGGGCCATTGCTGCCCGCCGGATAAAAATGCAATTCGCCTTTGGTGACGTTCCAGGCGTCGAGGATCGGCTGAACGCCAGCCCATCCGGCTTCGACATTATCGGCACGCTGGAACAAAGTCGCATCCCCCACGAGGCAGTCATAGATCAAGGTCTCATAACCCGTGCTAGGCGCGGTTTTGAAATAATCGGCATAGCGGAAATCCATATTGACGTCGGCGAGCTGCACTTTCCGGCCAGGTTGCTTGGCTGCGAAACGCAAAGTGATACCTTCGTCTGGCTGAATATGGAAGATCATGCGGCAGGAGGATAATTTCGTATCGTCTATATCGCGGAAAAGCACGCCTGGCGCCTTTTTGAATTGGATGACGATCTCGGTCCGCCGTAAGCTCATGGCCTTGCCGGTCCGAATATAAAAAGGCACATCCATCCAGCGCCAATTATCTATCCAAAGTTTCATGGCGATATAGGTCGCCGTTTCGCTATTCGGCTCGATATGCGGCGCATCGCGATAGGCTTCGAGCTTCTGCCCGGCGATAAATCCGCCGACATATTGGCCGCGCACTGTGTTTTTGACGGCTTCATCCGGCGAAAGCCGCCTGATGGCTTCGATCACCTTTGCCTTCTCGGCGCGGATCGCATCGGCATCGAAGGAGTTCGGCGCTTCCATCGTCATCATGGCGAGAAGCTGGAACATATGATTGGGCACCATGTCGCGCAGGGCGCCGGTATCGTCGTAAAATTTGCCGCGCTGTTCGACGCCGACCGTTTCGGCCGCTGTGATCTGAATATGATCTATATGCTCACGGTTCCAGATAGGTTCGAACATGAAGTTGGCGAACCGCAAAACCATGATGTTTTGAACGGTTTCCTTGCCGAGAAAATGATCGATCCGGTAGATCTGACTCTCATCGGCGATCTGCAGAATACGATTGTTCAAGGCTTTTGCCGAGGCAAGATCGCTGCCGAACGGCTTTTCGATGATGATGCGGCGCCATCCGGTCTCGCTCTCGCGCAGCAGACCAGCCGAGCCAAGCCTTTCGACAATGTCGCCGAAATAGTTTGGCGCGGTCGCCAGGTAGAAGATGGCGTTGCCCATTCCTGCGCCGCCTTTCGACCATTCGGCAAGTTTGCCTGCGATACGCGCATAGGTATCGGGATCATCGAAATCGCCCGAGAGATAGGTAACGCGGCCCATCAGATCCGTGACGAGGTGCTCATCGATATCCGTATGCGCGTTTTTGGCGCGCTCGCGTAAGCCATCGGCTAGCGACGATCGAAAATCGTCGTCGCTGCGCTCATGGTGCCCAAGCCCGACGATCGTAAAACGCGATTTGAGTTGCCCTTCATTGGCAAGATTGTAGAGCGCAGGCATCAAAAGCCGGCGCGTGAGATCGCCGGATGCGCCGAAGATCACAAGCATGCAATCCGGTGCCACGGAGATCTTGGACGCTCGTTCGAAGAAGGGCTGGTTCATGACTTGCTCTCTTCCGCTCTAGATTCGACCGCTTTGGGTTCAACATGGCCGCCAAACTGATGGCGCATCGCCGACAAGAGTTTATCGCCGAATGAATGGTTTTGACGTGAGCGAAACCGCGAAAATAGCGATGCTGCGAGCACGTTGGCTGGAACCGCTTCCTCGATCGCAGCCTCGATCGTCCAGCGCCCTTCGCCGGAATCCTCGACGATACCGCTGAAGTTGGACAGCGTTTCGTTCTCGGCAAGGGCGATAGCCGTAAGGTCGAGAAGCCAGGACGAAACGACGCTGCCGCGCCGCCAGACTTCCGCGATATCGGTCAGGTTCAGAGAAAACCGCTCGGCCTCGGGCAAATGCGGCGAAGCCTTGGATCTTAAAATATCGAACCCCTCGGCATAGGCCTGCATGAGGCCATATTCGATGCCGTTGTGGATCATTTTGACGAAATGTCCGGCCCCCGCGGGTCCCGCATGGATATAGCCATGTTCGGCTCGCGGGTCATGGCCATTGCGGTTCGGCGTTCTCTCGATATTGCCGGGGCCTGGTGCCAATGCGCTGAAGATCGGGTCGAGATGGGCGACGGCGGACGCGGTTCCGCCGATCATCATGCAATAGCCGCGTTCGAGACCCCAGACGCCGCCGGATGTACCGACATCGAGATAGGTAATGTCTTTTTGCGCCAGGATCGCGGCCCGGCGAATATCGTCCTTATAAAAGCTGTTGCCGCCATCGATGAGAATGTCGCCTGCTTTTAACAAAGGTGTGAGGTCATCGATCGTTTGCTCGGTAATCGCGCCGGCTGGCAGCATGATCCAGACCGCCCGCGGCGCGGCGAGCTGGTCCACGAGATGTGCGAGGCTGTTCGCGCCTGCGATCCCCTCCGCGCTCAGGGCCGAAACGGCCTTTTCATTCGTGTCATATGCGACAGTTTGATGACCGCTGCGATGAATGCGCCGGGCGATGTTGCCGCCCATACGGCCAAGGCCAACTACACCCAATTGCATAGAAATCTCCGTGATACCGGCGGTCATTAAATATGACCGTTGGAGTACTTTTGAAGTCTCGCCATCGCTTTGAAAAAGCGAGTGTTCAAGAACGGCGCCAAGAAATCACGAAGAGTGACTCTTGGTATGAGATGCAAATCTGCTCGATACAGCCGCGATACGTTTAAAGTGGGCTCATCGTGAAAGGTAGGACTCTTATCCGCGCATGCCAGAGCCCTTTGAAAAATGATCCTTCACAAGTTCCGGCTTGCGAGATCGCGCGGCGCGTTCAATCCTGTTTTTCAATGACAATAGGCTGCATGAGCGTGTCAAAAGCATGTGCGCGCATAAGACAGAGTCAAGCAGGCTCGACTTCGATCGGGACGACCATGCGCAGGTGAAATCCCTCAGGCGGAAACTCCACTTGAATGGCCGCGCCAATCTGCTGCGATAACACGCGATGAAGGAGGATGGAGCCAAAGCCCTGGCGCGCTGGCGGAGTTACAAGCGGTCCATCCCGTTCGCGCCATTCGCAAGAGAGCGCACGGCGGCCATCTTTTGCGACTATAGCCCAATTGATCTCGATAATGCCGCCTTCTTTGCCCAATGAGCCATATTTGACGGCATTTGTCGTTAGCTCATGGATCGTCATACCTAAAGGTACGGCGATTTGCGATGGAAGTTCAACGGCCGGACCATCGAGAACGATACTGAATTCTGGCGTGCCGGAATAAGGTCCGAGTTCTTGTGTCAGCAAATGATCGAATGACACAAATTGCTGAATCTCCTCGGTCAAAATTGCATGTGTTCTAGCAAGTGATGCGATCCGCCCCGCGAACGCATCTTGGTATTCTTCGATCGTCTGCGCTGTGCGCGCGGTCGAATTCATCACGCCCTGGACGGTGGCGAGTGTATTCCTGACGCGGTGATGCAATTCGCGGATGAGAAGCATCTGCCTTTGTTCAGTTTGAACGTGCTGCGTGACGTCGCTGCCTTCGACGAAAATACCGGTGACGTCACCGCTTTCGCTGACAATCGGCTGCAAAACGAAATCGAGATAATGCTCAAGATAAATGCCGTCGGCTCCGGTTTGGAGAACCGTCCGCATCTTGCTGCCGACGAATGGCTCTCCGCTTTTGAAGACCATATCGAGTAAAGTATAAAATTCCTGATCGGCGATCTCGGGAATAGCTTCCGCGATGCGTTTGCCGAACACTTCCCGTTCCCCAATCAGCTTGGAAAAGGAGAGGTTTAAAAGTTCGAACACATGATCTTGCCCGCTGAGCACGCACATGAAGCTCGGCGCCTTCATAAAAAGGCTATGGAGAAGCTTCGTTTCAGCCAAAAGTGTCCGGTTGAGGGCCTGCACCGTTTCGGCGCGCCGCAAAACCTCACTTTTCAGTGCCGCGCCGTCCAAGACAGGCGCTCGTGCGACTTCAGTCTTCAAGCGCTTGAGCTCCGAAACATCCTGGGTGTTCTGGACGATAAATGCGACTTCGCCTTTTTCATTTTGAAGAGGAACGTGGCTGCAGCTCCAATAGCGGTCTTCGAAACCTCCGTTTACGGGAATAGGATAATGCAGCATGGGCAGGACGTCTGTTTTGCCGCTGTCGCGCGCACGCTCAATCGAATCCCGCAGCGCGCGGCGGCTCTCACCTTCGGCCGGAAAGGCGTCGAAGATCGGACGGCCGATCAAGGTCTCGCGCGATCGTTTCGTGACATCGAGATAGGCCTCGTTCACCTCGATAATTTCGAGATTGAAGTTCAGCACCGCGATGGCCATCGGCAACGAGTCAAACAAGACCTGAAAGTCGATGGATTCATCGGGCTTCAGCATGACATGTCTCATTCGCTAACATTTTTGGATGGCAAAGGTTCCCGCCTTCGGCTCCCTACAGGGGTCCAAGGTGTCGCACCGGCCATACCGGAGGCCGGAATAAGGCCATATGCGGAAATAAGGGCCTAGGCCCATGGGCAGGTTTTGATCTGGAATCGATCATGTTAATTCCAGCTGCGACATTCGAAGTGGAGTTGGCTTCATAAAACGGCAGTTATGCTTTGCTGGCAGCATGCCGTTTTGTCAAAGGAATTTGGAAAATCGATGGTTGATCTCCGCCGCGTCACCCGTGCCCTTATTTCTGTCTCCGATAAGACAGGACTTATCGAATTTGCCCGCGGTCTCGCGCAATTCGGCATCGAACTCATTTCCACCGGCGGTACAAGAAAAGCGCTCAGCGAGGCCGGTCTCACCGTCAAGGACGTAGCCGACCTGACAGGCTTTCCTGAAATGATGGATGGCCGGGTCAAGACATTGCATCCTAAAGTTCACGGGGGGCTTCTGGCGATCAGGGAAAATCCGGAGCATGAGGCCGCGATGCTTGCGCACGACATTGCGCCGATCGATCTTTTGGCCGTGAACCTCTACCCGTTCGAAGCAACGCTCGCGGCCGGCGCGGGCTTTGAAGATTGCGTCGAAACAATCGATATCGGCGGTCCCGCGATGATCCGCGCCGCCTCGAAAAATTTTACGGATGTGGCGGTTGTCGTCGCAATCGAGGATTATCCCGTAATTTTGGCCGAATTGACCGAGAACCAGGGGGCGACGCGTTTGCGTCTGCGGCAAAAGCTCGCTCAAAAGGCTTTTGCGAGGACAGCCTCCTATGACGCGGCGATTTCCAACTGGTTCGCAAGCGCGATCGGGGAAGGAGCTCCGGCCTATCGGGCGTTCGGCGGGCATTATGCGGGCGATCTGCGCTATGGTGAAAATCCCCATCAGCCGGCCGCGCTCTATATGGTGCAACCAGCGCGCGCCGGGGCCGCCAGCGCGCGCCAGCTTCAGGGAAAACAGCTCTCCTATAATAATTTGAACGATACGGATGCGGCCTTCGAACTTGTCGCCGAATTTGACCCGAGCCTAAGCGCGGCTGTTGCCATCATCAAACATGCTAATCCGAGCGGTGTCGCAACAGCCGGTGATTTGCGAGACGCATATCTATTGGCATTACGATGCGACCCCACCTCAGCCTTTGGTGGAATTGTGGCTTTGAACCGCAAGCTCGACGCGGCAACGGCTGAGGAGATCGTGCGGATCTTCACGGAAGTCATCATAGCACCCGATGCCGATGAGGAGGCCGTCGCGCTCATCGCGGCGAAGAAAAATCTCAGGCTTCTCGTGACCGGCGGATTGCCAGATCCGCGCGCGCCGGGTCTCACCTTTAAATCGTTGGCGGGGGGCTTTCTGGTTCAAGGCCGCGACAACGCGGTCGTCGATGATCTGGATTTGAAAGTTGTGACGCAAAGACCGCCGAGCGCGGCTGAACTGCGCGATCTCACCTTTGCTTTCCGGGTCGCGAAGCATGTGAAATCCAATGCAATTGTCTATGCTAGGGACGGGGCAACGTCGGGGATCGGGGCAGGGCAGATGAGCCGGGTCGATTCAACCCGCATCGCGGCTCTAAAAGCAGAAGAAGCTGCGAAAGCCGCGGGACTGCCGGAGTCGCTCGCCAAAGGCTCTGTCGTTGCCTCGGATGCTTTTTTCCCCTTCGCGGATGGTTTGCTCGTCGCGGCCGAAGCGGGCGCCACGGCGGTTATCCAACCCGGCGGCTCGGTGCGCGATGCGGAAGTGATCAAAGCCGCCGATGACGCCGGACTCGCGATGATCTTCACCGGCGCGCGGCACTTCCGGCATTGACGGGAAAGCACCGATTAACCATGAAGATATGCGACATCTTGAACCGCGCGTGGTCTTAGAGAGGGCGCAATACGTTCCTGGTTCGGCCATTAAGTTTGGTGAAACCTCTGGCCCTTAAAATTTGACTATTCGGTCAGGAGCAGATCCATGCATATCAGTGCGACAGATGCTATCGAAGGCGGGCGGATTCTTTATACGATCGGCACAATCAAGGCGGCTTCGGCGTGGCACGCGCAAGGCCTGCAACCGCATCAGGCAAATTGGCAGGAAAGCGTCATGGCCGATTTGATTTGCAAAGCGGAAGATCTCTACGCCGATGCGATCATCGGGATCAATTATGAGGTCGATGATGGCGCGGGCGTCAATGACGCTTTCGGTGTCAAGCGCCAGCGCATTTTGGCGACCGCCGTCGCCGTGAAGCTTTCTTCGCAGGCGTGAGCATAAAGCGCTCCAAATCAACATGCTCTAAAAGTTTAGAGCATGCTTTTCGCGGAAAACCGCTCACACTTTTTGGCGGCATGAACTAGAGCATCGGACCCAAAAGTGGATACCGGTTTTGGGATAAATCCGATGCTCAACTTTGAATCTAGAGCATCTTATCCGCCTTCAAATGATTCCATTTGAAGGCGGGATGCTCTAGGCGCTGCGGCGGTTCAATTCATCGAGCGTCGCCTGATCGGCTTCATCGGTCCATACTTTGAATTGCGCAAGCCGATGCGGCCCGAACGAGGTCGTGAGCGGAATATCCGTCGCATCGCGGCCGCGCGCGACCGTGATCCGTCCGATCCGCGGTTCGTTATGGCGCGCGTCGAAGGTAAACCAGCGCCCATCCAGAAAGACCTCGAACCAGGCATTGTAATCCATGGGTGCGGGATCTCGCGGCACGCCGATGTCACCTAAAAAGCCATTGGCATAGCGCGCCGGAATATTCATGCAGCGGCAGAAGGCCACGGCCAGATGGGCGAAGTCGCGGCAGACGCCAATCTTTTCCTGATAGGTTTCGAAAGCTGTCCTGGTTGCGCGGGCATGTTCATATCCGAACGTTACATGTGCGTTGACGAAATCGCAAATGGCTTGCACGCGCCGCCAGCCCTGTGGCGCAGAGCCGAAATGATCCCATGCGATCTGGCTCAGCTTATCCGTCTCGCAATAACGGCTGCCTAGCAGAAACACGAGATACTCGTTTGGGACACGGTCCAACGGCACTTCTTGCGCATCGAGGATAATGGGATCAGGCAGGCCATCGTCTTGGATGATGGAATCGCGGTTGATCGTTAGAAGCCCCGCAGGGCTCATGAATTTACGAACCTGATTTCCAAAGCCGTCTTTGTAGACCGTGGACATCACCGAGGGCCATGTCTTGAAACCGGAATCATAGACAATGTGCTGCGAGCGATCTTCATGCGCGTCGAGAAGGCTGACCATTAAAGTCGGCGCGGTGCATTCGAATGCCAATTCATATCCATAACGGATGAGCATCTTAAAACCTGGTCTGGAGGGAAAGCGCAATGAACGCGATGTGTGGGAACGGTGAAGCGATCGCTCGCGTTCCACGCTTGGGAAAATATGCGGAAAATCCAGTGAAATTCCGCTGAGAGTGGCGTTCAGACGATCGTTTATGGCTTTTCTTCACCGAGGCGCGGAAGAAAATAAGCGAAAAGTCCAAGCGCTGGCAGAAAAGCGCAAAGCCGATAGACAAAGGTAATGCTGGTATGATCCGCGAGATTGCCGAGCAACGCCGCGCCCAATCCGCCCATGCCGAAGGCGAACCCGAAAAACAGACCGGCGACCGTGCCGACCTTTCCGGGCAGTAGTTCTTGCGCGTAAACGAGGATCGCGGCGAAAGCCGAGGATAAGATCAAGCCGATGGCGACGCTGAGAATGCCGGTCATGAAAAGATTGGCGTAAGGCAGCGCCAGAGTGAAGGGCAAAACGCCAAGGATCGAGCCCCAAATCACATAACGCCGGCCGATCCTGTCGCCGATCGGGCCGCCGAGAAATGTCCCCAAAGCCATCGCGCCGAGAAACAGAAACAGGAATATTTGCGCCTGCTGAACGCTCAGATGAAATTTCTGAATCAGATAGAAAGTGTAATAGCTGTTGAGGCTCGCCGTATAGAAATATTTCGAGAAGATCAGGACGAGCAGAATCGAGATGGTGAGCGCAACCTTGCGCCGTGAGAGGGTTGACGCAGGCCGCGCTGCGGTGTGCGGCCTGGCCCGCGCCTCTGCGATGGAGCGTCCGTACCACTGGCCGATTCCCGTGAGCAAGATCATGGCGGCCAAGGCCACTGCTGAGAACCACGCGAGACTATGCTGACCGCGCGGTACGACAATAAAGGCTGCGAGGAGAGGACCGATGGCGGCACCCGCATTGCCGCCGACCTGAAACAGGGATTGCGCCAATCCATGCTGACCGCCGGACGCCATGCGTGCGACGCGCGATGCTTCGGGGTGAAAGATCGAAGAGCCCATGCCGACGAGTGCCGCGGCGGCAAGAAGCGTCGCGAAGTTCGGCGCGATCGACAAAAGCAGCAGACCGCATAGAGAAAATCCCATGCCGATGGCGAGCGAATAGGGGCTTGGGTGCTTGTCCGTAAAAAGGCCGACGAAGGGTTGCAGAAGCGAAGCCGTCAGCTGGAAGGCAAGGGTGATGAGGCCGATCTGACCGAAATCAAGCGTGAAAGATGTTTTTAAAACGGGATAAATCGCAGGCACGAGCGATTGGATCACGTCGTTCATCAGATGCGAAAACGAAATCGCAACCAGAATGGCAAAAAGCGTTGAGCCTTCGGGGCGGGCAAGCCCGGCCGGTGCATTGAGTTTCGCGTCCATTTTTCCAACTGCGTGTTGTGGACCTGTCCGCGCGACGGACCGGCCGATGAGAATCGCGCGCGACGCCGGAGATAAAGGCTTCCGATGCGATTGCGATTCACGTTGAAGCGATTGAATTTATCCGTTGGCGCTTTCCAGGCTTTGCCGCTGCCGGAACTTCAAGTTTCATCTTTCGAGATCACGAGCAGACTCGATTGAACACTCCAGATTTAGCGACCTAATCGCTTTTAAAAAGGCAATCGCGTCGTTCGTATAAATTCGTCCGGCTGCGATCTAATAATCAGTCAATTGGTTAACAAATGCTAAAGCATCAGCCAATGCAAGTCCCGCTTGGCTTGAAAGTATCCGAGTAAGATCAACCGGCCGATCAAACCCCTCGCCTGCCTTGACGGATAGCCCATGGGTTTCGGCGCCTAAATCTGACGATGTGCGGGATTTTTCCCGCACGTTTTCCTGACTTCCAGCAGCCAATATATTCATGCTGGTACCGCCACCCCGGCTCGAACGGGGGACCTCTAGATCCACAATCTAGCGCTCTAACCAACTGAGCTATGGCGGCAGGCTGTATTTGCGGCGGACCCTAAGAGCAAGATTTGGCGATTGCAAGAGTTCGACGCGCGGCAGCCATTCTAAATGCGGTTTCGCCGTTTTACGTTTGGGATGTTTCCAAGGCGCAAGGCAGACGGGGGGCGTCTATCGATGGCGGACAATAGCACGTTCGCTTTTTGCTCTTCACTAAACAGAAAGACGCGCTCCC
>Ga0116230_10002289_pt1 | contig 18464 bp, 17 predicted proteins | sample S1TSphfallax_3_FD_88678 | JGI IMG/M metagenome (GOLD analysis project Ga0116230, IMG submission 88678) | Host-associated microbial communities from peat moss isolated from Minnesota, USA - S1T2_Fd - Sphagnum fallax MG | ecosystem: Host-associated > Plants > Peat moss > Unclassified | place...
ATGGGTTCTCGTTGGGTGCTCGAAAAGGACAAGAGTTCTGCCAGAGTGAACTACCTGCACCCGTCAGTGCATCATGAACGATGGATGGATGGCAAGAGGTCAGGAAACAGTTTTCTGTTGGGTTCCACTTCCCACCCTTATCACTATAGTTACCTCAGTCGCTTCTTTTACTACCTACCTTCGAGCGACCGAACACAAGCAAGTGGGTTGTTAGTAAGTAGGTCTTGAGGGTTGTTAGAAGGTAGGTAGTAAAAAGTAAAAACTGACTTTCCCTATGTATAAAATCATCTACCTACTTACCAAATAGGTAGTCACCTAGTTTCTTACCTATCTAGTACTTGTATGAAGGACCTACTTCCTATAGAATAAATTACCACGGTGAAACCCGATTTTAACTCATATCCGAGGTTCATCCACCTTATTTACAAGGTTTCCATATTTTTTCTTATGGTTTTCAATAATTCATCATTATTTATGTCAATGTTAAATTTAATTTAAATTAATATACATTTTATGGACATGAAAAGACGCATGTTAATTTGTTTTTTCCTATCTATGTTGGTGGATAAGAAAAAAGAGTGAAATAGTTATAAAATCGAGGTAGTAATTAGTAAAGGTGGGAGATAGTTATTAAAAAAGTAAATATGAAAAGGAAGTAGTTATTAAAAAAAGAAATGAAGTAGTTAGTTAGGGTTGAAAATGAGGTAGTGAAATTATCTTTGGAATGGTCCATGGACAACCATACGAAGGATTCCAAAAAATTCCCCATATACCAATTTCAATTACTCATCCTTGGGAATATATAAATAGATTTATATGTAGATAGGTAAGTATGCATGTATGTATATTTATGTTGTTTTTTTATTTCATTGAATTTTCTTTTTGAATAAGTATGTGAGTAATTACCTAGTAAAAAACTTAAAGGTGAATTTGTTGTTGTTATTTGTGTTTGTTTGTTTGAATTGTTGTATTACATTGTATTTTAATTATTTTTTTGGTTCAACATTTTAATATTCAATTATTATTTTGAAATTATAAGTTTATTCACAATTTAATTTCAATTTAAATGGCAATTGATGGATTTGGTTTGACAAACATAGATGGTATATATTTGATATGTAATATGTTTTTGATAAAATAAATTGGGGAATATAGTAAGATAATTTAAATGTGAAATATACAAGTTTATGGTCTATCCAATATGTTTGTGTTACTTTTGAATGACATTGTTGTGTTGGTGCATTAGTCCAAATATGGTCTATTTGTGTATTATTAATGGTTGTGCTTTCAGAAAAAATGAGTTTCAATTTGCATTTGTACATAAGGTTTTGAAATGTTGTTGATTTAGGTGTTTTTTTTTACATGCCTATATTGAAATCTCAAACTAAAATAGTTGGATAATCTTTAGGCATGTCTTTTAATATGGTTTGCAAAATTGAATTAAAATATATTATTTTCATTTTTGGGGGTTTATAAACTACGATTATATATAAAGTTTCATGTGTATTTTTGTTAAATGATGTAATGATGAATTCGGGACTTGAATTTGTTGTTGAAGTTGTTTGTGATAAAACATTGTATTATCATAAAACATCATGTTCCATGTTGGTCATACCATGACAAAATGTTAAATTTTTGTGATATAACATTGTATGCTTCTTGGTTTATGTGAATATTTTGTATTTTTGTTTCATTTAAATAGAGTATGTGAAATGTTAATAATTTTTTTTTTGCAAGAATGTTTTGGAAATGTAATGTTAAAGAATGAATGTTGAGGGATTTCTATGATTACAAATTTTGCACAATAAGATTTTACAGGAATGAACATTAATTCATATTGTGCAATTGTTTTAGGTTGATGCATTACTTTTTGAACAAGCGTATTTACTTGGAAATTTTTGTTAGGTAATGGGGAAAACGAATATAAATGTTTTTTAGAGCAAATACAAGATAATGTTGTATATGTTAAACCATGTTTTGTTCCACATGTTGGATCAAATGTTAAACGATCAAGTGTTAAACCTTGTGCATGATGTATGGTACGTGTTCCTATTAGTTCTATAGGCAATTGATTTTTTGTGATAATATGGGAAGGGTTGTTACCTATTTTTATTTCTTTTCCTTTTTTTTTTCAATAGGTGTCCATTCTTTATTGATGACAAGGAATTATTCATAAATGTGCAAATTTTCGGTTTTCATTGTGTTTCCAATTTTGAAATTATAAAATTGTATCCATATATAAATGATTTTGAAAAACACTGTGTGAAATCTTTGAATGTTCCATCTATACCTCATTTACAAGACCATCTATTGTGTCATAATTTCATGCACACAATTCTACTAACATGTTTTCTTAAACAATAATTCATGATGAAGATTGTTTGTTTGACTTGGAATAGTTGATAATTTGAAATGAAAAGGACATGTATTAGAATTGATATCTCAAGTTAAGAATTTAAACGTTTAACTAGGTGTTGTATGAAATATATCATTGTTATGTGTTGTTGTTTTAGCATTTGTGTAAAACAAATATGGTAATGTGTTGTCCATAGGTGGTGTTTTAAAACAATTTTTATTTATAAAATTAATGTTTTCAAATGTTTGCAATGATGTTTGAAACCTATTCAAAATGTTGATGAAATTTATATCATTTTGTCTTATTACTTATTTTAATTCATAACATTTTATATTTTCATGCCAAAGGTTTGTTCCAAGGATGTTTAAACTATTGGTTTTAAATTTGAAAATCCATGAATTTTGAATTGGTGGAGCTTGGTAAAGGTCTCCTATCATTATAACATCATGACCACACATGAATTAATCATGAAATTGCTTAATTACACATAATCTACGATCAATAAATGTTAACAATTTTTTACCTACTAAAAAAATTTCATCTATAATTATTAATTGAAGTTGATCATATGTCTTTATTAACGTGTCAAATTTTTCATCATTTAATAATTTGAGTTCATTAAAAAAATATTTAATGGTATTGCAAATTCATAATATATTACAATACCATTAATATTTTAAAAATGCTTTTCTTATGCATGTTAATTTCATCACTTTTGGTTTTAAAAGGTTAGTGTTTGTAATTTTAATTATATAATATTGTAAAATGTTTGTATGATGCACATTAATGTATATGTTTTTGTTGTTCCTACATCTCATGTTAAAAAAACTTGTAATAGTTTTGTTGGATTTTTGTTTTTCTTATATAAAATATCATTCACAATAATTCTTTGTTCATGATTAAGTTCTTTCATTTGTGATGCAAATTTTTTCATATGAAACATGTTCATCAACTTGTTAACAAACATGCATTATCAAAGACAAATTGAACATTTTTTCTTAGGTTGCATATGGTTTTCAAATGTTAAGTCATATGGTTCAACAACTTTCATGTTTGTAGATAACACATTTTTGTAATGATCATTTTTTCTTGTAAATGATCCCATTCACGACCATAATAATTATTTTTATTAAATTTTCTTTCTTATTTTCAATTCTTTTTTCCATGTAAGCACTTTTCCATGAAGTATAATTGTTTTTCAAATCAAATTTTGATCTATGAAAATGATGGTTCACAAAAGTAATAATTTTTTATAATGATTTTTTATGTTTTTATGAAAATTGAATGAAACCCAACAGATAATTTTATCGTGTCCACATTTTTTATATGTTTTACTATCAAAACTAGCAATAAATTATGCTAAAAATATATATTTCAAACTATGATGTCTTTATTATATTTATCAACTGATGATTTATGATGTATGTTTGTTGACATAGGGGATAAATTATGTTTTTTTTTGTGGCAACAACACAAAAGTTCTTTCATGTTCATTACATTTATTTATGAATTAATAATTATATGTGGATTATTGTTGAATAAACATTTGTTGGGCGTTTAAAAGTGTATTTTTTTATTTTTGATTCATTTGAATGTTTCATATTGTTCATGTTTACATTTTTTTAACATGGATTACATTTTTTGTGTAACATATTTGTTTACTTTTGTAAGATAAAAAGTGCAATAAGTTGTAGCAAAATATGGATCTAAAACATATTTGCTTCCCACATAAATCTTTCATGTGTGCTAAAAACATTTGTTTGTATCATTTACTTTACGTTTGAAAAATAATGTTGGTTTTGAAAAGCGGATGGTAATGCAAAAATGTAATTTTCCTCATTTACATTTAAATTTATAAGAATTTTTTCAAAAAAAATCTATACCTCATCCCATATCAACAAGTTTTTTGAAAATATTATTTGCAATTTTTTGAAAATTTGGAACACAATCATGTTCATTTAATGTCAATAATATTGTAATGGATGTAATTGGAGGGTTTAGGATATTGAAATTGACAAATTGGTTAATTTTGTTTCGACAAGGTCATTTGTGTTGATGTATTTGCACACTTGGTATTTTAATTGAAAGAAGTGTTTGATTAGTTGTTAAATATTTATCAAAAAGAAATTCAATAGTTTCATTTGATGAAATGCCAAATTAAGGAGCATTTTGAACCCACAATAATATATGGTCATGGGCTAATCCTCCACTTTGAAATTCAATAACAAAAAATGAATTTGAATTTCATCAAACAATACATTAGATTTTATTTTATTTTATTCAAAAACTATTCATCTTATGTTGATAACAATGTACACATGTCACATGATCCTTTTTGACAAGTTCTGTAACATTTAATAAAATATCATTTTTTGAATTTTTGTTTCAATAACATGTTAATCATTCAAATTTTTAATGTTTATATTATTGTGGGCCATTTATTAACACCCATGGTGAATGTAGCAAAAAAAGTTAGAGGTTTTAGTTGTCTAATCATGGCAAAAATATCTTTGCAAAAACAATCTAAATAATCTAAAGATGTTCTCATACATCTTAATTTTTTGTAGCCTAAATTAAATATCAATAATTTATCTAAGTTAACATTATTTTGCACATCATTAATTATGAAAACACGACCTAATAGTTTTTCTTTTCGATTATGAATCCAAGTGGAAGATATTATGAAATGTATTAAAATTTTAATTTTTTTTATAAAATATATTAGTTCTATGGTATAGAAATTTTCTATGAGCACTTGTTAATTCTACTTGTGAATGTTTTTGATATGAACATTGAAAAGGTCTTGGATGACTAAGAAATAATGTTGAGAAATTATATTATTCTAAATGAATATCATGAAAGAGCCCAAGAGGTTGAAATCTTTCTCCTAGAGCAATGGTTATTGAATCTTGATTGTCATCAATTATATGTATATGTATTATCTTCTTCCATAATTTCTTGAAATGTTTCAAAATTATTAGAATAAAAATTTTTAGAAGTTTTTTCCAATTGTGTATTTTTCACTTGCATTTGTGAATTCAACCAACCCTTGCCAATTTGTTTTTATTGAAACATTTGCATCTATGTATAACGGAGTTCAATAGCATTCTTGTAATGTTTTCATAATTATGTTAAGATGAATGTAACTTGACATATATATTAAAGTGTATTCTAATTTTCTTTTAAAATATATAGCAATTAAATAATCATCATATGGCATTCTTGGTAATATATTTTGCATTATATTCAAATTTGTTTCAATGCATTTCATATTGTCCATAACATTGTAATTTAAATATTTGTGCAATGCAAGGCATGGTGCAATTAAACAATATTCTATTTTATTAAATGTTAAAACACATTTCATATTTCTTTTGTTATTCATAATAAGATTTCGTAATGTTAGATCTAAAGGTTTTTGTAGATCTATTTTTTTTCAACAAGATTTACAAATTAGAATATAATCATTTGTTTTGATGTCTTGTATTGCATCAAAAAGTTTTTTTAATGTATGATCTTAATCCAAAAACATTTTGAAATTTAAAAAATAATCTCTGACAATAAAAAGAAACATGTTTAGCAATGTTTTGAATGTCTTTTCTATATTTGATAATATGCATATCATCTGTTTTCAGTTTATTATTAATCATGTTTGTTTTTGTTTAATCAAAACATGATGCTGATTATTTTTACTTATAGGACCAATGACATTGTCTTTAACATTTTTATTATTTTGTATGTTTTTAATTGGAGTTTTTTTTTCTTAATTAAAATAGGATTTGAAGAATTTTTACTTGTTAAATTGGTAAGATTGTCTTCAACAATATTATCACATCTGATTGGCATCATTTTTTTTCTCTTTTTTTGTCAATTTTTTAAAATCCCACATGTTGAATAATAGGTGGAACAAATGGTGAATTAAACGAAACATTTGCAAGAAAATTCATAGTATTCTCAAGGATTTTTTTTTGTTAAAAAAATGAAATTCATGATCATTATTTTCTTGGGATATGCATTTAAGATGCTTAAGATGACGTTTAATTTGTGATGTGTTTAAACCTAAATATGAATATCTTCGAATAAAAGTTAATGAAATCTCTTGTGGCAACCATTTAAGATGGTTTTTTATTATTTATATATATATATAATTCCAAATTCCAAATAACCTTTTTTCATTTATGTTGAACCTTGTTTTCATTATTGATATTATGATTTTAAAATTTTGTGTCATATGCATCACAAGTGTGAATATTTGAATTTTTTTTCATGGGATCACATGTTATAGCAAGTTCAAAATGGTTGTTTACATATAATATGTTTAAAACACGGCTTGCATTTTCATTTCTTACCTTCATCATAATTGAATAGCTATTATTGTTCCAAATGTGAATTAGATGTTATAAATATTTTGATATTCAATATATCACAATGTAATCGCCCCATAATCTCCCATTCAAAGTAGGTAACGACATTATATATATATAAATAACTTCATCCATTGTTGCATCACAATGCAAATCATCCAAACATTTTTGTAAAAAACACATGTTATCTTTTCAAATTAATTCTGAATATATTGAATAATTTAATAAACATGTTATTGAATCAAATTAACAATATTCTACTTTATATTCAAAATTTTGAACTTGTTGCAAACCATGTTTGGCTAATTCAATATTTATGTTCATGATGTGTTAGTTCCAAATTTCAATTTGATTGTCTTTAACTTTGAATTTTGAAAATTATGTGAAATTTATCTTTACAAATTGATATAAAACCAAATGATAGTGGAAATTAATGTAAATTTTCCCAAAAAAATTAATTATAATTTAACCTAATTCTAATTTTCAATTAAAATAAATTTTTGAAATCAATTTCTAAAATCCACTTCAAAATATTAAAAATCTTCACCTAAATTTTAATATATTTTTATTTTTATTTTATGTTTGTCAAATCTATTTCAAATATTATTTCAAAATATATTTTATATTTTATAATTTTTTTAACTTTATTTTCATTTCTTGTAATTAAATTATTAAAAAAATTATATGGAAAATAGTTTTGCAATTTTTTTCCAATAATTTTTTTTTAATGTTACCTAAACAACTCAAATATTATGTTTAGAAATTTATTTCTATATATTATTTGTTTGTCAACTTTTCCAACTTTTGATGTTTTAAAATATTAATATTTAAGTATAAATCCTTTGAATTTTCATTGTCAATGAAAGGGTTTGATTTTTATTTGATTAAGTTGCATAAACAAATCCCAGTAAACCCTCATTTAATAATGGTTAAGAAGCATGCCCATTATGTAAGTGCAACAGAAAGTTCATATCAAATTCAAATCAAGTTGCAAGTTCTTCAAAACAAGTTATTGAATCCAAGCTGTAATTCAATCAACAAAAAATTACAAATTCGAACAAAATTCCAACTTCAAGATAAATTATAATATGTACATATGGAAGTTTAAGTTGCAAGTTCAAGTTGTAAGTTTTCAAAAATCAATCTACTACGTACATACAACATATGTATAGTAAGTTCTTGTCCACAAAAAGAATAATATGTCAAAATTTATAAGTGACATTTCAAAATGTGATTCTTTAATTAAACTATCACTTGTACATACTAATTTGAACTACAAACTTCTTTTTCAGCCTATACACTTTTACCTTTGGAATTTCTTTCCTGCTCTTTTATTGTTTTAACATTTTTTCATGTTTTATTTATTTTCAAACTAGAATAACCCACCACCTCTATGTGGGACTTAAGACGAACTTGTTTAAACAAGTGAAGGAATAACCTTTGTTTTGATCCAAAATCTTCAAGATTAATGAACTTGTGTTTAAGCAAAGGCTTAATCCATGGGTCACACAACGTGCAATCTAGTTCCTCATCGTTGACCTATTTGATTTTACAAGTAATACAAGGCTAAGATTGAGTAGAAATCACACTTATAAACCTAAAAATAATAACCAACATCTGTATTTGTGAGAAATTTGGGAGATGAAATTTTTCACAAACATTTTTGAAGCAAGCTATACCAATTGAGATTATCAATGTCCTCACAACCTATAATCACAACATTAAAATCCATGGAATCAACATCCATAACTCACTTGATCCATTTTATTTCTTAATAAGAAAATTTTCAACACATAAATGATTCAAATTTTAAAATACTTCAAAGTTGGTTTTGAAATCTTGATCCTTTATCCTCTTTATGTGGATTTTAACCAACATTTTAATACCTATAAGCACTACAATAAATCATGGTTTATTGACAAGAAAACCAAACCAAAAACCAATTTTTTTACATTTGGTCAATTTGACCACTTAGTCATACTAGATAAGTCGATTTGAACACATCCAATTTGATTAGTGGTTTTTTTTATTAACCATATTGACTAGTTAAATTAGACAAAAAATTCAACGTCCAAAATTTTTTTGATTAAAAGAATAGTTCAATTTGTAAATATAAAATTGTAAATAATAACTAAATAGTTTATATCTATATACCCACCCGCCCATGACCTACCTACCCACCATGGCCTCCTAGCTACCTATACACAACCCACCTAGGTACTATACATATACACACATGTATAAAATATATATACAAATATACATACTTCACATAATATATGTTGGTAAAAGGGACTAAACCTTGGTCTCCTTATTTCCACATTAATGCCTTAGTCATCAAACCAACCCACCACTTTGTAAAACAATATAATGCCAAATGTATTTAACATGTTTCCTTGAATTTCCATGAATTTTTTTGTCAATGTATAACAACATTTGAACTTCAATTTTTTTCACAAATAGGTTAGTAAGTACCTAGTTAAGTAGATAAGTACACATGCCTACCTACCTATGTTTTTAAATGTACATACTTACTTATGTAAACTCTAGGTAGGTATGTAAGTAAATAATAGGTAGGTAGATAGATAAATAAATAGGTAGGTAAGTAAGTAGATAAATAGGTAAGTAGATAGATAAATAGATGGTAAGTAGGTAGATGGTAGGTAAAAGGTAAGTAGGTAGGTAGGAAGGACATATTTAAGTAAATAGGTAGGTATATGTTAGGTAAATAAGTAGGTAGGTCACCTAGTAGGCATGGTAAGTAGGCTAACTAACCAAATTAATATGGCCAATTTGACTAAACATGGCCATTCAATATGGTTGATTTGATTAGGCCATGGGCATCTTGATGGATCATTTTTAAAATTTGTCTTTTTTGATTAAATATACGATTTAACACTTGGTCAAAATGGTCATTTCAGTCAAAAGAACCAACTTAAATAACCATGTGTCTTTCATGCCCCATGCCTTTAGTCAAAATGAACATCTCATTGGTTAATGTGAACATTTTAGTCAAGTTGAACCTTTTGAAAAATTGTGATTTCTTATAATGAACATCAAGATCATGAATTTAAAAATGGCAACATAATTAGTTACCAACTCTCGTTCACCAAACCAAAAACTTCCAATGTTTTTGACCAACACTATTACAAGGTTGCTAATATTGTACAAATTAATCAACTACATGTATTGTGTAAAATGGCAATGCATGTGCATCATTATTGCCTGACCCATTTGCACCCACCAGGATAAAAACCTTGGTAGATCGACCATATATCCCAATGACCATTAATTCCATGGTGTCTAATTCCTCCAAATTTTACTCTGCATGAAATCATGTAGCGCACATCTAACATGATGGAACAAAACACAACAATAAGATTTTCGTGACATACCAGGAGGACACATGGATGAAATAATCACATTTTACATAATAATTGAAGTATGTGTGGCCTTGGAAGTTTGTGTGAAAAACAATTTTTTTAATTTGATGTGTCTAGAAGGTCCAATAGCACTAGCCTAGCTCCCTTAATCATCATTAATTGCACAACATACTTTCCATGAACCAAATACACATGAATGTAAATGCTTCACAAACTTTTGTTTTGAAACAACACTTCACTTAGGCACAATCTTCTGTTAAACTCACACCTTTTCATCTACATACCATGCATAAAGAAAACAAAGTATTCCCATCCCAAGCAAATAACAATCAATTTGATCTGGTTATAGAAGGTTGACTACATACAAATACCATGATTAATAATGTGAAATATCTCCCTAACCAATCAATACATGTGACATTGTGTTATTTTATTATCCAAAAAGGTGTTATAGTTACAATTTTGTAACAAAAAAAATGTGCATCAACAAATGTTCTCAACAAGGCATGTGCGCCACTTTTGCAATAAGTCAAGCATCGCATATAGGAAACCCATGCATGAACATAACTATTTTGGGTTTCCACTAAAACAAAAAAAAATCTTCAAAAGCAACCATGAAATAAAGAAAAACAAAAAAGGTTTTTTCACCCACATATCCACACTTCCATCACCACTTGCTCTCCACCTTTGTTATTTCCACAAACCACTGTTGTCACTACACTAGTTGTTGCAATAGGACCAGAGGAACTTAAAGGAAGAAAAAGCCACCATCGTCGTTATCATTTGAGCCTTAAAATAAAACTAGTTAAAAGTGTTCATAGTGTAAACATTCCCAACAAAAAAATGTTGTAAAAAGATATGTTCAAATGTGAAACTAGATAACTTAAAGTAAGTTTTTAAAATTTCCCTAATGTAATAGTCCATGTCCCTTGTGGGGGGAAGGGCACAACAAACTAAAGTGGTTGTGAGTTTTTTAGTTTTGAAAGTTGATGGATACATATTAACTTTTAGCATAATCATACAAGCTTCAAAAAATGATAAGTAAGCTACAATAGCCATTGTAAAGAAGTTAGAACAATGTGAAATGATAGAGATCCTTAAATTGATCCTTAATAGGGATTTAAAATTCACTCTCAAACCATTTTTTTTCTCCAAATGTTGAATATACATTAAATGAACAAAACTTTTCAAAAAATGAGGATGAAATATTAAAACAAAAAAATTAAAATTATTCGTTATAAATTCACCCTATCTTTGGGCATGTTTTCCCCGATCCCTTTTTTTAATGGCATTTACAAACATTATTACAAAAGTGGGGTGCAATTTATTAGCTTAAATCACTATGGGACCTTAAAAGTGAAATAACTTCATTGCATTTTACTAATTTCACTATAAGATCACTATGTAGACATCATGTTTCATTATTAATTAACATAATTCATTATTATAATTTACAACAGTAAATAAGTTTATTTTTATGTTTTTTAAAACATTCTATCTATACTACTTTATGATATACCCTATAATATTTTAAGTTATTTTAGTTATTCTAACTTATATTTTATGTTATTATAAGCTAATATAAATTATTGTACCTTAAACTATTATGTGTTATTTTACCTTAAGGTATCTTAATTATTTTATTATAAGTTTTTAAGTTATTATAAATTAAATTATTCAACTAACTTTCAGTTATACCTTAGGTTATTTTATTTTAAATTAATCTAAAATAAAATATAATGACCTATGGTAAAAATAACTTAGAATATAAAATAATAATCTATGAAAAATACTTTTAAATACCCCACAATATAATAATTACCAATAGCCTATGATATTATAACATAGAATATCTAACAATAATTTAAAATACAATAATCACCAATAGTTATAATATAACATATAATAACCTACAATAATTTATAATACAATAACCATTAATAAAATAGTCATCAATAACCACCAATGGCTTACAACAAAATAACGACCATTAGCCATTAATAGAACATCCACCAATAGCCGTTAATAAAATATCCACCAATAGTCATTAATAAAATATCCACCAATAACCATTAATAGAATAACAACCAATAGTCACCAATAGAATAACCATTGATATAATAACCAATAATAAGCACCAATATCCACCAATAGAATAACCACCAATAGTCATTAATAGAATAGCCACAAATAACCGTTAATAAATTAGCCATGAATAGCCATTAATAGAATAGCCACCAATAGGCATTAATAGAATAACCACCAATAAGTGTTAATAGAATAGTCACCAATAGGCGTTAATAGAATAGCCACCAATAGGCGTTAATAAAATAGCCACCAATAGGCATTAATATAATAGCCACCAATAGGTGTTAATAGAATAGCCACCAATAGGGGTTAATAGAATAGCCACCAATAGCCGTTAATAGAATAGGCACCAATAACCGTTAATAAAATAGCCACCAATAGCCGTTAATAAAATAACCATCAATAACCATTAATAAAATACCCACTAATAACCATTCATATAATAACCATCAATAGCCATTAATAGAATAGCCATCAATAACCATTAATAACCATTAATAAAATAACCACCAAAAGCCACTAATAACCATTAATATAATAACCATCAATAGCCATTAATAGAATAGCCACCAATAAAATAACCACCAATAGAATAGGTACTAATAACCATTAATAACCACCAATAACATTAATAAAAGAACAACCAATAGCCATATATTATAATTACTTAGGATTGCCAAAAATAATCTAGGGTGAAATAATTTATAATAGACAGAAGTAACTTAAGGTGAAATAGCCTATAATAACTTAGAATTGTCAATAATAACATAAGGTGAAATAGCCTTCAATAGCCAAAAGTAATTTTTAATAATTATAAATAGCCTAAACTAAAATAATTTACAATAACCAAAAATAACATAGAATAGCCAACAAAAAACTTACAATAGCTGAAAATAGCCTAAGATGAAATAAGTTCAAATAGCCAAAAATAACTTAGAATAACCAAAAGTAGCCTAGGGTGAAATAGCCAAAAATAACAAAAAAATTTGAAAATAACCATAAATAGCCATAAATAATGTAAGGTGAAATAATTTAAATTAATGAAAAATAATCATATAATAATTGAAAATAACTTAGCATAAGTAGTATTATTATATTAACAAAAAAATTATCCATTTATTATAAAAAAAAATTGCCAAAAAAATGGCCATTGAAATGTTATTGAATAATGATTTTCAATTTTGTTTTTGTTAAAATGATTTTAAATTTTCAAAAGGAAATAAATGTAGTAATTATGTACATTATTGAATTGGAAAAAAAAAAAAACTCGAATCATTTTATTTGAACAAAATTTCAATAAGATATGAATTTTCAAAGTTTATGTTTTTGTAATGTTTAAAATGAAGAATTTAATAAATAGAATGTAATGTAACATATTATGATAACAAGTGAGGTGGCTTGATGGTAAGGGTGTTTGCTTCCATTCCAAAAATCAAAGGATCAAACCTCATGAGTAGTGTTGTGTGTGGTCAACAATGGTATGTTGACCGAATATTCCCCTATGGAAATCCTAAAATAAATGCCTAGGTTGATTATGTGACCTATTTAAGCTAGGTTTTTAACTTAGCCTAAGTAGTGACATGTATCAATAAATCATAGGTTAAAAAATCATGAAATTATCAATAATATTATATATTAAATAATTAAAATTTAATTGATTTACATGTTTGTTAATTAATTAACTAGCAAGTGAATGGTTTGGTAAATTTGTATTTCATTGAAGAGTAACCTTGTTTCACTAGGTACTAGTGAAACAAATCATTGTTCATAACAATTAGTCCCAATTCACTAAGGGGTTAAACAATTTCACTAGGTGAAAATGTTAAAATTCATTCAAAATCTAGTGAAACTCAAAGTGAACTAAGACACATTTCCTAGTAATGAAAATAAAGAAATTTTATTAAATTTCAATATGAAAGTTTCAACATTTAATGCACAAGGTTCAAGAGTAATTGTATAGGTAAAAGTAATGAAGATATATGTAGCAACATTGGAGATGATTAGGAAAAAGGAAATACATGACAAAACTCAGTTTTGTACTAAAATTGGTGGAAAAACTAATTTGGGTCCCAATTATTTCCTTTAAAAAAATTTCATTCCCAATAATTACAAATTTGATGCCCTATTATGTTGAAATTAATCGTTCTTGCCCTCTAATCACGTGACTTTACAAATAATTTTATTAGTTGCACATGACTTGAAGAAATTTATTTGAAATTACAATAACAATGAATGTATAGGGGAAGGGTTAGGTTTAGACCCATTTGGATTTGAAATTCCCCAAAACAAAATCTAGAAAGGTTTAAACCTAGACCTTTCCCTATCACAAAGGACACAAATATTTTTTTAATGTTTTTAAATTTATTTTTCATAAATGACAACATGATGGGTAGTTTCCAAATTGTTGAATTTCCTTTAACAATTTGAAGAGTAACCTCCACCTGTTAAAAGTTTCTCCTCTAGGTTGTCCATGAAACAACTACAAGTGACAGACAAAAAATACAAAAAAAAAAAGTTGCAATGTTTTTTTTAACCAATGAGGGCACCTTTGCTACATCTAAAACTCATGATAAAATTATTTTTACCACCAATAGGAGTGATAAAAATAACTTAACACCCATTATAAGCCACCATCTATTTTTTGAAGGTTTAAGCTTTAGAATTCACTTTGAGTCAACCTTGGCAAGGCTACTTGCTAAGCAAATTATGTATGTCATGCAACCTAGCTCTTTGAGTTTTCAAACATTATTAAGGTTCTTGATTTACAATTGTTCAACTAAACTTGAACATTATAATTGTTAAAAGGTTGACTAAAGTCCATAACAAGAGTATAGAGGATCAAGATTTCACAACCAACTTTGAGGTATGTTGAAATTTGAATTATTTGTGTAGTAAGACAACTTCTTGATCGTCAAATGTCCATAGATGGTGTGCAAAAGAAGGTGTGTATTTTGTGTTATGGGCCACATTGTGCTCTTAACACCCGTCCCTTTTTATTTTGTGAATTCAAACACTTTAATGGTCCAACTATGATAATTGTCCAAAATGGTGTCCTTATTAGTATAACAAGCAAATGGAAACAAGTTGGTGTTTATTGATGGTCTTTTACTCTATAATGTAACTTACATAAGGAAAGTTTGGAGTGGTTATTATAGGTTAGGTCATATATGTTAATGCCAAAAGGCTAAAAACCACCTATGAAACGCAAATATTTTTTGGATTGCAATGAGATTGTTGAGCTTTTTGAGGCTTGCAAGCATTTATTTGCACAATAATCAAGTGTACTACAAATCATAGCCCCTATCAAGATTTTGGTGACCTAATTCATTGACAATTTGGTGATTTGATGCGTTTATTTGATGTTCATGCGAATTTCCTTCCATAATAGGTGACATCATGTAAGTTTTTGGTGTCATGTGGATTATCCAATGGAATGTTCCAATATGACAAAAGTAATTGAGCTCCCTACTATATTGTCATCATTTTAGTGTTTGTTTGTTCCATATCAAGCATCCCATTTTTGGTAGCCTAAAAGACACTAACACATATGATACTTAGGGATTCATACGCATTCTAGTTTGACTATAGGTCCTTGTATATTGTGGTAAAGTTTTTCAAAGTGAATTAAACTCCTTCATGATCATGGGAATAATGCATGTATATGGGGAGTGCAAAGTGAAAGAGTTCATTCAAGTTCATATTTGAATGCCTAATTTGAGTTGAAGGATAAACTTTGATATGAAAAATGGTAGTTTCTAACTTTGATTGTAAATTATGTAGATATATTGACTATATTTTTTTGGGAGAATATGTGAATCAAAGACAACACAATCCTAAAACCGTTAGTTTATTCCTTGCATTCAAGGTAATTTTGGCTTGCACCCTTTTAACTTAAGGCTTGACAAATCTGGTAGTAAGGCCAACTTTTGTTTTATCATGACAAAAAGTATAATTTAGAGTTATGACTTAAATTCCAACTCTTAACTCAATAGCCCTTTAAACATTTGGATGATACATCTCAATAGTTTTTATCAAATTTAACATTTTCATCCAAATGTCAATTTCCTCTTTATTTTTCAATATTTGATATCATCCAAATTACAAATTAATGGAGATGCCTTGTTTAGTCATCCAATTTTGATATACAATCCCATATGAATTTAACATATGTAGGCTTGGCCAACCTCATAAAGTAATTTGTTTTTCCCATTGTATGTATTTCATGCATTTTCATAATTCTTGGGGAAATACAATATGGGATAAAGGTGTTACCACCAAACAAGCATGGGAGCACAAAACAAACATGGGATTTTATCTGTTGGAAAAAGATGAAGTTTATTGGTTTGTTTCCCAATCTTAATATTGTTTCCAACATTCAGTGTCAGATTTTGCAATCTTCAAAAAAATTATGGAGATTATACATCCACCTTCATTTAGCCACAATAGACATCAAAAAATCATTCAAAAATGACAAATATTGTAATTCAAGAAACATCCATTATTTATTAATGAAAACATAATTAAAATTGACTTTAGAACAAGCTAAATATATGGAATATGTGGGAATATACTCCCTTTATTTCTTTCATTCACAATATTCTTCTAGGGAAAAGATATATGAAATCCAATTATATTACGCTTTTAGTGTCCTTTATCTACATCATTATTTATATATAAAATTTGAAACACTTTCCAATATACTTGACAATTTCTAAATCGGGTTGTAGTGGAAACTATAGGGGGATGAGAATGTGGTTTAAGAAAAAAACACTCTAGAACAAAAAAAATGACATTTAAAAATCAAGTATTGTTCTTTCACCATACAATTTTCCCAAACCTTCTTTCGGAGAATGGAGTGCTAACCATACGGGCGTGTCAGCACCTTCTTCAACAGTTTTAATTCCATTTGGTGACATATCTGTGCGGACATAACCTGGGCAACTACTGAAGACATTGATTTTTTTCTCCCCCTCATGTCGAGCAACAAGAGTGTTCTGTAAGGCACTCACATAAGCAATGACTGCAATTTTGGAAACTGCATAGGTCTGCATTGGTATATGCCACCCCAATTTAATCCAATTCGGCCAATCTCCATTGTTGTGATTCCCATTGGCAACATCCTCCAAATACTTATTCACAAAACTGTCAACAAAGTCTTCGGTAATGTGCTCCCTATCAGTGAGAGTTATAACATAATCCTTGTTTGGTAGGCCCTAAAGTTTGGCACAACACATAGTAGTAAATGTGAAACACAATTAGGAAATGCACATTGCCGAATGCAAAGGAGGGGGAAAGGATTCAACTGTATTTTAAAATTATGAATCAAAGAATCGATGTATCATCACTTTAGGACTTTTTAGAATTCACAACTTCTCTTCTTCATTGGTTAGGATTTGAATGGCACATATGTGTGATTCCAATTAATTGTAGTTCTCTCAAACTCTAGTGGTGCATGCAATCACAATGTTTCAACTATCCATGTACATATGGCATCATCTCTAAATCCTGAAAAATGACTACTCCTTACATATGTATTCACTTTGAGTAAAGTTATTTAAGATTTCATGCAAGTGCAAAAATAAATAAATTAAAGACCTGTTCTTGAGTTTATTGTGGAACATGAACACAACCCATGCAAGTTACCTTGAGTTGGCCACCCCTGGATGCCACAACAATAACTCGAGCACCACCAGGTGTATCATCACGTAAGAGAGGAAGTAGAGTTTTCGTGACATTCTTCACGGCAAAATAATTTGTAGCCAATACGGATTTTGCAATTTCCAAATTCACTTCATTTGGGTCATCCAAAATGCCTGCATTATTGATCTGGAGTAGCAAATAAAACATCAATAATGCATCGATTAATTTATATTTAGTTGCCTACTTCAACTTACGTGTGTTTCAGTTTTCACAACCAAAGTTGAGTAATTTAATTTTGTTGAATTTCAAAAATGTTTAATTTAGTGTACACGGCAAAAGAAAAAGAAATGTTCGAAAATTTGTTAATGTTTAAAATGTGCTCACAAGAATGTCAATGCCCCCATAAGTCGTGTGCAACCATTCTGCAAGTGCATCGATGGACTCCTGGCTACCAACATCCAAAGTATGGAAATTCACGTTTTGAAACCCTTGTTTTTTCAAAGATTCAACGGCCTCCGCACCACGAGTTGCATCACGAGCTGTAAGCACGACAGTAATACCCTCCTTGGCCAATTGGCGTACAATTTCGAAGCCTATACCTTTGTTTGCTCCTGTCACCACTGCCACTGTGTC
>Ga0116230_10002291_pt1 | contig 18460 bp, 15 predicted proteins | sample S1TSphfallax_3_FD_88678 | JGI IMG/M metagenome (GOLD analysis project Ga0116230, IMG submission 88678) | Host-associated microbial communities from peat moss isolated from Minnesota, USA - S1T2_Fd - Sphagnum fallax MG | ecosystem: Host-associated > Plants > Peat moss > Unclassified | place...
GGGGGAAAGGCATTGCCGAGGCGGCGGACGCGCTGGGCTGGAAGATGATCACCTTTGACGGGCAGGGAACTGTCAGCGGCACCTTGGCCGCCATCCAGCAGGCCCGCGCCGCCAATCCCGCGGCCATTATCACCCCCGCCGATGCAAATGCCCTGCAGAAGCCCATCCAGGACGCCGTGGCCCACCACATCCCGGTCATCGGCATCCATGCCACGGCCTTCCCGGGACCCAGCCCGCAGCTTGGCCTCTACATGAACATCGTCTCGAACCCGGCCGAGATCGGCCAGACGGAAGCGGCCTATGTCATTGCGATGTCGAACGGCACCGCGCACGACATCCATATGGTCGATGACAGCTACGCCATCGCCCGCTTCAAGGCGAAGGCGACGGTCACGCCCATCGCAAATTGCTCCGGCTGCAAGATGCTGGAGACGGTCAACATGCCATTGGCCGAGGCCTCCACGCGCATGACTCCGGTGATCTCGGGTCTGCTCGCCCGCTACGGCACCAGTTGGTGGATGACCACGTGCTGCGACGGCTACTACACCAATGCCGCCGCCGCCCTGCGCGCCTCTGGCGCCTCTCCCGACAACATCAAGCTCGTGGGCGCCGATGCGCCGCCATCGGCCTATGACATGATCCGTCGCGGCGGCTTCGAGGTTGCGAGCGTGCCGGAACCCAGCTCCCTCTTCGGCTATGAGGCTGTGGATGCCGTGGTGCGTGCCATGGCAGGGCAGCCGCCCGCCCATTTCCTCCAGCCGACCTTCCTCATCGTCAAGGCCAATGTCGACAGCGAAGGGGGATCGAGCAACCAGTTCGTGCCAAGCAACAACTTCGCCTGCCATTACGAGAACATCTGGAAGGGGACGAAGACATCCTGCTGATCGCCCCGGTGCGAAGCTGAGAATTCTCAATGGCGTCCATCGCGCCCCCAGCCGTCGCCATTGCGGGATTGAGCAAATCCTTCCTAAGCACGCGTGCCCTTGACCGCGTGGATCTCACCATTCGACGCGGTGAGATTCACGCGCTGGTGGGTGAGAACGGTGCCGGCAAGTCCACGCTCATCAAGGTTCTGGCAGGTCTGGTCCTGCCAGACGCGGGAGAAATCCGCATTCATGGCAAAGTGGTGGAACCGCATCCTGACACGGTGCCCATAGCCTTCGTGCATCAGGATATCGGCCTGGTGGATGACCTGAGCATCGGCGAGAACGTGGCGCTCATTACCGGCTATCCGCGTAGCTGGGGCATGATCAAGTGGAAGAAGGTCTGGGCGCAGACGCAACAGACGTATGCCGCGATGGGCGTGGAGCCGCCGGACCCGCGCGCGCCCGTCGGCACGCTGAGCGCCGCGAGCAAGGCCGTACTCGGCATCGTCCGTGCCTTGTCCCGGAAGGTCGATATCGTTGTGCTGGATGAGCCGACGGCCTCGCTGCCCGGTCCGGATGCGCAGCATCTGTTCGAGGTCCTCAAGCGCTTGCGTGCGGCGGGCACCAGCATCCTCTATGTCAGCCATCGGCTCAACGAGCTTTTCGGTCTCGTCGACAGTGTCACGGTGTTTCGTGACGGGCGGCACGTGAGTTCACGGCCCATCGGTGAGCTGACGCCGGATGATATCGTGCGGGACATGCTGGGGCGCGAGCTGGAATTGCACAAGGATGCCGTCGCAATCGGCGCCGTCTCCAAGCCCCTGCTGGAGGTCACCGGCCTTTGCGTCGGCGACCAGGGACCTTTGAGCTTCTCCATCGCCTCCGGAGAAATCCTTGGCCTCATTGGGCTGCGCGGCGCGGGCTATGAGGCCATCGGGCGCGCGATCTTCGGTCTGTCACGCCAGAGCGCCGGAACCGTGCGTCTGGCCGGGGTGGAGGTGGAGCCCGGCCTGTCGATCTCCGATCGCATTGCGCGCGGCATCGCGCTGCTCGCGGGTGACAGGCTGCGGGAAAGCGCGTTGACCGGCATGTCCTTGCGCGAGAACCTTTTTCCCAACCCACCCGGGGATCACGGCCGCCTGTTCAAGCCTGTTGACCGGCCGCGGGAGGCGCGCGAGACCAACGCCATCCTGGACCGCTTCGACGTGCGACCGCGCAACGGCGCGGCGCTCATCGACTGGCTCAGCGGCGGCAACCAGCAAAAGATCTTCGTCGGTCGTTGGCTCGCCACAGGGGCGAAGGTCTACATCATGGAAGAGCCTACGGCGGGCGTCGATATCGGGGCGAAGGCCGTCATCCACCGGATTCTCAAGGGCCTCGCGGCGGATGGCGCGGCGATCCTGGTCGTGTCGTCGGACTTCGAGGAGGTCGCGTCGCTCTGCGAGCGCGCCTTGATCATCGGGCGCGGCGCCATCACGGGCGAATTGGCCGGTGCGTCCCTCACTCTCGACGGATTGATCGCGCGGTCGTCGCTGAGCGCACCGGCACGGGAAGAGGTGCACTAGGATGTTAGACCGCAAGCTGTCGGACCCGGCGCTGAACGAGGGAGGCGCCCGCGCGATCACGGTGCCGTCTCGCTCGGCTGTGCACATCCTGTCGAATATCGTCGCGGTCTACGGCCTTCTGGTTGTCTTCACACTGGTCCTCATCATTTTCGGGGCCCTGCGGCCGCGGAGCTTCCTGAGCGTCAGCAACGTCAATTCGATCATGGTCAGCCAATCGGTCACCGCCATGCTCGCCCTGGCGGAAATGCTGCCCTTGGCCACGAAGCAGTTCGACCTCTCGGTGGGCTATCATCTCGGCATGGCGCAGATGCTGATCATCGGGCTCCAGGTGCAGCAGGGCCTGTCCTGGCCGGTTGCCAGCGCCATGATCCTGATGCTGTCGGTGCTGGTTGGTTTCCTGAACGGCGCCCTTGTCACCTGGCTCAAGATCGATTCCTTCATCGCGACCATGGGCGTCGGCACGCTGCTCTACGGCATAAGCAATTGGTACAGCAACGGCGAGCAGATCGTCGGTATGTCGCTCTCCGACAGCTTCACCAACATGACCGGCATCGTTCACGGCCTGCCGCTTCCGGCGCTCTATGTGGGGGTCCTCGCCATCATCCTCTGGGTCGTGATGGAGCGGCTGCCCGTCGGGCGGCATCTCTATGTCATCGGATCCAATGTCAGGGCCGCAGAGCTGACGGGGATTCGGGTCTCCAACCACATCATGGGCGCCTTCGTCGCCTCCGGCTTCATCAGCGGTATTGCCGGCATTGTGCTGGGGAGCATTCTGCAAACGGGCACGCCGAGCGTCGGACCGGAATACCTGTTGCCGGCCTTTGCCGCGACACTGCTGGGCGCCACCTCCATTCGGCCGGGCCGGGTGAATGTCATCGGCACACTCCTTTCTGTGCTCGTGCTGGCATTCTCGTTCTCGGGAGTTCAGCAGCTCGGCGCGCCCTTCTTCGTTCAATATTTCTTCAACGGCGGCATTCTGATTGTGGCCGTCGGACTATCCGTCTACGCGGCGCGGCGGCGCCAGCGTGCGGCAACAACGCCGAAGAACCCGTGACCCGACAGGCCGCCGCCGCAATCCCCTGTCAGGACTGAGCGCATGACCCAGATTGCTTTGATTGGCGCCGGTGTTGTCGGGTCATCCTGGGCTCTGGTCTTCGCACGAGCCGGCCAGAGGGCGACGGTCTATGATCCGGATGCCGGGTCCCTGGCGCGCGTCATTGATTTCATCCGTGCCTCGCTGAATGGCCATCCGGAGACGGACGCGATCCTCGGGCGCGTTACGATGACGAGTTGTCTGGAAGAGGCACTGCGCGGTGCCGGTTACGTGCAGGAGAGCGCACCGGAGCGGCTTGAGATCAAGCAGCCCCTGTATCGGGAGCTTGATCGGCTCGCGTCGCCCGATGCCATTCTGGCGAGTTCGACATCGGGCTTCCCTGCCTCCTCCTTCACCGGGCCGCTGGCGCATCGGGAGCGTTGCCTTGTCGTCCATCCCATCAACCCGCCTCATCTGATTCCGCTGGTCGAGATCGTGCCCGCGCCATGGACCGCGCCCGAGGTGGTAACCCGCGCCGCCGCGTTGATGCGGGCGGTGGGGCAGTCGCCCGTCATGCTGAAACGCGAAATCCCGGGCTTCCTGGTCAACCGTCTGCAAAGCGCCATCCTGGGCGAGGCGTTTCGTCTGATCGAGGATGGTATTTGTGACGCGGATGATGTCGACCGCGCCGTTTCCGATGGCCTTGGCCGCCGCTGGGCTTTCCTTGGCCCTTTCGAGACGATCGATCTCAACGCCCAAGGTGGCATCGCCGACTACTGTCAGAAGTTGGGGCCGATGTATCTCGATCTCGCCAAGGATCAGGCCGATCCGCGGCCATGGACCGCGGAGCTGGTCTCGACGATCGAGCAGCAGTTGCGGACGCGAACCCCGGCGGATGCGCTTGGTGATCGGCGGGTCTGGCGTGATGTGCAGCTTGCCCGTCTGGATGCGATCAAGCGGTCTACCGAGTAGGCAATTGGCGTCTTCAGGCGGGCGCTGCCTGCGCCGTCTTTTGCCGGCCGCGCCATTGCGCGGGACCGAGGGTGTGGATTGATGATCCGCCCGGATCGACCGCGACGAGCACGGGCATATCCTCCACAACGAATTCATGGATAGCCTCCATCCCAAGATCCGCAAAGGCAATGACGCGCGCCTGCTTGATCGCCTTGGAGATGAGGAAGGCCGCGCCGCCAATGGCGATCAGGTAGGCTGCTTTATGGCGGGCGATGGATGCAATCGTCTCCGGCCCGCGTTCCGCCTTGCCGAGCATCGCCAGCAGCCCGAGGTCGAGCATCATCTCCGTAAACCCGTCCATGCGAGTGGCTGTGGTCGGGCCGGCGGGTCCGATCACCTCATGGCCTACGGCATCAACCGGACCGACGTAGTAGATCACGCGATCCTTGAAGCTGACGGGTAGCGCTTCGCCCCGCGCCATCATCTGCGCGATGCGGCGATGGGCGGCATCACGCCCGGTCAGCATATGGCCGGACAGCAGCAAGGTCTCGCCCGGCTTCCAGCTTGCCATGTCATCGCGGGTCAGGCTGTCGAGGTTGATGCGCCGAGCGCTGCGGCCAGACCGCTCGAGCGCGATCTCCGGCCAATCGGCCAGGTTCGGCGGGTCGAGCCGCGCCGGTCCGCTGCCGTCCAGTTCGATGCGAACGTGCCGGTTAGCCGCGCATTGCGGAATGAGGGCGACGGGCAGTGAGGCCGCATGCGTTGGATAGGTCGCGATCTTCACGTCGACGACCGTCGTGAGACCGCCGAGCCCCTGGGCGCCGATGCCCAGCGCGTTGATCCGGTCATAGAGTTCGATGCGCATCGCCTCCTCGCGGGTCGCCGGCCCGCGCGCGAGGAGGTCGGTCATGTCGATCGGCTCCATCAGCGCTTCCTTGGCGAGCAGCATCGCCTTTTCGGCACTGCCGCCGACGCCGAGCGCCAGCAGTCCGGGCGGGCACCAGCCTGCGCCGAGGGAGGCAACCGTCTCGACCACCCAATCGATAACCGATGCACCGGGGTTGAGGACCGCGAAGCGGGCTTTGTTTTCCGAGCCGAAACCCTTGGCGGAAAGCGTCAGTTGCAGCGTTGATCCATGAACGAGCTCGACATGCAGGACGGCGGGCGCGTTGTCCTTCGTATTCGGCCTGTCGAAGAGCGGATCAGAGACGATGGAAGGCCGCAGCGGATTCTGCGCATCCCTATAGGCGAGCCGCACGCCCTCGTTGACGAGATCGGCGAGTGGCCGATCGGAGGCGATCCGCGCATCCTGCCCAAGCTTGGCGAAGACCACGACCATGCCGGTATCCTGGCACATCGGTCGGTGGCCGAGTGCCGCCATCCGCGCATTGACCAGGATCTGGGCGATTGCGTCTTTCGCCGCGGGACTCTCCTCCGTCTCGTACGCAGCCGAAAGGTGACGGATGTAGTCGGCCGGATGAAAATAGGAGATGAACTCCAGGGCATCGCGGACGCTGCTGATGATGTCGCCTTCCGCGATCTCGACCGCTCGGCATCTCTTGGCGTCGACCGACATACGTCCTCCCTTGGCAGCGCTTCAGAACGAACGGGGCAGACCGAGCACGTGTTCGGCCACATAGGAGAGAATGAGATTGGTCGAAATCGGGGCGACCTGATAGAGGCGCGTCTCACGAAACTTCCGTTCCACGTCATATTCGTTCGCGAATCCGAAGCCGCCGTGGGTCTGGATGCAGGCATTGCCCGCCTCCCAGGACGCTTTTGCGGCCAGATATTTGGCCATGTTCGCCTCCGCACCACAGGGCTGCCCGGCGTCGAAGAGTGCGCAGGCCTTGTAGCGCATGAGGTCGGCGGCCCGGAGCTCGATATAGGTCTCTGCCAATGGAAACTGCACGCCCTGGTTTTTCCCGATCGGGCGATCGAAGACGATCCGGTCCTTCGCATAGGCGACAGCGCGGTCGATGAACCAATAGCCGTCGCCGATACATTCCGCCGCGATCAGGGTGCGCTCCGCATTGAGGCCGTCGAGTATGTAGCGGAACCCGTGTCCCTCTTCGCCGATCAGATTCTCTTCGGGGATTTCCAGGCCCGACAGGAAGACCTCGTTCGTTTCGTGATTGACCATATTGGCGATCGGCCGGACCTCCATGCCTTGCCCGATGGCGGCGTGCAGATCGACCAGGAAAACCGACAGTCCCTGCGATCGTTTCGTGACCTGTTCGATCGGCGTCGTGCGCGCCAGCAGGATCATCAAATCCGAATGCTGGACGCGGCTTGTCCACACTTTTTGCCCGTCGACGACATAGCGGTCGCCGCGCTTCACCGCGCGCGTCTTCAGCTTGGTCGTATCCGTGCCCGTGCTCGGCTCCGTCACCGCCATCGATTGCAGGCGCACCTCGCCCGAAGCGATCCGCGGCAGGTATTTCTGCTTCTGCGCTTCCGATCCGTGGCGCAGGAGGGTGCCCATATTATACATCTGGCCGTGGCAGGCGCCTGAATTGCCGCCACAGCGGTTGATCTCCTCCATGATGACGGACGCCTCGGTCAAGCCGAGGCCCGCGCCGCCATATTGCTCGGGGATCATGGCGGCGAGCCAGCCCGCTCTGGTCAGGGCATCGACGAAGGCCTCCGGATAGCCGCGCGCCTGATCGATCTCGCGGAAATAGGCGTCCGGAAATCCTTCGCAGAGCGCGCGGACTGCCTCCCGGATGTCGGCGTGATCCTGCTCGAAGCCGGTCTCGGTCATGCTCTGCCCCCGTCTGCTGCGCAGAGGCGCGCTGCGCGGATCAGGTGTCGCCCCTGCTCCTCAACCTGAAAAGAACAGTGTTGAACTAGCAGGCATAAGGGCAAATTATGGCTCAAAACAAAGGGAGACGTCATGGATCTCCGGCAGCTGCGATACTTCGTCTCGATCGTCGATCATGCCTCGCTGTCCAAGGCGGCGGAACGGCTGCATGTCGCGCAGCCGGCGCTCAGCCAGCATGTCCGCCATCTCGAGGAGGAACTGCGCGTCAAGCTGCTGATCCGCGGCGCCCGCGGCGTGACGACGACCGAGCCGGGGCGGCGGCTGCACCACCATGCGAGACACCTTCTGGCGCAGCTCGACGCGTTGCCGGACCTTGTGCGCGCGGGGGACGATGATCCCGTGGGGGAGGTGCGGCTCGGCATGTCCGGGACGGTGAGTGAGCTTGTCACCGTGCCGCTGATCGAGGATGCCTGCCTGCGTTACCCTGGCGTGCGGATCCGCCCTGTTGAAGCCATGAGCGGCTATGTTCTGGAGTGGCTTCGGCGCGGCGAGATCGACGCCGCCATCGTCTACGGCACGACGGATCCCGTCGGCGTGACAACCCATCATGTGCTCACGGAGGAGCTTTGCCTGTTTGGCCGCACGGGCAGCCAGCCGCCGGGGGTCGCTCCGGATACGACCATTGCGCTCGCGCATGTGCTGAAGCTCGATCTCATCACGCCGGGCGGCGGCCACGGCTTGCGCGATCTGGTCGATGCTGCGGCTGCGAGCATCAGGGGCTCCGTGAAGCCCGCATTCGAAATCGACTCCTACAGCCAGATCAAGGCGCTGTCCGCGAAGGGATTCGGTTATGGAATCCTGCCGGAGATGGCGGTGGCGCGCGAGGCCCGCGAGCACTTCCTGAGTGTCTGGCATATCGTGGACCCTGTCATAAAGCGGAAGATTTTCATTGCCTACCGGCCGGATCTGCAGCTTTCGGCAGCGACGGCGGCCGTCGTGCGGCTGAGCCACCAGGTCATCCGCCGGCTCGTCCATAAGGCCGTATGGATCGCGACGCTCCCCGAGGACAGCCCGAGCGATAGCCTCACCTTATAGCTCCGATGCGTAATCAGTCTTTGACGCTCCGCCGCCGATGCCGTTCCCTCGCGTCAAAACATAAGAAGAAGGAGGCCGTTGTGGATATCCGCGCTGCCGTTCTCCACAGATCGCCAGTTGCCGCCCCATACGCCGAATCTCTGCCTCTCACGATCGAAACACTGACCCTGGCCCCGCCGGGTGACGGCGAGATCCTGGTGGAGATCAAGGCGGCCGGGCTGTGTCACTCCGATCTCTCCGTCATCAACGGTGATCGGCCAAGGCCCACGCCGATGGCCCTCGGCCACGAGGCGGCGGGCATCGTGCGGGAGATCGGCCGGGGCGTGCAGGGTCTGGCGCCCGGCGATCACGTGGTCCTCGTCTTCGTGCCGTCCTGCGGCAGCTGCCTGAGTTGCGCCGAGGGGCGGCCCGCCCTTTGCGAGCCCGGCAACGCCGCCAATGGCCGCGGCGAGATGCTGGGCGGCGGGCGCCGCCTGTCGCTGAAGGCGGAACCGGTCAATCACCACGTCGGCGTCTCGGCTTTCGCCACGCATGCCGTCGTCTCCCAGCATTCGGCGGTGAAGGTCGATCCGGCTCTGCCGCTGGAGATCGCGGCCGTCTTCGGCTGTGCCGTGCTCACGGGGATGGGCGCGGTCGTCAACACCGCCGGGATCAAGGCGGGGCAGACCGTCGCCGTGGTCGGCCTCGGCGGCGTGGGGCTCAGCGCCGTGCTGGGCGCCGCCGCCGCTGGCGCGGCGCGCATCCTCGCGGTCGACCTCTCCGACGAGAAGCTGGCCTTCGCCCGCGAGCTGGGTGCGACCGACACCGTCAATGCCGGCGATCCGGCGGCGGTGGAGGCGGTGCGGTCGTCACTCGGCGGCGTTGATTACGCCTTCGAGATGGCGGGCTCCGTGCGCGCTCTGGAGACCGCCTTCCTGTTGACGAAGCGCGGTGGCAGCACGATTACGGCGGGGCTCGCCAACCCCGCCCATACCTTTGCGGTTTCGCCCACAAAACTTGTGGCGGAGGAGCGGGTGCTGCGCGGAAGCTATGTCGGCAGTTGCATCCCGAACCGCGATATCCCACGCTACATCGGCCTTTATCAGCGCGGCAAACTGCCGGTCGACAAGCTGCTGACCAGCCACAGCGGGCTGGACGGCATCAACGCCGCCTTCGATGCTCTGGCCCAGGCGAAGACGGTTCGGCATGTCATCACCTTCTAGCGCCCAGGGGAATCATATCATGACGGATTTCGATTCCAGGATGGCGGGCTCGATCCTGACGGCCGACATTCCGCCCGATGCGGTGCCGTTCGGTGGCGGATCGGGCGGCGAGCAGGATAGCGCGACCCTCGCCTATGTCCTGGCTGTGCGTCCGGCTTTCGAGATGCTGAAGCATGCCGCGTCTCAGCTCGCCGCGTTCTTCATTCTGGCGGTTACAGGTAGCGAGGCGGCGGGACCGCATCATCCGTTGCTTGCCGAAGCGCGCAAGGCCCTCCAGGAAGCGACGGATGGCGTCCGCAGTTGCCCGCATGTGACAGACAGCGCCGCGCATCACCATCGTCATCTGCTACGGGCGGTCGCGGCGATGGAGGCGACGCTCGCCGCGCTGCGGGATGCGCGCTGGATCAAGGATAAGGCTGTGCTCGACCCGGCGCTGCACCGCCTGAAGTCGGGCTGGCAGGAACTGCATTGGGCGACGGCGGCCTTGCCCGGTTTCGAGATGGTGCATCTCAACCAGTCCTGTTGCGCCGGCCATGCCTTCGCCCGGCCCGCGCAACAAACGGCTCAATAGGAAACAACAGGAGGAAACAAAAAGATGGCCGATTACTCGATCTACGTCCTCGAATATTCCGCGGTTCCGCTCTTCCCCAAAAGCGGCGTGGTCTACGGCGCGCATAACCAGGGCACGCTGAAGCTTCCCTTCTGCTATGTGCTCATCAAGGGCCGAGGCCGCGTCGCCATGGTCGATGTCGGCCACAACAACGCCGATTACGGGAAGGTGCTGACCGAGCGCTTCGGTGTCGAGAACTGGCACTCGGCCGAGGTCGTCCTCGGCGAGGTTGGGCTGAAGCCGGAGGATGTGACCGACATCTTCATCACCCACGCGCATTTCGACCATATGGGCGGGACCGATTTCTTTCCGAACGCGACCTTCTACCTGCAGGAGAAGGAGCTGGCCGCCTGGGTGACGATCATGGCTCTGCCGCGGACGTTCCGCTGGCTGATGGCGGCGACCGATCCGGGCGACATCATGCGGGCGGTCGATCTTGCGCGTCAGGGGAGGCTCGTTTGCGTCAATGGCGCGCGGGAGGATGTGCTGCCCGGCATCGACCTTCACCCGGCCTATGAGACGCATACCGCGGCCTGCCAGTATGTCGTCGTCCGCAACGACGGGCAGCGCGACAGCGCCGATAGCTGGATCCTCGCCGGCGACCTGGTCTACCAGTTCGACAATCTGACCGGCGGGGACAAGGATGATCCCTATTACGTCCCGGTCGGTCTCGCGACCGGTAGCCAGCACAACCTCGTCAAGACGACGCATGAGATGCTCGGCCACGTCGGCGGAGAGACGCGGCGGGTCATCCCGATCCATGAGGAGCGGCTCAAGGACAACTTCCCCTCGCGCATCACCAGGAACAATCTCCGCATCACGGAGATCGCGCTCGGTGATGGCGAGTCCAGCCTCGTCCGCTGATCGCGGCCCGTGAAGCCCGCCGGCTCCCTCCCTCTCGACGGGCTTCTGGTGCTCACCCTGGAGCAGGCGGTGGCGGCGCCGTACTGTTCCTCGCGCCTGGCCGATGCCGGCGCGCGGGTGATCAAGATCGAGCGGCCCGAAGGTGATTTCGCGCGCGGCTACGATGCCGCGGTCTTCGGGCTGTCGAGCTATTTCGTCTGGCTCAACCGCGGCAAGGAAAGCCTTGTCGCGGACATCAAGAACCCCGGCGATGCCGCCTTGCTGCATCGCATTCTGGATCGCACGGATGTCTTCATCCAGAACCTGGCGCCGGGTGCCGCGGCGCGCGCGGGTCTGGGCGCCGAAACCCTGCGCGAGCGGCACCCGCGCCTGATCACCGTCGATATATCCGGCTACGGCGCCGGGAACGCCTATGCCGACATGAAGGCCTACGATCTTCTCATACAGGCCGAGAGCGGCCTCGCCTCCATCACCGGTCACCCCGCCGGGCCGGGCCGGGTCGGCGTCTCGGTCTGCGATATCGCCTGCGGGATGTCGGCTCACGCGGCGGTCCTCGAGGCGCTCATCGCGCGCGGTATCACGGGGCAGGGCCGGCGCCTGGAGGTCAGCCTCTTTGACGCCCTGGCGGACTGGATGAACGTGCCGCTGCTCTACTACGAGGGCACCGGCCACGCACCTGAGCGCGTCGGCCTCGCGCATCCGTCGATCTGCCCCTATGGCGCCTTCCCGACGCGGGATGGCGGCCTCGTGCTCGTCGCGATCCAGAACGAGCGCGAATGGGCCGTCCTCTGCGCCGACGTGCTGGGCGAACCCGATCTCGCGACGAGGCCGGGCTTCGACAGCAACACCGCGCGCGTCGCGCATCGGCCGGTCGTGGACGCAACAGTGGCGCGCGGCATCGCGGGCATGACCGGCGAGGAGGCGCGGGCGCGGCTGGGCGAGGCCGGCATCGCCTTCGGCTTCGTCAACGGAGTGGCCGACATCGGCGCGCATCCGGCGCTGCGGCGCAGCCCGGTGCGCACCCCTGGAGGTTTAGCCTGGATCGTGGCGCCACCCGCCATTCATGACGGGCAGGCGCCTGCACTCGGCCGGGTTCCGGCCATCGGGGAACATAGCGCGTCTATTCGCGCAGAGTTCTCGCCATCGCGCATCCCGGCGCAGACCGGGACGGCATCATCTGGGAAAGGATTATCGTCATGAGGCTTCAGGACAAAATTGCGATCGTGACAGGCGCGGGCGGCGGTTTCGGCGAAGGCATAGCGCGGCGCTTCGCCGCTGAAGGCGCGCGCGTCGTCGTGGTCGATCTGCGCGGCGACGCGGCGGAACGGGTCACCGCGGAGATCGGCGCGAACGCACTCGCCGTCACCGCCGATGTCAGTAACGGAGAGGATGTCGCGGCGGTCGTCAGGCGCACGCAAGCAGCCTTCGGCACGCCTCATATCCTCGTCAACAATGCGGGCACGACCTATCGCAATCAGCCGCTCCTCAACATCGGCGAGGCGGAGTTTGACCGCGTCTTCAACGTCAATGTGAAATCGATCTTCCATTTCGTGCACGCCGTGGTCCCGCCGATGCGCGACGCCGGGGGCGGCGTCATCATCAACATCGGTTCGACCGCCGGGATCAGGCCGCGCCCCGGCCTGACCTGGTACAATGCCTCCAAGGGTGCCGTGAACCTCATGTCCAAATCCCTCGCCGTCGAACTGGCGCCATGGAACATCCGGGTGAACGCGCTCTGCCCGGTGATGGGCGAAACCGGACTGCTGGAAACCTTTATGGGCATGCCGGACACGCCCGAGAACCGGGCGAAGTTCATCGCCGGCATTCCGCTCGGCCGCCTGTCGCGGCCCGATGATATCGCCGGGGCCGCGCTCTATCTGGCCTCGGACGACGCCGCCTTCATCACCGGCGTGGAACTGCCGGTCGACGGCGGCCGGACGATCTGAAGGAACGAAGGAGCCGCGGCCGTGACAGGACTGACGGAAACGCTGGCGGAGTTCGTGGCGAAGCTATCCCTGGGCAGCTTGCCGCCCGAGGTCGTCTCGCGCACGCGGCTGCTCGTTCTCGACCTCGCCGGCAATGCCGTGCGCGCACGGCATGACGCCGAGAGCACGCCGGCTTTGTTGTCGGCCGTCGCAAGCCTCGGCTTCGCGCGGGGGGAGGCTCACGTCTTCGGCGATGCGGCCACCTATTCGGCCTGTGGCGCGGCGCTGATCAATGCCACGCTCGGCCATTCGCTCGATTTTGACGATACCCATGCCGAGGCCGTCGTGCATCCCGGCGCGCCGGTCATTCCGGCGGCGCTCGCGGCTGCGGAGATGGTTGGCGCTTCCGGCGCCGAGGTGATCGCGGGCATTGTCGGCGGCTATGAGGTGGCGCTGCGCCTCGCCCTCGCGTTGCCGGCGGGCGCGCACTACGACCGCGGCTTCCACCCGTCGGCCACCTGCGGCGTGTTCGGGGCCGCCGCCGCGGCGGCGCGCGTCTTCGGGCTGGCGCCGGATCGCGTCGCCTCCGCGCTCGGGATCGCGCTGAGCCAGAGCGCGGGCAGCCTGCAATTCCTCGCCAATGGCGCCTGGACCAAGCGGTTCCAGGTCGGATGGGCGGGCATGGCGGGGCTGGTCGCGGCCACCCTGGCGCGCGAGGGCTTCAAGGGCGCTGCAGCGCCCATCGAGGGCCGGCATGGCTTCCTCCATGCCTATGCGCCGGCGCCCGAACCGGCGCGCGTCCTTCGTGATCTCGGGCAGGTCTATGAGCTGATGGCGACGGGCGTGAAGCCCTATCCCTCCTGCCGCTGGGGCCATGCCGGCATCGACGCGGCGCTGGCCCTGCGGCAGGAGCTGTCCCTCAGGCCGGAGGAAATCGAAGGCGCGACGCTCGGCCTGTCGCGCGCCGCCCTGCTGCTGGTGGGCGAGCCCGCCGACCGCAAAGCCGATCCGCGCAATATCGTCGATGCCCAGTTCAGCGGTCCCTTCGTCATCGCGACCGCGCTCGCCACCGGCAAGATGGACTGGGACAGCTACAGGCTGCTGGACGATCCGCTCATCCGCGGGCTGCTGCCGCGCGTCGTCTGCGCGCATGATCCCGATATCGAGGCGGAGTTCCCGGCCAATATGTCCGGCAAGCTCAGCTTGCGCGCGCGGGGGCAGGTCTACGTGCGGACGGTTGTCGTTCCGCGCGGCGAGCCCGCCAACTTCCCCTCCGAAAGCGAACTCCGGCACAAGTTCGATGGGCTGGCGCGCACGATCATGGGCGAGGCCCAGGCCGATCGTCTGGCCGGGGATGTGCTGCGGCTCGACACCCTCAACGATGGCGCTTCGATCCTGCGCCTGACCCCCTCCACCACGCAGCGGGCCGCTTGAGATGACAGACATCGAGACTGCGATCGGGCGGGCTGAGGAGCGGCGGGATGTGGTCGGTCCCGTCACGCTGCGAGGCTTCGCGGCCCTGCTGGATGTATCGGCCGAGGAGGTCGCGCTGGAGACCGGCCTGCCGCCCCTCTGGCACTGGGGGCTGTTCCAGGACTGGGTGAGACCGGCTTCGCTGGGCGGTGACGGCCATCCCCGCCGTGGCGCCTTCCTGCCGGCGGTGGCCGGGCTCGACAGCCGCATGTTCGCGGGCGGGCGGCTGGAATTCCATCGGCGGCTGCAGCTGGGGGAGGCGGTCACCCGCCGCTCCGTCATCCGGACCGTGAAGGAAACAGCGGGCGGCGCGGGCCGGCTGCTGATCGTGACCGTCGAGCACACGATCGGGGGCGAAGCGGGGCCGGCGATCACCGAGGAGCAGGACCTTGTGTTCCGCGCCGCGGTGCCCTTGCCGGCGAAGCCGCCGGAGCCTGCGCCTGAGGCGCCCGAAACGGGCTGGCGGCGGACGGTGACGCCGGACAGCGTGGCCTTGTTCCGCATGTCGGCACTCACCGGCAACGGCCACCGCATCCATTACGACCAGCCCTACGCCACGGGCGTCGAAGGCTATCCCGCGCTCGTCGTGCATGGGCCTTTGCAGGCGATCTGGATGGCCGACCTCTTGCGGCGTCACACGCCGCCCGGCCTGCGCCTGGGGCGGTTTTCCTTCCGGGGTCGCCGCCCTGCCTTCGCTGACCGGCCTCTCACGATCGAAGGCTGGATGGAGGCGGACATCGCCCGGCTGCGAACGCGCGACGACAGCGGCGCCGTCTGCATGACGGCGGAAGCATCGCTGGTGCCGGACCGGCCATGAGCGTCCGCGGCGCCATGGCGGCCTCGTCCACCGCTGCTCCACCAACGAATCAGGATTAGCAAGATGCAGACCCATCAGAACTACATTGGCGGCCGCTGGGTCGCGAGCGCGGACACCCTTCCGATCATCAACCCGTCCGATGGCCGGGAAATCGGCCGCATCGCGCGCGGCACAGCCGACGATGTCGATGCCGCCGTCAGCGCGGCGCAAGCGGCGCGTGAGGGCGCCTGGGGAGCGCTTACCGCCGTGGAACGCGGGCGACTTCTCCTCCGCCTCTCAGCCCTCATCCTGCGCGATACCGAGGCGCTGGCGCGCCTGGAAAGCACGGATGTCGGCAAGCCGCTGTCGCAAGCCCGCACCGACGTCATCGTCTGCGCCCGTTACTTCGAATATTATGGGACAGCCGCCGACAAGGTGCATGGCGATACCATTCCCTTCCAGAATGGGTTCACCGTCATGACGGTGTGGGAGCCGCATGGCGTGACGGCCCATATCGTTCCCTGGAACTATCCGCTGCAGATGACCGGCCGCTCCGTCGCGCCCGCCTTGGCGATGGGCAATGCGATCGTGCTGAAGCCGGCGGAGGATACGTCCCTTACGGCGCTCGCGCTGGCGCAGCTGGCGGAGGAGGCCGGTTTTCCGCCGGGCGCCTTCAACGTCGTCACCGGATTGGGCGAGGAAGTCGGTGCGGCGCTCAGCGCGCATCCGGGCATCAGCCATATCAGCTTCACCGGTTCCCCCGAGGTCGGCACGCTTATTCAGACCGCCGCAGCGCAGCGCACCATTCCGGTGACCCTGGAGCTGGGCGGCAAATCGCCGCAGGTCGTCTTTGCCGATGCGGATCTCGCCGATGCGGCAGCGACCATCACCCGGGCGATCACGCAGAACTCCGGCCAGACCTGCAGCGCCGGCTCTCGCGTCATCATCGAGGATCGCATCTACGACCGCTTCACGGCGGATCTTGCGGACCGTTTCAGGGCGCTGCGCATCGGCGCGTCGGACCAGGACCTCGACATGGGGCCGGTCGTCAACAAGTCTCAGAAGGCGCGGATCGAGGGCTTCCTGGCGATTGCTGAACGTGACCGACTGCCGATTTTGGCCCAGGGCGAGATCGGGACGAACGTCTCGCCCGACGGCTATTACGTGCGTCCGACGCTGATCGGCGACGTGCCGCCAGACCACGTTCTGGCGCAGCAGGAGATCTTCGGGCCGGTTCTGGTGGCCATCCGGATGAAGGACGAGGCGGAGGCCCTGCGGATCGCGAACGGCACCGATTACGGGCTGGTCGCGGGCATCTGGACAAGCAATATCGGCCGCGGCCTGAGGCTCGCTCACGGTATCGGCTCAGGTCAAATCTACATCAACAACTATGGCGCCGGTGGCGGCGTGGAACTGCCCTTCGGCGGCGTGAAGCGGTCCGGTCATGGTCGCGAAAAGGGCTTTGCCGCCCTGCACGGTTTCGGCACGCTGAAGACGATCACGATCCGGCACAAGCTTTGAGGTTGCAACCGTCTGGGATCGCGCGTTTGTAAGCCGGACAGGGTTCCCTGACGAGGCTTCCGATGGCCGACATCGTGCTGATCAACCCGCGCTTCGAGGTCTCCTTCTGGGGGCTGGAACACGCGATGCCCTATCTCGGCAAACGCGCCGTCTTTCCGGTCGCGGCTCTCCCCCTGCTGGCCGCGCTCACGCCAAGTCCGCACAAGGTCACGCTGATCGACGAGAATGTTGCCGCGATCGACTTCGAGCGGTGTGCCGCGGCGGATATCGTCGGTCTTACGGGGATGAGCGTGCAGCGCGCCCGCATGCGCGAAATCTTGGTCCAGCTTAAAAGGATTGGCGCTTTTACCGTTGTCGGCGGTCCGTGGGTGACGCTGCAGGAAGACTATTTTGGAGAGCTCGCCGACACGGTCTTCATCGGTGAGGCGGAAGACACCTGGCCGCAATTTCTCATCGAATGGGCCGAAGGCCGTCCCGCCCGCCGCTATGAGCAGCGCGAGCGCACGGACATGTCTCGCGTGCCGGCGCCGCGCTTCGACCTGCTACCCATGAAACGTTACGCCTTCGCGAGCGTCCAGTTCTCTCGCGGCTGCCCCTTCACCTGCGAGTTCTGCGACATCATCGTCACCTTCGGGCGCCGCCCGCGCCTGAAGACCAGCGCGCAGATCATCGGCGAGATCGAGGCGCTCGCGGCCCTCGGTAGCGAGTTCGTCTTCATCGTGGATGACAACCTGATCGGCAACAAGAAGGCCATCAAACCGATTCTCCTAGACCTCAAGAGGTGGCAGGAGCGCCGTGGCTACCCGCTCACCTTCTTCACGGAAGCGTCGCTCGATCTCGCCGATGACCCGGACCTGCTGGCTCTGTTCTCGGATGTGAACATTGTCAGCGTGTTCGTCGGCATCGAGAGCCCCAATGAAGCGGCACTGATCGAAGCGAAGAAAAAGCAGAACGTGAGGGGCGGGCTCAGCCTGGTCGAGAAGGTTCACACCATCCAACGTGCAGGCATCGAGGTCTGGAGCGGAATGATCCTGGGCTTCGACAATGACGACCGGACCGTGTTCGACGCGCACCGCAGTTTCCTCAAGGAGGCGCGGATCATCCATTCCATGACGGGCATGCTGACCGCCCTGCCAAAGACGCCACTTTACGAACGGCTTCTCAAGGATGGGCGCGTCGATCCCGATGATCCCCCCGCATTCGGGACGAATGTCGTGCCGCTCCTGCTGTCGCGGCAGGAGCTGCTGGACGGCTATCTCGGCCTCATGCAGGACCTTTACGCGCCAGGAGCCTACTTCGAGCGCTTCGAGGATTTGTTCCTCGTCGAGCGACTGTGCTTCGATCGTGGACGCCGGCGCTACTGGTCCGACCATCCGTGGGCACGCGCCCGCGCGGGAGCCATGTCATGCCTAAAGGCCGCCGCGATCCTGCTGCGGGTTCTCGGCACGGTTCAGAACGATTTGCGGGCCGAGTATCTTCGGCGCGCGTTCAGGATGCTTCGGGCCAGATCGGGGCCTGAGACTTGGCTGGTCTTCGCGCTCAAATGCGCGATCCACGTTCATGTCTTTAAGCTCACAGCCGCGATGCAGGCGGGGGACAAGCCGATCAGCAATACCTTCTGACGTGATAAAACTTGCGGAATCAGGCGGGTCACCCAGGCTCGCGGATGCCAGTCTGGCCAAATGCGCCGGAGGGTTGCGCGCCCATCTGCCGCGACAGATCACAAACGCCACCGGGTGCAGTCAGGCGTCGACTGTCCGCCCCGGACGTTCACCCGAACCGGTTGACGCGA
>Ga0116230_10002292_pt1 | contig 18459 bp, 8 predicted proteins | sample S1TSphfallax_3_FD_88678 | JGI IMG/M metagenome (GOLD analysis project Ga0116230, IMG submission 88678) | Host-associated microbial communities from peat moss isolated from Minnesota, USA - S1T2_Fd - Sphagnum fallax MG | ecosystem: Host-associated > Plants > Peat moss > Unclassified | place: USA...
GAAGTTTTGGCTAAGATGGCAAAGGTCATCAAGTATGTGAGCATTTTTCAAAGTCGATGACCCTAATGCTATTGTGAATGTCTCTAAGTTGCACATAATGAGATGCATTATGTGCCATAATGTGCAACAAGAAGAACTAGGTCAAAAATTTACCCAAAGCCAAAAGGCATGGTTATGTACAACAAGGTCCATGGCACAATTGACATGAAACATCATGTTGCTTCAATGCATTATGCAACTTTGGAGTTGTATAAAACACAATGTTTCAATGTTACCAAGCACTCCAATGTTCACCAAAAGTGTTAAGAAGAGGAAGAAGCCAATGTAAGTTCCATTGTTGATTTTTTCAACACTACAAGACCTTATAAAAAGACAAACCTTGCTCAATAGTAGCTTTTTGAGGATTTAATACTCTACATCACAAAGGGCTACTACTCATTGAACTCCATTAAAAACATTTAGTTGAAAAGGCTTGTCCTTCATTTATGTAACCAAATTGTGTTCCTAGCACATGACAACTCATTCATGAGGTTTTCCCAAACATGGTTATTAAGACCATGGAATGATATGTGCGTCTTGCCTTTATTGAAACAATCACAATTATTGGCACTTTTGATTTGTAAATGTTTTGATGAGGTTTTCATAGTTTTACGTTGGTTGTAAACTACATCAATAAAAAATGGAAAGCACGTCATATTACTGTTGCAATTTTTGAAGTTCATGAAACAATAAGGGCTACCATGGTTGTGTAGTTGAAGTAGTTATTTGTTCAATATGAATTGTTGGACATAATGATAACATACATCAATGATGAAGATGCCAATTTGAGCACCCTCACAATAGCTTTAACAAATAATGTGTCTTGTGTTCCATTCTAGTTACCATAGGCTTTTGCTATTAATTATTATATGCATGCCATGTCAAAGTGTTATTTTAGTATGCTATTAATGACCTCAAGGTATGTGGTGGAATGCAAGAAGTTTTATTTAAAGGTGCCCAATTTTCTTTCCAAAAGATAATTATTTGGACAAATAAAAGTGGGAAAAACAAACATGAATGGGCTAAGGCTTGCAAGCATGCATATTTTTGCCCTTAAAAATTGAAGATTCTTGTCAAAACTTGATTCACATCCAGAATTGTTCTATTCAAAGAAACCCTAGAATTTAAAGATACCATAAATATTTGTTATTCAAAGCAAACAATTGCTTTGCAAAATAGAATTACTATTCTTCAAACATGGGTTGTGGCACAAAAAATGTTAGAAGTTTTGATTCCAATGGTCACCCAATGTGTGTTAAACCAATCCTAAGAATATTGGTTATTGTCTAATGCAATCCATGTTGTTGTATCCATGTGTATTATGATGTGCAACACCAATTCTATTACAAATGATGTGGTGTAGGTATGTGGTCCAATAAGGTTTTGGTTTATTGTTTAAAAGTTATGTTTTTCAACTAATTTTGGTTTTTTGTCTAGGGTTTTGATTATTTTATTTTATTTATTGATTATACGTTAAAGATTTTGATGATGAGTCGATGCATCTTGGGCATCACATGCAAGCTGAAGTTATTGTTGTGTTGAAGCATTTTTTAGCCTTTGCATCATCCTTTTAGCCTTCATGACATGATAGTTCTTACATTCGACCCATTATTTAAATATTTCTCATTCATTCAAAATTATGTGGGCTTTGATTTAACCATGCATGTTGTTACAAAATATGACCATGAGATTTTTATGCCATTACTTATGGCCATCTACAATTACTTAACACCAACTTTTGTCAATGTTAAAGTTGTTGGGTTTGTTACTTTATGAGCTACTTATATTTGGAGCCTTAGCAAGTTCAAATTTTTTAAGGTGTATTGAAATCATGTCACAACGTCACCTTTTTCTGTATTTCTTACCTAGTCCTTTTTTACTATGTACAAACGCATTTATGGATGATTATGATGGAATTTAAAATTATGGTCCAAAATATGGTACTTATGAAATATTTGACATTTTTTGATTCATTAGTTTTGATGAGGATCACAATATAAGGAAAAAAAAGGACTATAGTAGTAACTAGTTTTTTTTACTGTCTTGGATGACACCTTAAAAGATTTTCACCCTTGTTTCAACTAAAAAGGCTACATAAGGACTCCTTAGAACTAAATTGTCATTTTCAAAAAGAGTACAATGTTTGAAAATACTTTTAATCCTTTAGGCTTTAACTTGGTGGGCAAAACATGAACAATAATTTCTTAACATCTCACATCTTGCACAACAATTCGTAAGCATTGTCAATTCACAAATTGAAACTAAAAGAATTTTCAATATGGTAGGAATCATCATAGGTTTAAGACGTTGTTTACTTGGGATTAAATTTTTTTTTTTAATTGCTTTTTATTATGAAGAATTGGCTAGATGATCCCAAATTTGCGTGCACAATTAGGTCTAAATCCATTGAGGAATACATCAAAATTGAAAACAACATAGTGGAGGAAAATGATCTCATTGTTGATATCAATAGTTTCGAGAAAACTAGCATTGCGTGTTGTTTTGGGGTGTAGAAATGGATATGGCTTGAAGTTTGGAACTATTTTAATTTGTTGATTAAAAGTATACTAACCTTAAAGGCATACTAATTGTGTTGTCTTTTTTGTGATTTGTTAATTATAAGTACCCAAACACTAGGTTGATGTAGAATGCCTCAATGATGAGTAAACGAATAATGTGATAGGTTTGAAGGTTTATGTGATGTCAATGTTTTTTTGAAGTATGTGTTTCCAATGTTGCATGTGCGGTCTATGAGGGGTCTATGTGTTTGTTTATGCATCTTTGTGTTAGTTTTCATATGACATTGTGCTAGTGTTTTTGAGAAGGGTGCATGTGCCATCTACTTGTGGTTGAAGGTGAATGCAACTTGTATGGGCTGTTTATAGACATTGGGACTTTCAATTTATAAATAACAAGGCATTGGTAGTATGTTATGATGAAATTTGGACGTTATTTTGGTGAAACTAAATGTAATTGATGCATGCTTTGTGAAATTAAATGTAGCATGTAGTTGATGCAATTGTGTTGAGTGAATCAATTGTTTGAATCAATATGAATTTGTGTCGCATGAATGGGTTTGCTTGCATGTGCATGGTTTGAGAGTGTTTGAAAGTGCACCTTGCACCCATCACTGCATCTTTAGATCAAATTTATAAGCTAGCAACTAAAGGCAACATTTGTTTGTGGCATGCATCAACAACTTCCACTTGTTAGAGTTTATTATCACCTCAACCACAGGAGGCAATTCTAGTAGTTATAAACATTTAGTCATGGAAGTAGTTTTAGAACATAGATATAATTTTTTAAAACTTCACACTTGAATTTGTTTATGGATTGATTCATTTGTTTTTTCCCTTTAAAACCATGTAAATTATGGTCACTTGTTAATGCACATGCCTAGGTCTATGTCCAGTGGGCATCACCCTTTTCCATACTTGTTATGCATGGCCTTCTACAAAAATAAAAAATAGACACATGTCTATGCCCAGAGTGCTTAAGTTTCCTATTAAAAAAAAAACTTCTAGGCTTGAGTGCACCGGTCTTCACACTTAGTTTTTTTTTAAAAATTACCCTGTTTGATGAGTATGACCAAAAGTTGATACCCTAAACCTGCCCAACACTAGCCAACCGCCCTTGACCAAGTACTAGTGTGCGACAGCCACAGTGAACCAGCACTCACCAGTGCACCATCCACTGGATGCCCATTATTACTCAGTTGCGGATGAACCTCAACTGAGTTAATATTTGGTTTCACCTTGGGAACCATTTCTGTTCTCATACATAGGTAGGTAGGTAGGAAATTAGGTAACTACTACGTAAGTAGATGGTTTATACATATGTAAGGGCTGTTTTTACTACCTACCTACTCACTATCTTGCTTGTGGGTTCTTAGTAGGTAGGTAGTAAAAAAAAAGCAACTGAGCTAACCACCATGGTTAGCTAAGGAACAGGAACACAACAGAGAATTGTTTCCAAACCATTTATCATCCATCCTTCATGGTTCACTGGTGGGTGCTAGTTCACTGTTTTTCTAGAATCCTACTGTGAACAGTGTTTTCTTTCATGGATTTTGTGATGTAGACAAAGTGAGGACCATGATTTTATCCATATGAAGATTTAGCCAAATCTGAAAATATGAAAGTACAAATCTTTAATCATGCTTTTATATTAATTTCTTGCTACTCACTAGAACCAGATATAGAAATCTTGTGATATTTTATTATTTTTTCTCTGACTTCTGGTAATTGAACCCTCAAAAAACATTTTCATTTTTGAGTTTTAAAAGTGTGAATTGGCCTTTTGGTAGAAATTGTTGGCCACACAAAAAAAAGATTGCTAATGTCATCATGTAAACTAAAGATATCCAGGGCAAGAATGACTTGATTATCATCTATGTAGGTCATCAATCTTTAAACACTAACACAAAAAAAAATGAAAATAAAGAAATTAATATTACTAATTTTTAAAAACCTTATGACCGGTGTATAATTGACAGTTTTGAACTGGTTATTTGAAAACCTACCTTAATGCATACCAATGGTTAGTAACCAGCTTTTTTTTAATATTGATATGGATAGCATGTGTGGTCCCAAAAAATACCTATATGATATTTATTAAAATACAAATAACTAGCCAACACTAGTGTTGACCCTTGACCACTAGTTCTATAAAAATCATGAAACTGGTTGTAAGTTGTAATCAGTGTTTTTGTGCATGTAAATGGTTTGGGACTTACACTCCAAGTAAATGTAAATCTTATAATGAAATTTATTACACAAAGTGTAAATATAAGTGTCTAATATCCATTGACATTTGTGTAAGTGTAAAACATAAAACTTAGTGTAAAAATCAATACATTTATATGGCTTTACGCAACTATGTAAAACAATGTAAATATTTTTTGGGGAAAGGGATTTCATGATGTTTTTGGTGATAAGCCAATCAAATGGCCCATTGCAAAAAAAAAACCCATCAAAACATGCACCCGCAATTATTTAATATGAATTTGCAAGAAGGTAAGGTCATTAAAGGTGTATAATAAGTATATAATAGAGTTATTTGTAAAATAAAAATATGTATAGCAACAGAACACTGAGTTTGGTCATAAATAGTGTGAGATTAAAAGAAAGCCTACAACAATGGGGGAAGGCGAGGGGGGGCACTCAGAAAACCATCAATTTCTATGATAAACTGAGTTTTCACCTTGTTTTCAATTTTTCTGAACGCCTCCACTATTACTACATATATTTTCATTGCTCCTACATGTACAAATACTATAATTACTTTAGAACCTTATGCATTAAATGCTGGGTATCAGCATTTCATACCTATATTTAATAAATTTCTTTATTTTATGGATACTCTGAAAGAGGGGTTTGGGGGTGAAAGGAGGCCCAAAGACAAGGTGACTTTCTAAATAACCTTAATATATACACTTACATGCCCCAAAACATTTACACAAGGCTGTGTAAGTGTATTTGACAAATATTTACATTGGCTTCGTGTAAGTGTAAATCATTTACACATGATTTACATGCTATATATACATCTATTGACACTTACATACATAACACTGGTTGTAACCCTTAATTAGGGTTGTAAAAACATCAAAGAACTGGTCAAAGGAACCTATCATAAACTACTAGTTAGTTGTTGGTTCTTTCATGAGAATTGTCATTTATTCTAAATTTATAAAAAAAACCCTAAACCTAAAGAGTCTTTTGATATTGGAAAAAGCAACCCCCAATCTAGAGGTTAAGATTCTGAAAATTTTGATAAAATCACAATTAGAGGTTTTGATTTCTAAAATTTTAAGCTTTGAATTAGAAGTTCGTAGCAAAATCAAAGAATCACCCAATGATGGCATGTACATGTATTAGCCATGCAAACCACCATTTATAACCATGTGCTAAATCATTTACACTTACACAATCTATGTATATACATATATTTCACATGTAAGGTTGTGTTAGTGCAAATTATGGTGTAATATCCTCATTTTTATTTATTTATAATCATTAACTTCAATGACATTGAGAGGTGCAATATGATTGTTTTGTTATAAACTTTAAATCTTTGCTTGAAAATGAATGAATGAACATTAGCTTATATATATTGCATTCTCTCCATAGAATTCAAGATGATAACCAAGGAAATGGGGTTCAGTCAACAAAGATAGAATTCAAGGTGAAAGATATGGAAATGGAGTTGGTTCAACAAAAGAAAAAAGGGGGGCCGGGGAGGGGCAAATGGTAAGCAAGATCAGAGAGGTAGGAGAGATTAGGCAATTAAGTAGGTAGAAATGAACTTTTGCAAAGTCCTTTTCATTGTGGTTTTGCATGCCTAAGGATATGTTGTGAGTTTTCCCATGTTGCTCCCTTTTGTTTAAATTTTTTTGCGAGTGTAGGTGGTGGTGTCATGATTGTTTTGCAAGTCTTAGCATTGTTGTAAGCTACAACAACTTATTTTAAGTGAACTCCCTACCTTTTTTATCATTTTTCACTACCTTTTCTTTTGGTTCCCATTTGTTGTAGTTTTAAATATTAGGGTTTAAGGTGAGCTCCCTCAATGTTGAACCTCCATGCTCCCCTTTATTAACATTTTATGTAAATGGAAATGGAATGCCATGGTTGTCTTGCAACTATGCGGATTGTTGTGAACTTGGCCAACAACCTATTTCAAATGAATCACACCCCCTTGTCATCTTGCACACACTTTCATTGTGGTTTTGTATAGGAATGTCCTTTCTTGTGAAAACCACAATTGTTAATCACAATGAAAGGTGTAATATCATTGTTTTTACAAACTATAATTGTTTATGACAATGAAAAATAATACATTCATTTTTTGCAAATCATAATTTTTAATGATAGTGGGAGGTGCAAAACCTTCATTTTTTTGCAATCCATGATCTTTCACGATAATAAGAAGTGTAATACCCCATTTTGTTATAACCTCAATTCTCTGTGAGAGAATGAATGGAATACCTTTTACATGTGTATGATACATTATCTTTTTCATGTTTTTTTTTTCACAAAATGTTTGAAAAAAAATCCTAATTTATGAGAGATAAATTATACTATGATAACAAATTTTCATGGTTTTTTATTTGATTTTATCTGTTAGGCTGTTTACTATGTTAACACTCAAAGGGTTTAGGTTCATTGCCAAATGAAGAAGCCAATTTCAATTTGTTGAATGAAGAACTTTTTTTATCTCATTGTCTCTAAATGTTCTTACATTTAAAAACACTCGAGCTTTTTCATCCACGTGTTAGTATAAACATTAAAACTTCTACCACTCAAAAATGCCAATTGGTAGAATCTTTATTAACTTTGCATAATCAAACCAATTTTGGGCAACATATAATCACAAGCCTTCACCTTGAAAAAAGGCCAAAAAATCCAATAAAAAACCCAATGGTAGGAATCATTGCATGAAAGACAAAAGGTAAGGCCAAAGCAAGGCCAAAAGACATGAGCCCACATAAACCAAAGAAGGGAGAGAGCTAGTCCCTCTTGTGGTAGGAAGTTATTTCACCCACCACCCTTTTAATGTCATCTACATGCAAATCTTGAGATCTAATAATAATAGGAGGTTTAGAACAAGTGTCTCAATCTTTCTCTCTATAGCATAGGCTAAAGCATGCCGAAAAGCAATATTAACGTGCTATTTGAAAAATTGAATGCAAAAAGTTTTCACCTTGAGCTTTTTGTTATTGTGAACAATAGAGATGCACTTGGCCCTAACAATGTGCAAGAATAATGTTGTATGGTTTGTTTTGTTTAAATCGTCCCTCTTGCACGTGTTCTTCATGTTGAGTTTCTCAATGTAAAGGAGTGTTTCCAAAATTGAGACATGTTTCCATAATCTTGGTATTGAAATGATGTGTTATTAGACATTTTTTTTTTTTCATGTGACATTGAGTTGTTGGGCATTCCTAAATGTATTTTGATCTAGGGTTCAAATTGACAATTTGTAATGTGTTATTTTATGCCACAAATGGATGTTTGATATTGGAATTAACTTTAAGTCATTCCCAAAACACGGCAAAGATTGGATGCATTAAGTAGTAGACATTACATGAAAGGATGATTAAGTATTAAAAAAAGGTTGGCAAACTAAAGTAGAGTATAAAAATGAAGCAATTTTGAAGTAAACACAATAAAGTTGACATTATGGCCCTTTTGGGCACTACCTTCATCCAAGTCACTCCCTTTATTGTAGAGGGACTGAGAGTTACATTAATTTAAAGATGATACATACTTTGCAATACCTTCATTTTGTTTAAAATCCCCCAATGCCTATTTAGGGTTGTAGGGGGGAGAGGAGTTTCAAGGGCCCATGTTTTTGCATTCATTTTTCTCTTCATTTATTTATTTACAATGCTTGGTCGTTATGTTGCTATGCATTGCTAAGGATGATGAAAAGATGGGAAAAAATTGAAATTAATTTTCATTCAAATAAAAATATTGAAGGACATTGCATGCAATTTGAATTGAATTGAATTGAATTGAATTTAAATTGATTTATTACAATCCAAATTCAATTGAGGTCAAATTCAATGGAATTGAATTCAAAAACATTTGAGTTGAATTAAAGTACATTGAGTGGAATTCAAATCAATAGGAATTAGATTTGAATTCAATTGAATTCCAATTTGACCAAATTCAATGCAAATTAAATTTGAAAAGAAATGAGGTGCAATTTTATTCATAAATATTGAATATTTGCACATTGTTTCCATCATTTATGAGTTTGGTGTTAAAAAAAAAAGCTCTAAAAAAACACAAATCCAAAAAAAACACTTTTCCATTCCATTCAAGGCAGATTCCAAACCAGAATCTTCTTCAATAGGATGAAATAGTACAAGACCCTAAAATTATTCCCCCCTAAACCAATTCTGATGTAATGATTGTTATTGGAATTTATAATTTCATACAACATGAAATGGCTGTACATGGTTATACACTTACAACTCAACATCCGATGTTCTCCACTTACACATACATGTACATGAAAATTACTTACTGACACATAATGTAAATAAGTTTCCCACATACACTTACTCATCCTGAAAGTGCATATCCTAAAGCATATAAGTGCACAACACTGATACAACCTCAACTGTATAATCTAATTTTGAGAGCTTCAACTTGCTTAATATTGATCCCTTTCTGGTTTCTATATAGGTTGAAAATGCCACCCTGGAATACCTCAAAATAAGAAGGTGGAAGAGAGTGTAAGATAGTAAGCCATTAGCAATAAGAAGACATGATTTAGAAATTAAATGTAGTGAAATTGAATGCAATGTAGGGTTTTACAGCACAACTTCCAACCTTCTTGTCTCCAAGCCAAAACCCAATTTGATGTGACCTTCACACCTCTGATGCAAGTCCATTAAACAATGATCTGAGTATATTGTCACAAAAAATCGACAATGTCAATCTGCAAATTCACCTTCCACATCTGAATAGATTCCAATCAATCAGGCAGCAACCTTGCCACAACCCCCCTTTAACTGAGGAGTACAAGGAATGCCCTGATTTTAACTAGTACTTGCTTATGCTATGAATCCTAACTTTGCAGGTTACTCTTTGAATTCCAACATGGACCAAAAAGCATCATCAATCTCACAAGTTCCTCACACTGATAGTAGACAGTTCACATTATTCAGATCTCATAAACTTGAAGACATAGGATAAGTACCGACTGACTACGTATAGAAAAGATTTGGTTGCTCTAAATGGGTTTTTGGAGCTCCAAAAACATTCCTAAAAGATTGATTAGTCACGAAGTGAGGGAGGAAACCCAGATGTCCATCACTGCACTGTCCATCAACTGACAGTGGATGTCTAGCAACTTTTCCATTGTAGGCAAACTTGTGTTAGTCTCTTCTCCTAATTCCTTCTTAACTCACAGCTCACTCCACCCAAAAGTATAATGCGACATCAATGTAATCTTTGAAATCTTACAGTGCACTACATGGTCCTTGTTTGCAGAGGATACTAGGGACATACTGTTTCCCAAACAACCTCATTGTAGCTGAAGCTTGTTGCAGAGAGGATTCAGCCACACCTGCCCTGCATTTCAATCCATCTGAGGGTTGCATCGAAAGAATTTGCTCGTCTTACAGCCCTGGATAACTGCAGCACATTTCCAGGCACAAAAGAGATCATTAGACTTGACTGGCAAAATGGAGTGGTTCAACAAGCAGTGTTTTCCAGATCTCTGTTCCTGAAACCTGCATGTTCTTTTCATCAAGGCAGGCAGGCACATTTGGACATACCGCAATGTGGGCTCCATAGATATTTCTGTTCCAGACTCCAAATTTATCCATATGAAACTCCATATTTATCCACTTGTAACCCTTATTTATCCACGCTGATGATGCATTTCACTTCCTCCTGAAAGATCTTGCACTTAAAAACGCTATGCCCACCATGCCAATCATGCCATTCTTCTAATGCACTGCAAGATCTCATAGAGAGGCTGTTCCTGCATCAAGTTTCACATATGGTCTTGTTGATGCCAGAGTGGTTCGTTGCTTGGTGTTTCTATGTTCTCTCACTTAGCCAGCTGGCACCAGCGCATCACCCCCTCCTGAAATCACATATATTGCGCTGCACTTGTGGAGCCAAGCAGTGCGTTCTGGGTTCTCCTTGTTGCAGAAAAGAGGGGTTCGAACACCATTTTGCCCTTCCATGTAATAAACAAATGGCAGTCGCAGACTAAGGAAGCTATCCGGTGGTAGTACCACTTCAGAACCACTGTGGAACTCCATACCAGCCTTTGCCTGTTTTGATGCACTCAGAATATGAGATTCACCCACAGTATAACAGAACTTCCTAACAGCAGTAAAACCATAAAAAATTTGCATCCAACATTCATTGAAAAAGGCATTTAGATCATAAAGTTGGTGAGGGATACAGAGACGGAGCAGGTAGAAATGTTGGCAAACCTCAAATTCTACCACAGCACGAGATGCAAGGACCAAGGGAAATGGTGGTGTGACCTGAACAAGAACACAGTGAATCAGTTCAGCTGATCTGACAAAATATCTTCATCAGAAGGGAGAACTTCTCCATAATTATGATTTAAGTCAACCTGATTTCACAAGACTATCTCTACAAACACAGGCTGCAGAGGAGGAGCAATCAAGTTTTACATACCAAAAAGATCCGTTGAAGCTGTGAAACACAACCTGCAAAAACTACCCCATCCTGTTTGCTGTCTGAATCCCGACAATAAGGACAGTTCATATAAATGGGGAGATTCAGTCCCAGCAATGTATGCCCATCGCTGGAGCCTTCCGATATACTCATGAATGTGAGACCCTCTGCAGCCTTTTGTTCAACTTGTGTGCTTGTGTCTAAAGTTTCTCCATAGAACCCAGCTGAAGCATCTTGGCCTCCACTTGCTGTAGAATGTTCTTTGGATGGACCGGCCCGGCGGTCTTGTTTAATCTGCTTTGGCAACACATCAGAACTTTCTCTTACAGAATGTTGCACATTGGAAGGTAGTTGCGTGTAGGATGGACCCAGACTTTGGAGGTGATCAACAGAAAGGAGGAACCGGTGGCCATGGGGACATTCATGCTCAAAGCCTACATAGGCACAAAACTCCTCTGTCTTTGTGGATCTGATGCCTCCAACTGCAACTGCATCAGAATCTGTAGACTCCTTGTCAGCATTTTCTCTGCCATTTTGCATAATGTTCACACTTTCAGGATGCTTCTCTGAAGTCACATTCAGTGTATCAGGTTTTGCTGGCAGATGATGTTCCCCTTGCATTGGCTGGGAGGCTGATAAGGTTTTCCTCTCCTTCCCACTTGTTTGCTTTCCAGATTTTGCGGGAGTGACTGCTAGCAATCTTTCATTCTTCTGGGGAAGGGGAGGAAAGGCTGCATCTCCACCATAGCTGGCCTTGAAAAATGTAGTTGACATTGCCCGCCTATCAGACACCACAGAGGGGGCTTTTGACAGGCCTCTCATCTCTGTGATAGCTCCCTTTTCGGCAACTTTGCTATACAGACTTTGCTGTGGATATCCTGCTGCTTTCGACTCCAATGCTGCTGTTTGTGGCCTTGGTAGTAAAACCTTTGGTTTACTTGCAAGAAGGTCTGTGTCTGTTGCCACATCTTCAGTCCCAGGACCAGCATCCTCCTTTGTCTGTAAAGAATTTGGTGTAGATTCTTTGTGGTATACCACCACAAATTTACAAGGTGACAGAAAATTTTGTTTGGTACAGAACCCACTCTGTGTCAACCCAACCATAGGCTGATAGTATTGTGCATTTCCAAGATGGACAAGGCTCCATGCAGATCCCCCAAGGGAGTTCCCACCATCACCAGATGGCATTGCTAGAGATGGCAACAAATCCTCACAGTTGGGAAACTGGAAGAAGCTAACATTTGCACTTTCATAGTCAAAGGGGTCTTTCCTAAGCCTCCTGGAACGCCCACAGGCACATGCATGAAGAAACACCACCCCACTTGAATGTGGTTTGGAGATGCGCCTGTCTTTTCCTACAGCGGAGTACAGAAATGCAATGTCAGAATGCTGTAATTGGGTGTATAAAGTCAATAATATAACCCATGAGAAATCCACTCAAGACCTTAGTTTATTATGCTCCAAATCTGTGCAATTTCCTTAATGAATTGGTCACTAATAAGTATTGTCAGGATCTGGCAGCTAAGCTTAGTTAGTGCCTCCATTTGTACTCATTACCCAACATTACATGTAAGAAATAAGCTAGGGTAACATACCCATGGGAGCTACAGTAAATTAATCAAAATGCTGTATATGCATAGTCAATAGCCCACAGTAGGCTAAAAGACTACTAGAGGAACACTGAGGACACCACATAGTCAAGTCCAGCTGAGATTTCTGTCAGAAGGTGTATACACTACAGGCATCTGCACTTGCTGAACTCCCACTTATGAAGAGCTGATAAGCTAACACTGCACTGAAGTTCAACTTCTCTCAACCGGAGAAAGAGATTGGAAAAGTTGAGACTAAACTTTTCTTGTGTTATCATTGAGTTGTAAGAAACAATTTTGCATATCCTTCCGACTCTTTTTTTTCAACAATTTCAACAAACATGATTCTACACAGTTTTACAATTTGTTTTCATATTTCAATGCTGACTTTGCATGAATGATGCATCAGGATAATCCTGCCAGAGTTTGACAATTGAGATGCACCATGTGACAAGAGCATTGAGACATGAAGTGATTATCTTTTGAGTTAAGAACCACAAAGATAGAAAGTGAAAACATTGATTCCAAGGAAGAAGAGAAGGCAATTTTGCATAGCAAGAGTATACACTCCTTGCAGGGTGAAATGGTAGTTCCTACCTCTGGCAACCTTCTCTTGAATTCCACCCTTTGTCACTGATCCAACTTTAGCACTCTTGCGCCCAAATTCTGGGCCAACACCAAAGTTGACAACTTCATGCACCTGATGTATACAGGGCTTGCCTGTCAAGCTTTCTGCATCACAGAGTTGCCGACCTGCATGCCAAACAGCTTCACAATCTGCTTGCAGCTTCTCAGCAAACAAGGAAACTGCAGGTCCTCTCACCATTGCCCGGAATGAATGCAGAGCCCTGTCAAGATGGGTTTCATGAGTTGAGGTAGGGTAGCAAGGTGGTAGTCCCTTCAAGTAAACTTCATGAGCAGAAGGCAGCACCCTCTTGCACCAAGCCATGGAGAACTTGAGATCCATGTCTGTACAACTGACTAGATTTGCCATAGCTTCTTCTAGTGTTGTCCCTCGGTTCCGACCCATAGGTGCTGGGGTCAGAGTCCCTCCTGTAGAATTACGCTTATTTTTTTCTGGTGATGATACTGGGCCCTTCCTTAACACAATGCGGGGCGACCCTTCTGGGCCTCTGATTAACACCCCCTTCTCAGGTTTCATATCCATATCCACCCTCTCATCCTCAGCAGTGCCTTCCCAGGCTGCTGACAGACCATCCACCAAGATCTGACATGCTGTGAACCACCCAGAGATAGTAGGGAGCTCAGGGGGGTTATGCAAGGGCTTTTTTGTTCCATTCCCTCCTCCAGAAGCTCCTGAAGCAGCTGATGCTGCTGCAGCAGCAGCTGCAGCTGCAACCATACCTACACCTGCTGAGTTGCCTGCTGAGCCACTTGAGATTCCTCCCCTCCCTCTCAAAATCTCTGTATGCCTCCACAGAAAGTCCTTGATTGGCAACAGTTCTTCACCTCCCACACTAGTACCCACAAGGTCTGTGAATGTGCCAGCTGATCCTTTGCTGCCTTCCAAAACTTCTTCAAGCATAACTGTAACAGCATCAAGAGCTTCACCACATTGATTAGCTGATCGTTCTAAAAACACAACAGCTCTGCTTGGATCAAGTGCAAAGAGTGCTCCTCCAGCTCCAGGTCCTTGAAGTGAACCTACTACTTCTCTGAGTCCCCTTGGGCCCATGCCAGTGCCCGCAGGAGCTCCTAGGGAACCACCTTCTCCTGCCACACTTGCTATTGTGCGACATTTCTTTAGAAGGAAGCGAATTTGAGTCTCAGTTGATGATTGCATCTTCTTACGAAGTCCTGGTTCAGGTTTGCTTCCAGGCCGGGCTGGCCCTGATGTTGAATTTGAAGGTTTTGACAGCAACTCCTGCCTAAGGATGTGCACAGAGCCAGTCTGAGAGCCACTAGGCAATCCTGTACTCTCTGTTGCATCATCAGCACGAGCTGCAGTGATGGAACCTCCGATGGTGGCTGTGGAATCTGGGGAATCTTCCAAGAAAACAAAGAGTGTGACTGGGGTACACTGACCAGGAAATAATACAGGGGCTGAGCCAGACATGAGAGCTATGGTGGAACTTTGTCGGCCTGTCCCACCACTGTTCCTTCCTGATGTGTTGCCAGTCATTGAGGAAACAGGACGGAGGGGCAGTGTAGGTTTGTTGGCTGGTGCAGGGAGCAGGCCGGGTAAGACCTGTGTCTTCACAAAAGGAGCAAGTGCATGTTTTGCTGCTTGAAGAGTTCGAAACATGCGAAGGAATCTTGGGTCAAACCTTGAACCTTCCTGAACCATCAGAACAATGTGGCATACCTGACAGCAGATGTCATTGAGGCTCCACAATCAGCAACAGCCCATCAACAACAGAATCAATAAGACACTTCAAGTCTCTCTCTCTCTTACAGAAGATGTAGACAGGGGTCTGGTGAGCAGAAAACCCTTACAGAAAACATGAAGAGCAATCCACGCAAACTTTCTGCTTCATGGCGCTCCAGTGCTGCAGCTATACCTTCACCACGAGCTGCTTCCAGATCTTCATTGAGGAAATCAAGAGGTTGTGATCCCCACACAAATTGGAGATACATCACACCATGTTCTTCATCGTAGTAATGCTTCAGCTTGTGATCTATCCACTCTCTCCTTCCTTTCTCAATTTCCTTGATGCGCCCCTCCTTACCAGGATTCTTTTGCAGATACCGCACAGAAGACGGCAAAGTGTTTTGACCGCTGCCACTTCCTTCTTTGCCCCGACGAGATCGGATCTTGCCATGGCGCAGACCAATTTCATCCTCTTGACCTTGACTCTCCCCCTGTGATACTGCCTCATCTTCATTACTGTGTGAGCTCCCGTTTTGGTAGGGTTGCAAATTAGGGTTCGAAGCTCCTCCAAAGTCAGGTTTCACAGTATCCTTTGAATTCCCATTTCCCAAATTTGCAGACCCTCCTCCTCCTGGCCGCGGCTGCTGCTCCTTCCGCCCCAGCCCGTGCTCCAAACCTCTTTTGGCAGTAAAGACTTGAGCATCAAGGAGACGATCCAAGAGCACTGACACGTCGTCTTCGGAGCGACTGATGGCACCCACGACCACAATGCCATTACTACCAGCAACCAAAGTAGGAGCCGGAGCCGGAGGAGGCACTGAGTTGGAGGGAGCGTGATTCAAGGACGAAGACGAAGCAATAGGGTTAGGGTTAGGACCAGAACCAGACACGGATCCAGAAACAGCAGAAGGACCTGAGAAGGAGGAGGATGGCGCAAGAGGAGGAGGGGATGCAGGCACAGGGAAAGAGCCACTGGAGGGAGGAGAAGAGGGAGGAGAAGACGACGATGAGGGCGCAGAAACGGAGGTAGAAGGTGATGAAACGAAGACAGGGGCAGTCACGATAGGACCACCAATTGCAGTTGATGACGATGATGAAGAGGATGAGGAGGAGGAGGAAGAAGAAGAAGGATGCGACGACAAGCCTGAGGCAGGCGGACGGCACAGCATCCGCACACTCATGCTGCTCCTCCTTCAATTCACATCCCCGCACTGCCACAAAACAACAACAACAACACAAACCAAAAACCAAAGCAGCAATTGTCACAACAAATAATCAAGGAAACAAACAAACACACAAACCAACCAACCAGACCGAGTGCAGGGAAGGGTTGTGCAAAGCAATGCGAGTGTGCATTAGGTTACCACAGAATTGAAGCATTTTCTTGTGTGAATAGAGAAGCTTGGAATTACAGTGAATTCAAGTCTAGGGTTGGAGGCACGGGGAGGAGGAGGCGCCGGGGGGGATGCCCAGTACCCGGCGGGTATTATGTAAATAGTGAATACCTAGTCAAGTAGCTTCTTGGCCCTTAATCTTAACAAACGCCTGAAAAAAAGGTTTAGGGCCATGTGAAGTGTCGTTATAGTGGAGGGTAAAGTCCTATGGTGGGAGCATTCTCAAAAATAAAGGGCCTAGAATGAGGTGATAGGTACCTAGTTGAGTCCAGCCCCATGTTTTTGGGAATGTCCCTCACCCTGGACTTGAGACAACGGTTATCATGAACCTAAACACTCGGAATGTCCCTCACCTTGGACTTGAGGTAATGGTTATCATGAACCTAAACATAATTGCAAGGCGGAGGAAGAGGAGGGTTCTTACACCTACTTGAGGTAACGATTATCATGAACCTAAACAAAATCGCAAGGCGGAGGAAGAGGAGGGTTCTTACACCTACTTATCAAGAGTGGGAGGGATCTTTAGCCTAAATGAAGGCATAATATCCGTGTTTTTTTCTAAGATGGAAGAACCATATTCATGCATATAAGGCATGGCATTGTGGTAATGGTCTTGCTCCCCATTTTTCTCTCTCTTGTTTTCCTTCCATCACCTCCAAGCTCCCACACACACACCATCAAAATGCAAAGCTTGTGGAGGTGTGAAGGAAACACAATGTCACACATAAGCCTCATAGGTGTGTTTTTCTTCGGAGCTCCTGGCAAAACCATGATGATGGTGCCTTGGATTTGGGAGGAGCTCAACTCCTTGTTTTTCCAAGACCTATTTGTTTATTTTTCAAGACCCGCTTTTTTGTTTTAAAGGTGTTACACCTTTTACATGGAAATTCATGTGGATTGAAAACACATATCACTTCACCAATGGCATCATTGCTAGTTATCCGAAATTGTTGCACCTTACCTAATAATTTTGGAGTGTATTTTAAATGGGAACTTTACAATCTTCATTTGTGTTGTTATTGTAATATTAGCATCTAGGATTAATCTTAATTGTAAAATAAAAAATATTTCAAATGAAAAAGAAGAAGGTTGTTGCAATACATGCATGTCATCATGACAACATTGGGTATTTTTGACTTAATAAGTAAAATTCATTACTAGTTTATAAGATGTAATAATAGGTAGGTAAGTAGGTAGCCAATAGGTAGTAGGTAGGTAGGCCCATATAGGTAGGGCCATGTCAATGGGTAAAAGGTAGGTAATTAGTAGATAGTAAACAAGTAGACAATTTGTTATGAATAAGGGGGAAATTTATTTATTTATTTGTTTATATATATATATATTTAAAGTATAGGTATGTAAAACACAACACCAAAACCTTTTTTCTACGATTATATATAGGATTGCAATTGTAGTCATATGTACCATTAGCAACTACACATAACGACATGATTACTACGTAGTCAAATCAAATTGGTCATTTTTACCAACTAGTTACAAATGTGGTCATAATTGTAACATCATTCCATGACCTTTACAATCATGGTCATGTTGAACACATGACTACGATGACTAGACATATGAATATTTTAATGCCAACTTACCTACTACCTACCTACTTCGAGGTTTAAAACAATAAATAAACTCATTTACCCACATTATTTATTTATCTACCCACCCATTTACTTACCCTACCCCACCATACCTTGCTTCAACTAACCCCCTAATCTAGGTTAGCCCTAAGTTAAGTTAACCTTTACACATGTATGTAGTTTGCATGTATAAAAATTTAAACCCTCCCACCTTCATGATTAGAAATCAAGTCTTTAAACAATGCACCACACATTCATAAGATGTTAAAATTTTGTCAACCTATATTATTAGGAAAATGTCTTTATTTCACATCTTCTTACATGATTAATTATTATTATTTA
>Ga0116230_10002294_pt1 | contig 18456 bp, 20 predicted proteins | sample S1TSphfallax_3_FD_88678 | JGI IMG/M metagenome (GOLD analysis project Ga0116230, IMG submission 88678) | Host-associated microbial communities from peat moss isolated from Minnesota, USA - S1T2_Fd - Sphagnum fallax MG | ecosystem: Host-associated > Plants > Peat moss > Unclassified | place...
GTGGGTTTTGTGGGTGTTAGTGTTTTTTTTTTTTTTTTTTTGTGGGTTTTGGGGGTGGTAGGAAAAAAAAGGGGGGAAGGTGGGGGTCGGGTTTCCTCCCTTTTATTATTTTTCTTTCCTTTTGTACTCATCCTACTTTTTGTTTGTTTTTTTTTAAAATTTAAATACCTGACTCAAGTACTAATTTTTTTTATTGATTATTGACTCAATGTAAACTTGTCCCATACAGAACCACCACTGACTTTTTTTTTTAAAAATTCAAATAACTGACCAGGTCTGATTATTTATTTATTTATTTATTTTGAAAATTCTAAGAATGAATTGGCTGGGTACACGGGTGTTTCATAGTTTTAGATTGTGGTTCTCAAGAAAAAAAATTTATAAAAAAAACAGATCGGGTAAATGAGGAAATTCTTAGTCCAATAATTTGAATACACCGTCCATCACCTCCCAACAATGAACTTTTATTTCCTTGAACTCTCAAGAAACAATTAATTCACATTGAAAAGACTCCATTTCAAATGTCCAAGAGTATGAATGTGTCTCAACTCTCTCAAACAACCACACAAAATATTTAAACTCACAAATGTCAGATTTCTTCAAATGTCGAGGGGTTACAAAATCAAAAACTACTAATGCCTCAACAAAAGCCTCAAAGCCTCAATTCACATTGAAAAAAATTTAAATGTGCCTCAAGCTTGAATTCACAATGGAAAAACAAAAAAACAAAAAACAAAAAAATTGTTTCACATGTCAAGCAAAGGATAACAAATTTTCAGATGCCTCAAACTAAGATTGAGAAAAAAAGAAGTAAAATAAACAACATTTGCCAATACTCTCGTGTATGAGGGATTTTAGTTATGTTGGGTGGGTTGGTCAGAGCAATGGAGAGAGTTATCTAAAATTTGTAAGGTTGCTGAGATGAAGAAGCTAGGGGCAATTCTTTCAAAGAACTGACCCTCACTTTATATATATATATAAAACCTTTTGGAATAGTATTTAATATTCTTTTTTTCCACCTGGAAGCTTCAAAATTAACTAATTGGCGAAATTCTCCCCAAATTTTTTTTTTAAAAAAATTAGTGGAATTTACACTTAAAAAAACCAAAATTCCCCCCAATTGTTTAGTCGAGAAACCGACAAGATTTGTGGAAAAAAAACCACTGGGGCCGGAAGAGGGGCCCCAGTTGGAAAAAACTCTTGATGATTTCCGACAAAATTGCCAAAAAAAAAAGTAAACAACAGCAAACAACATTTGGCGAAACTTCGTTGCAAAATACCTACCTAGTACGCTGCTGCTGCTGCTGCAGCTGTAGTAGTAGGAGTAGTAGTATAGTACCGTAGTCGTCGTAGTAGTAGCTCGTAATCGACGGATTTCACGCGAGCGCTAGCGACGCGCAGGGGAGTGCGCAAGAGAGAAAAGGAACAAAGAAAGAAAGAAAGAAGAAAACAGTGTGTATCACTCCCTTCCCTGCTTGTCTGCCGGAGGAGATGATGCTCGCACTAGGTCTGTGCACAACAAATGTATCCGCGGCATCAGAGAATGCAAGAAAAAGCTCGCAGTTTTGTCGGAGAATAGCTTAGTTGTAGAAGAAGCTTTGGTACCCAATTACAAATTTTCCCCATCTTTGGAAACCGCTCCCCACGCCCCCGCCTCCCCCTCCCCCTCCCTAACAGTTTGTGAAGAGTTCTCTTTCTGAAGAAATCACTCTTTTTCTTTATGGTTTTGTTCTTTTGCTTCTTCCCTCCCACCTCACCCTACCCCTCTTTTCCCTCATGTGGGTTTCTTTCTTTCTTTTAGGAGAGTGTTGAATCTTCTTCTTACCTAGGACGAGGCTTTTTTTTTGTTTTTGAGTACTGCTGTCGGGGAATTTTTGCAAGCTGGGTAGTCGAGAAGAAGAAGAATCGGTTTCGTGTGGAAAAAGGTAAAGGCTTCCAACTTGTTTGTTTGTTTGCTGTTTTGTTGTGTGGGGTATTGGTTCTTCGTTCTTCTTGGAAGCCTTTTTTTCTTAGAGAAAGAAAGGCTGGTTTTTTTTGGGGGGGGGGTTTGTTTTTCTGAGGGAGTGGGCGATGGGGTTTCTTATGGAATGGAAAGCCTATAGTCTTTTTTATTTATTTGGAGTGCTCTCTTGGGTATGTGTTGGAATGATTTCATCTTCCTTGCAACCACTAGGGTGGTGTGAAGATGTATGTTTTCCTCTGCTGAGTGTGAGCCTGTCTGTCTATCTGGCTGTCTTGATGGTGTGGAGTTTGAGCTCTTGGAGAAGTGGGCATGTTGGAGAGGACTTACTAGTTGGAAGGAAGCTCAGTCAGTGGTTCTGCTTTGCTTACATATGTTGCTGCTGACTCTGATGATCAGTTTTTGGTGATGCTGTTTTTTCTTCCTAACTAAACATTTGTTTGTTTCTCCTTCAAAGTTTGGAAGACTTTATATCATCAAGAGCTTGGTGGTGGTGTCTAGGGCCTCATAATGGCCACCTCTTTAGCAAGTGTCTAGATTCTAGCAATCGTCACTCCTTCCTCCTCTTCACAGATTAAAACCCTGTTTTCAAAGAGCAGAGCAAACACAGCCAGCAGCAGACAGCCCAAAGGGATTGATTCAAGAGGAGGTCAATCAAGAGGACACTTCTGCTTGGGTGGCTGTTGTGACTGTCTGTCTGTCTGTCTGCATCTTAGTTAGAATCTGCAGTAGCATGCAAAACTTCAACGAAAGAGATGATGATGGCCTGTTCATTATCATCTTCATGTGTATCTAGTGGAGAGGGTTTGTTCATTGTGTAGCAGCACATTGATCTTTGTGTATGTTGTTGTCTGTCCGGCTATGAGTTGCTTGCTTGCTGCTACATGAGAATCACATGCACAGCATTATTGAGATTCTATTACAAGTGAGATAGTTTCTGTTTTTTTACTGACTGCAATGAATCAGCCACATGACTGTCGAACACAATTTTGCAGCCTCATGGATTCTTGTTCTGAGCACAGGCAGAATCCTCCAAAAGTGCAGAACCCTCCTTGATGTGGCAGTGGTGCAAAACCCTTGCTGTGATAGTGTGGAGGGCAGTTATCAGGATGTAACTTGTGGGGGAGGTTTTGTGCAGTTAAATAAGCTGCTGATCATTGCCATCATTGTGCTTCTTGTTTGACTTGTGGTGCAGTGACTAAGTTATTTCAGAGTTGACAGGCAGCTGGGATTCGATGGGCACCACAGGGCCTCCAGGTGGTTTTGATAACCGCAACTTCAACAGAGGTCCGCAATCAGCTCAATACCAAAACCCGCAATCTTTTCATCACCAAGTAGCCCAGCCACCTTTCCCACCTGCCAACTTTTCGCCCTCAATTGGAACATCGAACATGTATCAGGGCTATCATAATTACATGCAAGATCCCCATATGGCAGCAGCAGCTGCAAGACGGCCGCTGCATCCATCATCCCATTTTGATCTAGGACCGCCGCCGCCGCCGCCGCCACTGTACTCTCAGCCTGCACCTCGACCAATGACTCAATCCAACCAACATTCTGGTGGTCCTCCTCCTCCTCAACCTCCCTTCCAGTCTTCTTCTCCTTCTCAGTCTACAGCTGGATCCCTCTCTCAAGCTGCCCCACGATCTGCTCCTGCTCAACTTGGCTCACAACCAGTGTCTCAATCAACTTTGGAAGCTCCATTTCACCCAAGCAGCAGCATCCAATCCTCCCAGCAACAGCCTGGAGGTTCTCAATCTCCAGCTGTTCAGTTTAGTCCCCGAGCTTCCACACCCCCAACAAGTGCAGAGCCAAAGCTGTCAGGTTCAAATCTAAGCACAGTCTCCTCAGCAGCAGCAGCAGCCAATGCTCCTCTGGATGGGGCGCGGCTCATGGCACTATTGACAACCCAGTATGAGGGTGAAGAAACAGTGAATGATCATGGAATCCTGTCATCTTCCATCTCTTCAGAGTCAGCAGCAGTGGTGCCTGTGGAAGTTTCAGACCAGCCTTCGTTCTTGCCTGGGAAGTTGATGACCAGTCCTTCCTTGTGGCCACCAATCAAGAAGCTCCCCAAGGGGCAGGTTCTTAAGGGAGAGCAAACCATGTATGACATCAATGCGCGAAATGCCAAGGACAATCAGCTGCCTCAACTTGAAGCAAGTCCGATTACCATGTATGCTTCCGACCCCAAATTGGACACTGGGAATCAGATAACTGCAAACAAGACATACATTTGCTATGGTCGAACTGATGCATCCATCCGGATTCTTAATCTACAAACTAGTGTGAAGTCCCTGCTTCCAGGTCATACCAATGTGAGTAAATTCACTCCTCTCAGGTTGTAGGTATAGACATGGGTATGTATGTATGTATGTATATGTATGTCATATTGATAGAGCAGCTGCAACATGCTGTTTCTCAACAAAAGTCTAAAGCATGTACTGACAGTGAAGCTGGAATAAACAGCGGGTTGCAGATATGGCATTCTTTTCTGAAGATATCAATCTGTTGGCCAGGTGAGAATAATGCACTTTTTTTGCTTCTCAAAGCTTGTATGCTATATTTCTTTTGGAGATTCTCCTAACACACACACAGGGTTGAAGTTGTGATGGGCATGTTCATAGGGTACTTCTTATGCTTGGAATTATGGCAGACTGAGTGTTGTGGTTCTTTGATGAAAAGTGATATCCTTTGTGAATTGGAAACCAGGATTATAAAGGTGGTCTTCTGCGTGCATGTGTGTGTTTTGTAGTGCAAGTACTGATGGGCAAGTCATTGTGCGGAATATCATCGAGGAGCCAACAGCTGAGGGAAGAACCATACTTCCTAATGTCATGGCAGCAGTGCAATTTGTCAATGACGGTGGTGCTTGTCAACCCTGCCTTTGTTGGCATTCTCATAATCAGGTGTTGGTCCAATTTACTCCTGTAATATCACTTTATTTGAATATTGCCAAAGTTCTCAGCAGAGCTTTTAGTGCCAGGATATTGTGCCTTTTTTTGTCTCTGACATTGCTGTGAAGACCCACCACCATCATCGCTGACAGACATGGGTGCTACTCTTTCAGCTTCTGGATCATTCATTCACTCATTCCTGTGGCTGGCATGAATCTGAAACCTGAAAGATGTGACTAAAGCCATCAAGACCCTCTTTGTCATGACAGGATATTTTGGTGGTAGCAATTGGAAAGTACGTGGTCACAATGGATTTGGGTAAAATCCAGACCAATGCTCCAGCAGAAGGATTCTCTGTAAACCAACCTTTGATTTGTGACCTTGAGAGACCTATGGACGGGATTAGTGTGCTTGGCAGCCATGAGGAAGATGTCAGCGATGTAGCAGTTTCACATGGGTCATCCCCGTGGATTGCATCCTGCTCACTAGATGGCACTGTATTTGCTCTCTACCCTGTCTCATTCAACCTGCTGCTGCTCTCTATTTATTTATTTCTGTTTGTTGTCTACCTTTCTCCCTTTGTTGTTTTTTTGCTACTGACTAATCCTCCTGATAGAGAGTGTCTTGCTTGTTGTACTTGGACCAATTGTGCTGCCTTGACATTAACAATGATCATGTACATTTTGCTTGAGTGGGAAATAGGTGAAGGTGTGGGGAGGGAAAAGACGAAGTCCCATATCTGAATTTACTGCACATGATGGCGATGCAGTTACTTCAATTGCATTCTTGTCCAATCAAGAAAATTCCTTCTTGCTTACAGCGGTAAGCAGAAATGCAGATGTCCCTGAGTAATCTCATTGTATTCGTGTCTGGGCTCAGTTGTCTGCAAATCTCTTTTGGCAATTGTGCTGGAATGCGTAGGTACCAAATTGTGTGGTCAGTCTAGGCATACAGGATGTTTTAATGTGATGGGGATGGGTTTTATGGCTACTGGCTCCTTGGAGTTTTTTCTATGTTGTTACATTCTTTGTGCAAATAATGCATATTTTATGACAAACGTGTTGGACAACAATTACAAGTGCAGGGTCCTCTGAATCGGGTGGTGAAATTATGGGCACCAGAGTCTGGGGCTCCCCTAACTCGAAGGAGTTCAATAGTGTGGCAATGCATTCAGACACTGCAATTTGAGAGCTCTAACTCTGGAGCAAAACTTGAAGATGTGTTTTTCAACCAAGTTGCCATAGCTTGCCAATCAAGCCTGCTTATCATTGCAAATGCAAAGCAGAATGCAATCTATGTGATTCATGTTGAGTTTGGTACAAACCCGGCAACAGCAAAAATGACCTACATTTCAGAGTTCTCAGTCTACACACCGATTTTGAGCTTTGTGGTCACAGAAGATAAAGTCACAGAAGACGGAGATGGATACCTGCAAGTGTACTGTATTCAACCTCAGGCTATCCAGGTCTACCCACTTCAAGTCTCACAGTGCTATCCACTCCTCACAGAAGACTTGAAAGCAGTGACATCTGCTGCAAGAGCAAAAGATTCACCATCTGGAGATGTTCAGAAAGGAGTGAACAAAGGCATAACCAAAGTGGTCAGCAGTGGTCCACCAGCAAGTTCAAACCCCAATGCTGCTGGACAGGATCCATCAGGTTTAGGCGGTTTTCCAGAGCGAGCAGATCGTAGAGACCTTATTGATGTGACAACGGAAGTGGTGAAGGCAACAGAGTCTGGTGGCAAGGGAAGCGGGGTTCTGACTGGGTCAAGGGAAGTCATGGATTTTGGGACAAAACTGGCATATCAAAGCACACAACTCACGCAACCTCTGACAGAACGTGTAATGCCAAGTTCAACAGTTCCAACCAGCCAACGCATTCTGCAGACAGAACACGGCCTGGACACACCATCTTCTTGGCAGCAGCAGTCATCACCACTTGAAAGCCCTGCTAAGGAACAACGATATATTCCTATATCCTCAGGCACATCACAGCTTCAACCGGTGAAGGTGCTGGACAAGTCAGCTGCAAGTACTGACACTTTGGTGGAAGACAATTTGCTGGAGAAAGACAGTAGGGAGGCACCCATGGACCCAGCACCACCTGTGCAGCAGCACACAAAACCCAATTCCACCACCACCACCAAGACTGGAACTTCAAAACCCAACAAGTATGAGTTTGAAACAAGAAGTCAACTTGCAGGGAAAATGGGTGATGGCAATGGAGGAGGTCCTCTCCCACCCCATTTTCTCACACCGTCGCACCTAATGTCTCTCGTAGAGGGGCAGGCAAAACCGTCGGATGCAGCAGATATGCAGGAATTGAGCAGGACTCAAGAAAAGGAGATGGCATCTAGTGCAACTCTCAAGGCCATGAAGACTACAGAATTTGAATCATCAGAGACAAATCTGGGTCACACTGTGGACTTCAACCTGGAAGCAGAGGAGGAGATTGAGACCTTGGATCAATCAGAATTAAGTGTGGAAGCAGGCTCAACAGACACTTTCAATGATGCAAGCAGTGATTCTGTAGATCGACAAGACACCCTGACAACGTCAAAATTTGAGCTTCTTGAGTCTTACATGAAGGATGAAGCTCAAAAAGCAGAAGAGGCAGGATTGTTGGACGAAATTGGACAACCTCTCCTAGCCAAAGATCAATCCAGGGAAAAGATGGTGAATGTCACTGATGACAGCCCCAGAATTCCAACGGGTGCACAGGGCAAAAATAGAAACAAAAACAAGACAACTGGGAGCAGCGGGATCACGGGTGTTCCAGGCTTAACAACATCCGCACAGATTCCTGGAGTATCCAGCTTTCCGGAGGCACCAAGCGTGGGATCAAATTCTAGTGTTGTGGATTTTGGAGCTCAAATCACTGTGATGCAGGAATCACTCAATCAGGTACAACTCTTTTGGATCTTTTGCATCATCTTCAATGGCTCAAGACTACTGCCTTGGTTTCTTCTCTTTGGTTTTCTCATTATGATTGTGGGGTAACTGAGAACTTACAGAAAACTCAAACTGGGTTGGGATGGAAAATTTGGGTTCAGTTGATTACAATGCAGAATGACTTGCAGAAGCAAGTATCAGTCATGGTGGCAGTGCCTGTATCAAAAGAAGGAAAGCGCATAGAAGGTGAGAAGAGAACTTCATATTGTTCTTCTTCTTCTTCATGATCTTCTGCTATGATTATTGTTATTTCAACCAGCATGATTTGGGATTATGAGAAAATTAGAGTGACTTGTTGGATCATGCAGGTACAATGATGATTTGTGCTGGATTTTTTTAACTGGACAATAAAGCATTGTTGGCTGGGTCAATAGGTGCACTGGGCCAAAGAATGGAAAAAGTCCTGAAAGCTCATGTGGATGCAATGTGGGCTCGAGTGGCGGAAGAGAATGCAAAGAGGGAGAAATCAGAGAAGGAGCGAGTGCAACAAGTCAACACACTACTCAGCAACCTTGTATCAAAGGATATGCCAAATGCTTTGGAGCGTGGATTCAAGAAGGAATTTGTTGCCCTTGGTCCAACCATAACTCAAGCTGTGTTGCCCCCTCTCCAGAAGGCGATTTCAACTGTGGTAATGGAAACTTTCCAGGTAAGATCTTCATGCATCTCAAATCATATTAGCTTTTGTTGTCTTCAGATAGATTTTCATCCTCAGTTTACATGGTTTATTCTACCCATGGAGGATGTCATAAATTGTGGGGGAATCTGAACACTCATAAGGATACATGTGTTTTCTTCTTGGAGGATGTGCAGAAGGGAATTACAGAAAAAGTTGTTCCACAATTAGAGAAAGTAGTGGGAGTGAAGTTGGAGGCAACGGTTGCTCGGCAGCTCCAGGTCCAATTCCACACTGTCGGCAAACAGGCATTGCAGGTTGGTTATCATTTTCCAGAGTGATGAGCATGCGAGTCGTGAGTATTTTTGTCAGTCAAAGTGTATTACTACAGACATTTATAGGGGTTTTGGGTAATCTATGGTTTTTTTATGGGTGTGTTTGTTCTGTGAGGTGTGCAGGAGACTTTGCGAGCATGTCTTGAAAGCACTCTTCTACCAGCCTTTGAGCGTTCATGCCAAGTCATGTTTGAGCAGATTGACACTACGTTTGCTAGTAACATGGCCAACCACACTTCCCACACTCAGCAACAATTTGCTGCATCACACACTGCACTGGCTTCCACTCTGAAGGTTCGTCCTTGGTGCTTGCTGCTTTGCCAAATCTCCCTAAACCTTAAACCCTACAACCTAAACCCAGGCCATAGCTCCCCGTATCATGTCAAGATTTGATGCAGACTTTGGAGCAAATTTCTGGGTGGTGCAGGATACTGTGACAGTGGCATCATCACTGGCAGATGCATTGAAGGGAGAGATGGCAGAGAGCCAGAAGAAGATAGTTGCTTTGGTGGAGAATGCTGCGAGTGCAAATGGTTCATTTGTCTCACAAGCCAATGTTCCCCTTCCTGAGACGGTCTTCCCTTAACCTGCATATTGATTTTTTTAAATTTTATTTTGCTGCTATTTCCTTTGTGGCATCTACGTTGGGCTTGTGATGGTCACGGTATTAGTATCTCCTATTTCTTTGAAGTGCGGGGATTAAGGTCCTGGTTGTCATCAGAGGTCATTTCACTTTGCATGTCAAAGACAAATTGGATTCTTATTGTGGAACAAAGAAAATTATCTTCTAGACAGCTAGCATGTCCAGAGGCTGCCTCCTGAAGAATCCAAAAGTTGATGGGTTTGACTGCTATGTATTTTTTTATTGTTCCACTGACAATGAGAGAGAAGTACAGACTTCTTGACTTCTATGTCTGTGATGGTTCTAAAAGTTTCGAGAAAATTTGTTCTGTAGGTGCTGCATCTGCAACATCTGGAGGAATCACTCAATCCAACTTTAGTTCTGGGGAAATTGGTAGCTGAGGGCAAGCTTGAGGAGGCTTTCAACACAGCCCTTTCTCTCAGTGATGTTAGTATTGTCTCGTGGTTATGCAATCAGGTGCGTCACCTTTTTGCTTGGTTCCAAGTGGAACCACCAAGGCTCAAACCAGTGGCCTGCTGCTTGATGATAATTGGTCTTGGGTTCATTTATTCTCTTGCTCTCTTTTTCAGCTGTGGTTTTCAATCAACAGTAATTGTACAAGGTGATGGTTTCACATCATCTGAATTTGTCTGTGTGTTTCAGGTGGATCCAGCTACTGTGTTTGCCACAACACCAACTCCACTGAGCCAAGGGGTGTTGCTCTCGTTAGTACAACAGCTTGGATGTGATCTTGGGAGTGATACAGTTCGCAAATTGACATGGATCCAGGAAGCTGCTCTGGCCTTGAATCCAACTGACCCAATGCTTGCACCTCACATGCGCCCATTCCTGCAGCAACTCTACCAGAATTTGGTCCTCCAAATGGAAGCACCAAACCCTGCTGACGGTGCACTTGCAAGCCTACGATTGGTCATCCATGTTGTGAACTCCTTACTTACTGCATGCAAGTAAAAAAAAAACACTCGCCACTTCAAAACCACTCTGCCGAGTCATGATAAGCAAAAGTGCTTTAGAGCTGTGAAGGATATATGAGGTCATCAAAGGCGTAAGTATACAATATTCTCTGTACAAAAAACCAAGGGGGGGATCAAAATGCACAGGGCTGTCTGTCTCATGAGGCTTACGGATTGTTTAAAAGGTTGGGTAAAGTATTATATTTGGAACTGTAATTGCTGCTTAGTAGTTTTGATCTAGTTTGGGTCAAATAGATCGCAGGATGGGGTTTCCCTTCTTTGTATGCGAATGAAAGATGATGCCCCCTCTGTTGGAATGGTTCTCATCAGCTGTACAGACTTGTTGTAGAGCTTGTCTCCAAAAACTGACACCAAAATCCAAATAAAGCCTAGGTGCCTTTGATTTCATGGTGGGAATCTGGATTTTGGCCAGTCCAAATTTTGCTCAGAAAAAGCACCAATTCTTTGCACTTTGGTCCCTAGCCTGATTCTTAGTTCTCCAAATCAGGAGCTCTTCTTTTAGGAGAGTTTTTGGTCCAAACCAATTGATTTTCCTTCCAAAACAGGTGCCATGTAGGTTTAGCCTCAATTTGCCACTCTTTGGTCTTGGACCCTTGTCTAAAGTCCTTGGGACCAATTTAAAGCTTTCGACCAATAAGATTGCTTGAATTCATTGGTTCCTGGACCTTGGATCCTTTGTCTAAAGTTGCTCTTAAATCAAGTCAAGACAAACCAAGAACCAAAACTTGAAACAAGGGTCAGATTTAAAAGATTCAAGGTGGGGTGGGAGGAAATTTTCTTTTTCAGTTTTTGGATTGGGGAAAGGTGGGTCTTATTTTTAAAATCAAATAATGACATTTTTTGTGTGCATATCAGTTACTTTGTTCCAAACCTTCAAAATGTAACTTAATTATTAGCAACTTAAATGTAACTATGCTTTATATTGTAACCTCAGAAATTATAAATTCTAACATCATTTTCCTGAAATCTGCTGTTTTCAAATACTAAAAAATTATGTCATCATTCATGTAAAACATCCTTTAATTTTATTTGTGGTTAAAAATGTGAAACAGTTTGAAAATACATTTTTCTTTCTTTTGATATTTTTTGATAAAAATACATAGTGATGCTAGTTTCTAAGCTTTGTTTTAACACTCTGAAAAACATTTTCTTATCATCAAAATTATGATTATTTTAAACCATACTGCTTTCAATGTACACTTTTATTAAAAAACTAATAAAAATTATATAAGTTATAAGTTATAGAATTCCTAATAATCAATCGAAGTTCAAGTTCAAATTTAGTTTTGAAGGAAAACATTCCTGTTGTATACCCCAAGTGTGATTGAGCTAAACTAATCCTTAACTTTATTTGATTGAAATTTAAACCGATTTCAAGAATGTACCATTGGTGTGAAGTTGAAAGCCTCATTAGCTGAGGTTGGACAAAGCTGGTGATGGGGTCCAGGGTCCAAATTCCTAGGAACCAATTTGGACTCATTTCAAACAAATTGAATGCTTGAGTGCAATGTGCCTTGGACCGTAGCTTGCATCTTGGTTCTCCTAATCATGAGCTCTCCTTTGAGCTCTTGTTTCCCTTCTCATCCAATTGATCTTCCCTCCAAAATGATGCCATCTAGGTTTGGCCTCTATTTGCCACTTTTTGGTCTTGGACCCTCACCTAAAGTGACTCTAAGTTCATTTCCATCAGTTGGGCATCAAACTGCTCCAACACACTGACTTCATGTACTCAATTTACTGCACCCAGGGAACAGTTTCCCATGATCCAGCTCCACTACAAGAGAATAGAAAGAAAACAAAAATAAAGTCATGCAAAGAGTTCAGGAAAAGAAAAAGAAAAATCAAAGCTTACAATGCAACAAGACGAGGAGAAAAAAAGAGAGTATGGGAACCCACAAGGAGCTGCCAAGTTCCTGGCAGCAAGACAGAAGGCAAGACAAAGACAAAAAAAATACAAATATCAAAGTTGTCATGAGCTAGACTCTCCCCATGGCAACAAGACAAAAAGAGAAGGAAAGACAAGCAACAAGGAAGCCAAGACAAAGAAAGCCATGAGGAACTTGGCTCCCCATGGTAGCAAGACAAACGAATAAAAAAAAGAAACAAGAGCAAAGCCACGAGGAGCCGAGTTCCTCACAGTAGCAAGACAAAGACCAAACTAACAAAACAAAGCTGTGAGAAGCTCAGCTCTGCGTGGCTCAAAAACTCAAAAAACAAACTAAAAAGGTCATGAAGAGCTTTTGGCGAAGCAAAGTGATTCACAGACACACAAGGCACACTTTTGTCATGATGAGAAGGATTTTTCTTGGGGACAGAGAGCATGAAGTGATAGCATGAACTGCACATGCCCTTGGAACAAGATTAAACACATGAAAACTCTTCTTTGCCAAGATGACGTTAACAAGGCATGTGGCAAGCCCTGATGGAGATGCTCTAATGGAACATCTAAAACACAATTGTAAACATCATTTGGAGCTTCAAGAACATCAAGAGCAATATTGGCAAATTCACTTGATCACATAAGAGGGTTCACCATAGGAACATAATAAGAACACCATGGAAACCATATGCAATATGAAACTTCTTTCTACTTCCAGCAATCCAACATCATAAAAAAATATTGAGAAAAATGCAGAAACACATGCCCCAAAAAAATCATTGAGAATTTCAAGAACATTCCAATTTGCCCTTCTTTCTAGAAGAAACAATTGCAGACTTCGAATTCAACTAACACTATGCATTAGGGAAGACTTGCCCAGGAATGAACTAACCCTTTCACAAGGATGTGGCTCAGTCATACCCACCACAATAGGAGTCATCTCTCTCATCTCTTCAAGAAAGATATAACTACAGCATATAACCCAACTTACACGTCTGCTGTGAGATCATGTCAAGACGCCCCATCCCCTTGCTTCCAATGGCACCAAGAGCCATATGATGAGCCCAGGGCTTTTTGGTTTCTTTTTTTGGACCTGTCATAAGTTAGGGAACCAATCTCCAGAAGCTAGCCATTTTGTCTCAAGGCAGATGCCTCTGGTACTTGAGTTGCTTGCTATCATCAAAAGAAAATATCACAATATCAGCTGCATCATTGGAAAAAGCCACATGCAAGAAACTTGTAAATCCTCAACATCGGGCACTTAGTGTTCAAGAACTTTAGCCCAGTACTCAAGTGCTGAATTGCAGGAACTAGATTCTGAAGCACCCACCTAAGCTTCTGGGAGCCCTGGGAAACAACACACATTAACTTCACAATGATAGCATTGATAATACTCTGTTCCCCGAACCCTTAGCTCCATCATTAATATGTTACAAAACACAGTGGGGAGGAGAAAACAGAATGAGCAGTAACCACTCGAACATGCCTCCCCAGTTGAATCATGCAGGAGATACATGTTTTACAAGACATTTTGAACCTCAAGATGGGAAGGTTCAAATTGGCTTCTGTTGTTTGAGGCAGTGAGACGCTCGAGTAGTTAGACAACGTTAGCTTAGTATCGAATTGGCCCTCGTAAGCTCCCATCCACAAACTGAAAAAACCAGACAGTTTTTGATGAGATAATATCCAGCATAATCCACTCCTAAACCTAGATAAGCCAAAATCCTTCTGAAAGGCATGTAACAAATAATGGTCTATGCAAACATTTTCCACATTCACTTTGCTGTGGGGCAACTAAACCATAAACCCCATTACCTGCTCTTTGGTTGGTTGGTTCTCAATGGACAAACTGTGAATTACCTGGCGAACAATTGGATTAGTTGAGTTGTCAAAATCTGCTGTTGTACCCTCCCACACTACTTTCCCACCATGCAGGAACAATATCCTGCAGTGTTTTTGAGAGCAGAACAGGAACAATCCCATTAGAACAAGAACTCAAAGCCAAACACTGACAAACATTGCAGTTGAACATTTAATGAGCATATCAAACACACAGATGTACATTTGGCAAGTTTGTTGCTTTACCTATCTACAGCCCTGCGGATAGTGCTATGTTGATGAGTAACTACTAAATATGAGGCAATTGTCCCAGGCTTCCCCATGGCATCACGACCATTAATGTGCACAGAACGGATCAAATCCTCAACCACTGTAGAAGCAATTGGATCTAACCCTGCTGTTGGCTCATCGTACATGACAAGCTGCAGTCAAAACCAATATTCCAGAACCAAAGTTCAATACACATGGGTCTGTCTTCCACTCACTAGATCCCTCCCTCTCCAGGTCAATCAACTAGCAGAAGTGATACAGTCAGAATGAGGCCATTGACCTTATCATCCTGAATTTAATCAGCCTTGCCTCAGAACCACACCCCAGATCTTCATTCAGAATGATGGCCATATGACAATGGTACCTCCTGCTCTGTTTGCCCTGGTTTGTCATTGGAGATGATAGCCCGAGCCAGTGCAACTCTCTTCTTCATGCCACCTGAGAGTTCTGAGGGCAATCGCTCCTCAACTCCCTGTTTGAGGTTCAAGATAAGTTTCTTAGCACAAATAGACCTGGCCTCAATGCAAGGATTACAACAAGGAGCCAGTTTTTTGGGGGTTCTGATAAACCAAATAAAAACTGTTTCCCCTGGCAAACAAACTACCGTCAGGTCACAATTGAGTTTGTCAATTGGCCTGAAAGTTTTCTTTTTGTTTCGATCAGATATATGGTCTTGCTAGTAACTGTACTAACTCCATGCCAAGTGAGGTGTTCCAAACCTTCAAGCCTACAGCTGCAAGGCTCTCTGTGACCAGCTCAGCTATTCTCTCATTTGAAAGACTGGAATGTTCATATCTGCACCACACAGCACCAATATGACATTGGACTCTAGAATCTGACACAAATAGCTCATGGCAAAATATTCTTCATGATATTGGAGCAGTGTATACAAAACCCCAGAAGAGTTTAGCTGAACATCAACATTGGAAAGAAAATATGATGGACATTTCTTATTGACTTGTAACTAAATCCTATCAGTGCCAAATCAAAGTGCCATGAGCACACACTTCTCCATATCACATAATCAGAACATTCATACCATCCACATTGCAATCCAACATGAAAGAGGAAAGCATACAGCATAAAACCAACATTCTCCCGAACTGTGAGTGAATCAAAAAGTGCAGCACTTTGGAAAACCTGCCATACCCCCAATCAATGCCCATAAGAAAAATGTCACACAACCACAAAAATGACTTCTTAGAAACAAACTTACAAATTGAAAAAATTCCTAGATTTGTCTACAACCCATAATGGCATCCAAAATAATAAACACAAAAACAAAACAGCTGTGCAAGTGACTGACTTGAACATACCAATCCAATACGAAAACCAGATAGCTCTTCATCACTGATTAGACCATGGCGCTTCTTGCCACAAATATACACATCACCCTAGGAAACACAATTATTATTCAGTAAACATTAAAAAAACATCAAGGAAACACTGAAGACTTGCAGCTACACTCATAAGAATCTGTTTTTGGCATGGCATGGAAGAGCTGAACTTGTGTCTCTCACCTTATCTGGATTAAGCAACCCAGCCACGATGCGAAGAATTGTAGACTTCCCTGTACCTGAAGGTCCTATGATACCAACCGCTTCACCACGCCGTATCTTTTCCATTCAACCAACCCCCACAACAAATTATCAAAAATCAGACACAAACACACATATGGATCAATGATTTGAGGTGGCCAAGAGATCCTTCTCCAGGGGAAAAGACTACAATTAAGAGAAACAGTAATGGACCCACTCATAACAAAACCCCCAATCAAATAGGAACTTTCAAACTGCAAACAGTGGAATTGATGGTGTCAGGAAGTAAGTGTCAATCTTTCTGGACTCAGTTTCTGCCACCATATCCAAATTGTGGAAGCTAACTGGTAGCTAAAGCCCTTTCACCAATGAAATCTCCAGTTCAAACCTACAAGTTCATATTCCTTAGTATTATGCCTTTTGATATTGCTATTCTAGGACTAGCATTCACTACAACATCAGGCATCACAAGTAATCTTGCCTTGAAGCTTGCACCCTTAAGAATCTGCTTCTCCCCAAAGGCTTTATACACGTCATGGCACTCAATCAAAACCTCAGGGTCATTGTCAGCTTCAGCCACCGCCACTGATGCTTGGGGCTGGGTCACATCACTAACATCTGCTGATGTTTGATGCTGCCCATCCATGCATGTTCCATGCACAATAATAACCAAAAAAATGAAGTGAATTACTCTTACCCTAAACTCTTTTGATTCACATAGCCAGAAGCTTTGACAAGCAAATGCTTGCATGACAAAAAAAATTTACAGTATCCTTTTGCTTCTGAGCTTCTGCCTCAGACCCTATCTGTGATGAGAGATGGTAACTAACCCTAACAGGGCAAAGATGGCTTCCATTTGTAGTAGACCAAGAAGCTCATACCGTGGATTCCCCAAGACTCGAGTAACTTACATTCAATAGCATGAAGGGGGAGGAGGAAGAGTCATCCTGACGGGAAGAAACTCGCGCCTGCGGGGAGGATGATGTTGAAGAGGACGAGCAGAGCACGTGCGTGGGGATAATAAGCCGCCGTTCTTGAGCCGACGACCCTACGTGGATGCACTGTCTATCCAGGCCTTGATGAAGAGACCTGAGAGAAGACGAGGTGGGTGGTGTAACTACTACTCTCGTCATCTCAGGTTTGCATCTATCACAACTTGCATTCCCGTTGGAGGAAGTTGCGGGCTTAGACGACCAAGGGGATAAATGAACAGAAACTGAGAGAGGAGAAGGGGAAGAAGTGAGAGACGACACCATGGTGTTCTCTCTCTCTCTCTCTCTCTCTCTCTCTATTTTTGCCCCACCCTCAAATGCTCCTTAAGCGACTGTTTGTATGCTGCTCTCTCCGTTTCCAACAATAGCTCAAAATCCCTTTCGGTACGCTTGCTGAAAGTGAGGCCAATTCGCCGACAATGTCGAAAAGCGAATATCCTAGAGCATCCTCTTTGCTGAGATCTCAGCATGCTCACTCACTCAACCAACGAACCAACCAAGGGCGCTTCCTGGCTCCTGCAAATTGCAACCAAATTCGCTTCAACTTGTCTTTAAAGCTTCCACCACGTCCAGAGGCTCTCTCTCTCTCCCGAAGCAAAAGGGAGAAAAATGCCGGGAGCTGCAACTGTCGCGGGAAGGGAATGCGCAGATCCCATTAGCACAGTGACTAGCATTCCCAACAACGAAACACGCGTACTTCCCTCCTGCGGTTTCGAAATTAGGTCATAAAAGAGCGAGCGGAGAGGATGACAATTCCACGCACACGAAGCTCCTAAAATCCGGCAGAATTGTCCTCTGCACACGAAGCACGTGTATTTCCCCCATACGATTCCGAAAGTTGATAAAAAAGAGCCAGCGGAGAGGATGACAATTCCACGCACGAGAAGGTCCTAAATTCCGGGCTCTCATTGGCCTCACATCTTTGTAACCCTTCACTACTTGGATGAAGATTTCATTAACTACTACATTTTATGTAGGTGAGAAAAGGGTATCTTGATTCTTACTAGCATAAGTTATTAGGGTTGCTAAGTAACTTGCATGATCTTGCCAATTACTACCTAGTCCATAACACATTTTGTTATCAAAAAATTAGTTATTGCAAGGTATCACTTTCGACTTTCATTGGCCGTATGAATTCATAAATTATGTTATTTGTGCATATGAAAATGTCATTTTTATTCTATGCATGAATGAAAAGAAGGTATCTCTAATCTCCTTAAAGATTGTTGTGCTTAATAACCAATAAGAGGGCGTAGGTTATCGAACTATTCTTACCCCGTTTACACCTCCGTGATTATTCCCAACAACTAATGACCTCTCACTTAGTATTTATGGCTTCAAACTTTTTGACCAACAAATTGCAATCTAGAAATGGCAAAATGTAACTTGGTCATGCAAGAAATAAAATGAAAATAAGCACTATAATCACATATAATCATATCAGAAGTTGTCACATATGCCATCTAAAATGATATTAAGAGTGGTTTTACCTTTTTGTGTGGATTATGGCAAAAATGATTGTTATGTTTGAAAAATGATGAAACCTTACCAAATTTTATA
>Ga0116230_10002295_pt1 | contig 18450 bp, 6 predicted proteins | sample S1TSphfallax_3_FD_88678 | JGI IMG/M metagenome (GOLD analysis project Ga0116230, IMG submission 88678) | Host-associated microbial communities from peat moss isolated from Minnesota, USA - S1T2_Fd - Sphagnum fallax MG | ecosystem: Host-associated > Plants > Peat moss > Unclassified | place: USA...
CCATCAGCAAATCCGGCCAGGCCCCCCACCCCGTAAAAATGCTGATCCGGATCAGGCGCGGCAATACCGGCCGATCCCGCCAGTTGCCATGCCAATATGGTGCCGCGCCGGCGGCATCCGCGCCCCAATAGGCGAAGTGCGCACCCGCGAGCGGGGATACCAGCGTCTCGACCACCGGCGGCGTGCCCGGCCAGGCCAGTTCCGGGACCGCCGCGATTTGCAAGCGCCGCGCCGCGCCGCTGCCGGCGATCCAAATCCTGATCCGCGCCAAGCCGCCCGGCGCGATCGCGGCGGGGGCGGGGGCGAGGAAGGTCATCGCGTCTGCTTCACCGTCAAAATCGTCGTGGCCTGGAGTGCCGTCCGCCGATGCGGGCACATATTCCGGGTAAGCGGCGGCGATTGTGCGATCCAGCACCGCTTGCGCGGACGAGAGACCGGAACTGTCGTTCTGACGGAGGAGAATGCGGTCCACCGTGCCGGCCCCCAGCCGCAACGCCGCGAACAAAGCAGCGCATAGCATTCCGAACAGCAGCAGCGCGATCAGCAATTCGATCAACGTGAAGCCGGATTGATGCTTAGCCGCCACGGGCGAAGGGTCCCGGCAGCAGCGTGGTCAGCACCACGGAACGCCCCTGGCCAGTAACCTGCACCTGCACCCAGGTGGCGGCGATCAGCCGGGCCTGCCGGTCGGCCACGCTGCCCCATCGTTTTGTGATCACGCGCCATTGCAAGCCGTCCGCCGTTGCACCCGCGGTCTGGCTGTCGCCAAGCGGGAGAGAGGTACCTTCCGCGGCCAGGAGCGATTGCGCGACCGTCAGCGCCTCCGCCTGCGCGGCCGCCGCGGCGACGCCGGTGGCGCTGTTGCGCAACCCCACCATGACGGCGCCGAGCGCCAGGCCCAGAATGGCGAGGGCGACCAGGATTTCGATCAAAGTGAAGCCGGCTTCCGGAGGTTTTCCCCGGGCCGGGATGGTGTTGCGGGGGAGCCGTCGCATGGTTCAGTTGAACCACGCGACGGCGCTATCGCAAGTCCCTCCGCTTAAGGATGCAGCCCCAGCGGGTCGATCTCGTTGACCGGATTGTTCTCGACATAGGCGAACAGGTTCAGCGAATCATCCGCCTCTTCACCGGCCGGATCCCTGGACAGCCAGCGGGCGCTATACGGATCATAGGCGCGGTATTGGGTCAGGTAGAGCGGCGGGATGCTGGAGGTCGGCTGGTGCAGGATCATGCCGGCAAAGCCGAACGTAGGCGGCGTGCCGGTTTGCGACAGCGTGAGACCGAACGCGTCAGTCGCCAACGTGCCCAGCGTGGTGCCGGTGGCGCTGGTGGTGCTGGTGACGGTACCGAGCTGGTCGCGCTCATAAAACACCGGCGTCGCGGTGCTGCCGCTGTAATCCACCTCGCCATAGGGCGTGTAGCGCGCCGTGGTGGTGGTGCCGCTATACGCGCTGCAGATGGTGTCGCCGCACCATAGATAGCCGGTGGTTACCGTGGTGGCGCCGGTCTTCTCGGCGATCGCGACGCGCCGGCCGAGACCGTCATAAGTGAACGTGGTGACATGGCCGCTGGCGGTCTCGGTGATGCTCAGCAGCCGGTTTTCCGCGTCCCACGTATAGCTGCGCAGGCCGTCCGACAGCACGTTGCCATCGGCATCGTAAGTATAGGTTCGCCCGGTACCGCCGCTCGGCGTCAACGTACCGATTTCGTTATCGGAACCGCTCACGGTCGCGGCCCAGTTATCCGCCTTGGTCGGTTCGCCGCTCTTGGCGGTGACGAAATCCGCATTGTTCTCGGCATAGGTCTCGGTATAGGCCGGCGACGGCGCGGTGACGCTGCCGGAGATCAGGCGGCTGTCCGCGTCATATTTGTACGTCTCCACCTTGCCGGTGCCGTCCGTGCGCGTCAGCACACGCGCAAGGTCATCGGTGATCAACGTTTCGTCCGACGCGGTGGCCGCGGTGGTGGTGATTTTGGACAGGCGGTCGTCACCGTTGTTCGGCAGATAGCTGAAGCTGGTCACCGCCGCCTTGCCGGCAATGGTCTGGCCCTTGAAGGTGATCGATGACTTCTCGAAGCTATCGCCGATATAGGCGGTGTTAATCTGGCCGAGCGGTGTCACGTTGGAAACATAGCGGCCCAGCGTGTCATAGGTGGTGCTGTTCTGCGAGCTGCCGGCGACGGTGAGCTGGTTGATACGACCCAAAGCATCATAGCCGTAGGAATAGGTCGCGACCGCACCGTTCGGCCCGGCTTCGCCGGCCAGCTCCAGCGCGCCGTTCTGGCCAGCCGGAACATAAGAGAAGGTGGTGGTGCCGGTGCCGTCCGTCATCGAATCAATCCGCGGGAACACGGGATCCCAGGTGAAGGTGACCGGCGGCGTGGTGTTCTTGGCATTGGTGAAGCTGATGCCGGCGATGCGGTCGTCATTCGTGTACGCGTAGTTGGTGGTCTGGCCCAGCGCGTCGGTGCGGCTGATCAGGCGGCTCGCGGTGTCATAGGCGAATTTGATGCTGGTACCATCCGGGAAGGTCTTCGCGATCTCCCGGCCTTCCAGGTCATAGGTGAAGCCGGTCTTCTGACCGGACGGATCCGTGATCATGGTCAGCCGGCCATCCGGGTCGTAGGCGTAATGGGTGGTCCGGCCCAGCGGATCGGTCTCCGAGGTCAGATCGCGATCGGCGTCATAGGTCATGGTGGTGGTGTTACCAAGACGGTCGACCTGCGAGGTGATGTCGAGATAGGTGTATTTATACTGATCCGTGGTGTTGTCCGGATAAGTGATTTTGGTCAGCCGGTCGAACTTGTCGTAGGTGAACGCCCTGGAATAGCCGTTCGAATCCGTTTCACGCACGATCCGCCCGACATTGTCGTAAGCATAGCTCTCCACGGTTTTGCCGTTCGCGTCCTGGATCGAGGTGAGCTCGTTCTTGGCGTTATAGTGATAGGTCACGGTCTGGTGCAGCGGGTTGGTGACGCTGAGCATCTGGCCCCTGCTGTTATAGGTGAAGCTGCTGGACTGCCCGGCCGCGTCGGTCGCCGTGAGCGGCTCATGGATACCGTTATAGGTGTAGTGTGCGAGGGTGGTGCTGCTGCTGGAACCGGCCGCCCGCTGGCTGATCGTGACCGCGTCGATGCCGTTGGCGGCATAGGTGTAATCGGTCTCGCGGCCGATCGGATCGATAAAGCTGGTTGGATTTGCCTCCGCGTTATAGCTGACCTGGGTGAGCTGGGTGGCACCGTTCGGCAGCACGCGCGCGCCCTGGATCGGCAGGTCCAGCGAGCCAGTGAAGCCAGTGCTGCTTTCGCCCGGATGCGCGTACCAGATTCGGCTGGTCAGCGCGTCATTGGTCTGGTTCTGCTCCAGCGGATAGAGCAGGCTCTCCAGCACGCTGGTGACGTAGTTGTCATTCGGCGCGTAATGCTGCCAGTGATAGACGACCGCTTTCTTATAATCGTTAATGTTCAGACTAGAGGTGGCGAGCGTCGATTTGTCGGTAATCTTCGCGTAACTCGCCTTGTCCCAGTAATAGGTGTCGCGGCCGCTCAGATATTCGTTGAACAACGTCTGCCCCGGCATGGTCGGCGGGTTGCTTTCGGAGAATTGCGGATAGGCCAATTCCTGCTCGAACTCGTCGCGCTCGGTATTGCCCATCGGGTCGGTCGCCGTGGCCCAATACGAGTTTGAGCTGCCGCTGACGCCGAACGAGGCGGCAAAACTGGTGGTGCCATAGGGTGTGGTCATCGAGGTGATGAACGTGCTCGGCAGCGCAAAGCTGGTATTATACTTGAACGAGGACTTATAGCCCATTGCGTCGGTCTCGGCATTCAGCCGGCCGCTGGAATCATAGCCGAATGTCGCGGTGCGGCCGAACGGATCAGTGACGCCGGTCAGCAGCAACGGATTCGTGGCGTTATTATATTGCAGCGTGGTGACCTGGCCGATCGCATCGGTGACCTTGGTCAGCCGGAACTGCGAGTCATAGGACAGCGTCATCGTATTGCCGTACTCGTCCACCTTCTGGGTCAGGAACAGCAAGCGCTGGTTGGATGAGATCGGGTCCACCGCGCCATACACGTCCATGGCGCCGTCCGAGAACACGCGCTCATATTCGGTCGGCGTGACTTCCTTCAGGATCGCGCCACGGGATTCCTCCGGCGCGTAGGTGTACACGCCAGTGGCCAGGTTATGGCTGACGGCGGGCGAGTCATTCAGATAGCCGCCGCCGGCGAAGGCGATCGCGACCGCGCCGCCCGGCGTCTGCGGGTTATCGGAAATATAGGACATCCAGTTATCGGTCCATTGCGGACCGGCATTGCCGAAGGTGGCGACGCTTTCGCCCGCGACCGAACTCAGCGTGACGTCCTGCTGGTTGTAGATCAGCCGGAATTCCGCGTCCGGGCCGACCGGCGGATGATAGCCAACGGGTTTGTCCTCGATCCGCGTGCTCGCCAGCATCAGGTCGAATGAATAATCCGGCAAGGAGCCCGCATCCTCAAGATGCTCCGGGCGCTTCGGCTTTTTGGTGCCGTGCGGAATGATTTTAAGCGGGTGCGGGAAATGCACGATCGGGTGGAACGGACGGGTGATGGTGGTGTGGCCGTTATGCCCATGACCATGGCCAGGGCCGTCGACCGCCCCGTGACCGCGGCCGCCGCTCTTGCCGCCGCCCTTGACTGAAAAGTGGCCGTCGCCGTCGTCGCCGTTATCGTCATCATCGTCGTCGTCGTTGTTATCCATGTCGTCATCGTCGTCGTCGTCGTCGTTATCCATATTGTCGTCGTCGTTATTGTCGTCCGCGTTCATGTTGTCATTGTCGTCGTCATCGTCATTATTCATATTATCGTTGTCGTCATTATTATCGTCATTGTCGGTATCGTCTTCATCATCGTCGTCCGACGGGCAGCAGTTGCAATCGTCATCGTTGTTGTCGTCTTCATTGTTGTCGGCGTTGTTATCGTCGTCATCGTCATTGTTGTTGGCGTTGTCGTCGTTATTGTCATCGTCATTATTGTCGGCATTATCGTCGTCGTTATTGTCGTCGTCGTTATTATTGGCGTTATTGTCGTTATCGTCGTCGTCGTTATTCATATTGTCGTCGTTGTCGTTGTCGTCGTCGTTGTTGTCGTCGTTATTGTCGTCGTTATTCTGATTGCCGATGACATCGCCACCGCCGCGAATCGCGTTGGACTCGCCGGTGGAGGCAAGCCGCCAGCCATGCGCCGTCCCGGTCCGCGCGACAGCCGCCGCGGGCACCAGAAAGAAGCCGCTGCCGTTGCGCTCCAGCGCGGCGCGGCTGACCAGCATCCGCCCGCCCTGCGCCGGATCAGCGATGATATAGCGCCCGTCCATGGTGCCCAGCACGGCGACATAGTGGCCCATCCGCCAATGCATCACGGCGGGGACCGGAATCGCCGCGTTGGACGCGACATGCACGGCCTCGAAACTCACCCCCGCGGCGGCGGCGGCGGCTTGTAACTGCGCCAGAGAAAGCCCGCCGGGAGCCGATCTGACCTGGGCCAGTTCGGCAAGCGCGGGCGAGTTCGGATCGCTCAAGGCGATCACTTTTTCCAGGGCAATCACGCCGCAGCGATAGCTTGACTGTGGGACATGCCGCATGTCCCACAAGGCGCGGCGCGCGGTCATCATCGGGCCGGTCAGCACGCCGCCATCGGCGGTCACCCGCGGGTCCTTCAGCAGCAACGCGACCTGATGCGCGTCGCCGAAATCGGAATCCAGCGTCAACAGCTCAGCCAAAGCCTGGTCCACCACGGCCTCTTGCGGCGTATAACCCAATTGGCGTACCGGCCCCGCGGCCGCGACGGAACGATGGAACGCTTCGATCGCCGCCAGATAATCGCCCTCGCGCTGATGGGCAAGGCCGATATCCAGCCAGAGCGGCACCGCATAGGCGGAATGCGGGTGCAAGGCGAGGAACTGCTCCAGCGGCGCGGTGCGCAGCGGATCGCCCGCCTGCGCATAGGCGGCAACGTCCTGACGCAGCTCGTTCGTTTCGGCGGCGCTGGCGGCGCCACCCCAGGGGATCAGCGGCGCGGACAACACGCCGTGGCCCAGCGGCGCTGTTGGTTCAGCCTGGTCAGCCCAGGCCGGCGCGGCGAGTGCCGCGAGCACGAAAAACGAAACCCAGGCAGTCCGTAGCGTTGCGAACATCATCGCAGATCCCCAATGAGCAGCCCGGTCGTTGGATCGAGCAGCGGATGGCCAAAAATGGATTTTTGCTCCGTGCCGCCGCGGAGCACCGCTGCCAGCAGGCCGGCGCCGGTGTGGCCGGACGGCGAGGCCACCGCGGCCGGCACCGCGATCGCTTTCGCGGCGCCGCCGGCGACATACAGGCCGGGTGCCACGGCGGCGCTGAAATCATCCGCGGAAACGGTCGCGGCATGGACGGTCGGGGCCAGGAATTTTTTCGCCGCGGGACTCAGGCTGCGGGTAAGCAACGAGCCGGAAGAGAACGAGAAATCCGTCTCCCCCACCGTCGCCCCGGCAATGTCCAGCTTGTAGGTGGTGCCGCCGTCGGTGATCGAAACCACGCCGGCGGTGCCGACCGACACGGTGGCGCCGGCGGAATAGGTGATGCCGGCGAGCTGTATGGTGTCCCCGGCGTAGAAGCCGGAGATGGTGGTGGTCGGCAGGACCGTCGAATCCAGGACCAACGCGCCGCCGGCGGAGGAGAAGTCGATGCTGACCGCGGTCAGGCCGCCGGAGGCGATGGTCAGCGTCCCGCCGGAGATCACCGCGGCGCTCGCGACGCCGCCGGAGCCGATGGTCGCGCTACCGCCGACCACCAGGCCGATCGCCTTTCCGAACATGGTGGCACTCGCGGTCTGCTCGACATTGGCGCTGGTGGTCGTACCGCCGGCGGCGACATATTCCACCCCGCCGCTGCTGACCACGACGGCGCTGGCGACACCGCCGGAGGATACAAAATCCTCGCCGCCGGCGAGCATCTGGGTCGCGATTTCCTTGCCCCCGGACAGGATCACGAGATCGCCGCCGGCGCTCAGCCGGCCGCCGCTGGCAGTACCGCCGGAACTGACGGTTTCCGTACCGCCCGAGACCACGGCGCTGATGCTGGCGCCGCCGTTATAGATCGCGGCGGAGCCACCAGTCGTCACCGACATCGCGATCGCGCGGCCATACACGGACTCGATTCCCAGCGAATTCACGGTCGTGCTGGTGGCGCTGGCGCCGGCATACACGGTCTCGGATCCGTGGCCGTCCACCACGGTGAGGCTGGCCAAGCCGCCATTAAACACCAGCTGCTTGCCGCCGCTGCTGACGACCGCGGCCGAGGCGACGCCGGCCGAGGAGACCGACTGCGTGCCGCCGGTGCTGATCACGGTCGCGAAGGCGATACCGCCGGACATGACGATGACCGTACCGCCGTTCTCGACGGTGGTGCTGGTGGCGCTGTCATAGACGTATTCGTTGCCACCGGCGAGCACCGTGGTGCTGGTGGCGGAGCCGTAGTCATTCTGCTTGCCGCCGGAGGAGATGATCGTCCCGGTCGCGGAAAAATACACGTCCTGCACGCCGCCGCTGGAGACCGTGGTGGCCGAGGCGATGCCGTAAACATCCTGGCGGCCGCCGGTCAGCACGATGGTGGCCGAGGCGGAGGCGTTGTTTTCGACCTCCTGCGCGCCGCCGCTGGACACCACCACCGCCGTGGCCGCGCCCTCGTCGAATTGGATGCCGCCCGAACCAATGACCGTCCCGCTGGCCAGGCCGCTGGTCAGCACATATTGGTAGGCGCCGGTCAGCACCGCGCTGATGGCGATGCCGCCGGCGCCGACATCCTGCTGGCCGAAACTGGTGACGGCGGCACCAATCGCGGTGCCAAACACCTCCTGCGTGCCACCGGCAATGGTGGCGCCGGTATCGCTGCCGCCGGAGGACACATATTCCAGCCCGCCGCTGGCGACCAAAGACGCCGAGCCGACGCCGCCGGAGAGGATATATTCCGTCCCCCCGCTGGCAATGGTGGTGCTGGTCGCGACACCGCCGACCGACTGCACGCCCTGCAGCAGGATCGTGCGGGTGGCGGTGCCGTCATCGTATTGAACACCGCCGCTGAGGATGGTGGCGGCGACCGCCGAACCGAACACGTTCTGCACGCTGTCGTCATTCACCGTCGTGCTGGTGGCGGTACCATACACCGTCTGGATGGCGGTGCCGCTGAGCGTGGTGCCGCTGGCGGCACCATACACGTACTGCGCCCCGCCGCTGCCGACGCTGGTGGTGGTCGCGGTGCCGCCGCTGGAAATATACTGCGTGCCGTCGGTCACCGTGGTGGAGGTCGCGGCGCCGCGGGACTCAACATACTGGATGCCGCCGCTGATCACCGTGCCGGTGACGGTGCCAAACGCCTCCTGCGCCGCGCCGGAATCGACCAGCGTGCCAACGCCCGAGCCATAAACATATTGGATACTGCCGCTGTTGAGCAGCGCGCCGCTGGCGATGCCGCCTGACAGCACATATTGCGCTCCGCCGCTGCTGACCGTGGTGCCGGTCGCCTTGCCGCCGGACAGCACATATTCCTCGCCGGCCGCGACCACGCGCTCATTGGTCGCGGTCAGGCCGTCATAGACCACGGTATTGGCGGCGAGGCTGATTTCCACCACGCCGGTGCTGACCACGGTGCCCGCGCCCGTGGTGCTGGTGACGATGCTGCCCGGAATGACCACCAGCAGGCCGCCGCTGTTGACCACCGTGCCAGAGGCGGTGCCGCCGGAGAACACCACCGCCGCGCCGCCGCTGTCGATGGTGGTGGCGAGGCCCGAGCCGCCGGAGGAAATCAGTTCGATGCCGCCCGAAAGCGTGTTGCCTCGGGCAATACCGCCCGCCTCCACGATCTGGCCACCATGGGCCGCCACCACGGTGGCGCTGGCGCTGCCGTACACGAACTGGTCGGCGCTGCTGGACACGATGGTGCTGATCGCCAGGCCATAGTCATCCTGCGCGGCGCCGCTGCCCAGAGTGGTGCTGGTGGCGGTGCCGTACAACTCCTGCCGGCCGCCGCTGGACACGGTGGTGGAAGTGGCGACGCCGTAGACATATTGCAGCGCGTTGGCGCCGACCGTCGTGACGGTGGCGCTGCCGCCGCTGGAGATGAACTGATCGCCATTACTGACGGTGGTGCTGGTCGCGATGCCGCCGGACGCGACGTTTTGGATGCCGCCATTGACGGTGGTGTGGGTGGCGGTACCGGACACAGTTTCGGTACCGCCGTCCGCGACAGTGGTGCTGGTGGCCGATCCGATCACAATCTGGCTGCCATCGGCATCCACCACCGCGGCGGTCGCGGTGCCGCCGGCATAGACGATTTCCACGCCGCCCGCGCTGATGGTGGTGGCCGAGGCGGTGCCGCCGGTCAGCACATATTCGGCGCCGCCGGACAACACCACTTCATGCGCCGCGCTCGCGCCTGGATAGCTGAACGTATCGGTCGCGGTATTGACCTCGGCGACGCCGGTACTGACCACCTTGCCGCTGCCGGTGGTACCGGACACGGTCGCCCCAGGCAGCACCAGCAGATAGCCGCCGGTATTGACCAGCGTGCCGGAAGCATTGCCGCCGGAATACACCACCGCGAAGCCACCGCTGGAAATGGCGGCACTGGTCGCTGAGCCGCCGGCGGCAACCAACAATTCACCGCCCGATGCGACGGTGGTTTTGGAGGCGAGGCCGGTGACTTCCTGGCTGCCGCCCTTGGAAATGATGGTGCCGGTGGCAATCTTGGCATCAACCTGCTGGCCGCCGCTGGACACCACCGTCGCGCTGGCGGTGCCGTCATCATACTGCACGCCGCCGCTGGAAATGACCGTGCCGATCGCGGTGCCGCCGGCCAGCACGTATTCCGCGCCGCCGCGGATCGCGGTCGCACTCGCGGTGCCGCCGCTGGAAATAAACTGGTCGCCGCCGGACAGGATGGCGCTCTTCGCCGTACCCTTGGATTCGACATATTGCTTGCCGTACAGACCGACCGTGGTGCTGGTGGCGGTGCCGTAAACATCCGCGACGCCGCCGGCGGTGACCGAGGTGAAGGATGCGCTGCCGTACACGATCTGCGCGCCGCTGATGATCGCCGAAATCGCGGCGCCGCCGGAGACCACGTATTCGGCACCCCCGCTGCTGACGATGGTCCCAGTGGCGGTGCCGCCCGAGAGCACATATTCGGCGCCGCCGGAGCTGACCGTCTCGCCGCTGGCGGTCGCCCCCACGGCAACCACCAGGTTCAAAAGCTGGTTGATCTCGACCACGCCGGTGCTGACCACCGCGCCGGCGCCGGTGGTGCCGGAGGCCTTGCCACCGGACAGGACGACCAGCGTGCCGCCGGCATTGACCACGGTGCCGGAGGCGGTGGCGCCGGAATAGACCACCTCGTAGCCGCCGCTGCCAATCGTCGCGGAACTGGTCAGGCCGCCGGAGGAGACGAACAAGGTGCCGCCGCTGACGGTGGTGCTGGTCGCGGTCCCGGCCACCTGCTCGCTGCCGCCGGAGGACACGGTGGTCGCGGTGGCGCTGCCGGTGACGATCTGGGTGGCGCCGTTGCTGATCACCGTCCCGCTCGCGAGGCCGCCCTTGGACACCACCTGCTCGCCGCCGGCCACCACGGTGCTGGCGAGCGCGGTCCCGCCCGACGCCACATATTCGAAGCCGCCGCTGACATAGGTGTTGGTGGCGGTGCCGTAGACGGTCTGCGAACCGTCCGGATAGATCACGGTATTGGACGCAACACCAAAGACAAGCTGATCGCCGCCGCCGCCGATCCTGGCGCTGAAGGTGCTGCCGCCAGCGTAAATATACTGCGTGCCGCCGCTGTTGATGGTGGCATAGTTCGAGGTACCGGACGACAGCACATACTCGAAGCCGCCATAATTGACAGACTCATAATACGGATTGGTACCGGCAACGCTCACCACATCCGTCAGCACGTTGATTTCGATCACCCCGGTACTGACCACCGAACCGGAACCGGTCTCCCCGGTGACATTGCCGCCGGGCAGCACGATCAGCGTGCCGCCGGCATTGACGATCGGCGCGGCCGCGGTACCGCCGGAGAACACCACCTCGAAACCGCCGCTGCTGATGGTGGCGCTGGTGGAGTCGCCGCCCGAGGAAATGATTTCGACGCCGCCGCTCAACACGGTATCGCCGCCATCGGCCTGGCCGTTCGACACGGTGTAAATCTGGCCGCTGCTCACCGTCGTCATGGCGCCGTCCCTCTAATGATTTGTCCGCGCGCGCTTCCCGCCGCCGCGATCCGGGCCGTGACGCGAACGGCCGAACGGCGCGGCACCGCCCGGCGATATTGCACCAAGCCCCGTGCCCGCGGCTGCCTTATGACCAGACCCTGATACGACATGAAAACCCGCAAAAAATTATTGATCTTCCCAGACTCGAAGTTAGCCAATGCAAGCGCGCCGACATTCCGTTCGCTGGTTAAACAATTTCGGTAAAAGATAAAATTCTTCCCGGCGTGAAATGTCTTATCGTTGATGAAATTTAACGGCCTTGTATTGCCAAAGTCAACCGAATATTCTCCCCGCCGCCAAACCATTGCGATCCGCACGGTCCCGGATGATCAATGTCATGTTATGAAAGCGGCTGACCGGGAAAGTGTTCGCGTTGACGAAACCTGGCCATTTTGCTTTGTTCACGACAATCAGCGTATTTAAAACTTCATAATCCAAAACAGGTTTTGGCGCCAAGGCATATCTTCATGTTAATGACATTGACTTCCCCCGATCAGGCGATCCCGTCCTCACGTCCGGAAGTTGTGGGATTGCGGCGAAATCTTTTTGTTTGGCCGTGGATTGGACGAATTTTCTGCGCCGCGCTCATGGGTTTCGCAGGCGTCGCCGCTGCCGCCGCACCCTTCGATTGCAAAACCAATCATTGCGGCATCCTCCATGACGCGCCCTATCCGAATTTTGTCATTGGAATCGTGGACGGCGTGGCGACGCCGGGACAGACCGCGGTGATTTTAAGCGACGCGCAACGGGCCGGCGCGTGGCATCTGTTTCCGCCGTCGCCGGCGGCATTCTCGGCAAAAATCGAGCCTATTTCAATAAATTTCGCGCCCGGCCTCTCGATCACGGTGCTCTCCGCCGCTTGGGAAACGCAGATACTGCGCCTGTCTCCGGGCGAGTTGATCCGGTTCGCGCCGCATCGCGGCCTGCATGAAAAGCCGCGGCCGCATGACCCATATTGGGTAGGTGTCGGCTGCGTCGCATTGCTCTGCGCGGCCGGCGACACCGCGTGCGAGCGTGGATATCGTCCGGGTTTGTATCGGATTTCCGACGGCGCCCTATTAGATTCGACAGGTAAACTTGTTCCAGGCGGGATCAGGATCGATACAATCTCAATGCGTCCGGAATTAAAATGATATGCGTGAGACAAACCATGCGAATCGCGCGGCGTTGAAAATTTCGGGTGACAAGTTGATCCGGGAACAGATACAAGGTCGCCAATGACTCTGCCCGTGAGAAGCAGAGTTTCAGCGTGTCTGGGAGCTTAAGTTGAACGCGGGGACGGAATAATGGCATCGTATAGCTGGAACGGCGGATCGGGCGGCTGGGGTACCATTGGGAACTGGACGGGCGGCATCCCGAACAGCACCGGCGCGGATGTGACCATCGATGCGTCGGGCGGCTACGTCGTCACGCTGGAAGCGGGCCACAGCTACTCGGTTGACAGCGTCACGCTGAATGACGGTGGTGCCACGCTCGATCTGCTCGGCACACTGACGCTCGGCGGCGCGCTGGCGCTGCTGCAAGTTGACGTGGGCGTGCTGGAAATCGGCGGTTTGATCAGCGGCGGCACGGTGGACATCACCGCCAGCAGCACGCTGGCCGCGGCCGGTGGGTCGCTGGCGAAACTCGCGGATTTCGATCTCGGCGGCTCCGCGACCATCGATCTCGATAATGACGCGTTGACGATCGGCGGCAGCTCCACGTTACAAGGCTATATCAATGGCGGCGGCGACCTGACGCTGTCCGGCCACGCGACACTGACCGACGGCGTCTGGATCTATGACGGCGCCACGCTGGTGGACACCGGCACGATCGACCAGCAGAGCGTTGTCCAGTTCGGTCAGGATGACACCAGTGGCGCGATCACCATCGCCACCGGCGCGACCTATGACATGCAGGCGCAAAATTCCGCGCTCGCCGATGACGGCGTGACCTATATTTATAACGCCGGCCTGTTCAAGGAAGATTTCGCCGCCTCCGCGTCCAATCCGAGCTACGAGGAAATCGAGAATTTCACCAATGCCAGCACCGGCACGCTGGACGCGGTTTCCGCCAATTCGACGTTTTATCTGTTTGGGAATGACCTGCTGGCCGGCACGGTGGACGGCGCCGGCGAAATCGACGTGTATAGCGGCACCGTCACGCTGGAATCCGGCGTGCACTTCACGGCCGGCACGCTCGGGGTCGGCGGCAGCCAGACCCTGGTGCTTGGCGCAAGCCAGTCGCTCTCAACGGAATTCGATGAGGCGGATAGCGGCTATCTGGACCTGAATGGCGACAACCTGACCGTGTCCGGTACCGGCACGGTACGCGGCTATGTGTTCGGCGGCGGCACGCTGGACATCACCGGCTCCTTTGTGGTCGGCGGGTTGTACATCGCCAGCGGGACGGAGGAACTGATCACCGGCACGGCGCTGGACGAAAGCCAGTCCAACCGGCTGGATTACGATAACAATACGCCGGCGAGCATCCTGTCGATCGCCACCCACGGCACCTACGACATCACCAATACCAATTCCTATATCGACTATAACGGCACGCGCGGCACCATCATCAATTCCGGCCTGTTCGAGAGTACCGGCACTTATAACGGCTCGTATTTCAACGAAGAGGAAAATTTTACCAATAACAGCACCGGCACCATCACGGCGATTGCCGGTCAGGACATCAGCCTGATCTACGGCCAGGACAGCCTAGCCGGAACCATTGACGGCGCCGGCGGCATTTTCATGGGCAACGGTGCCACCATCACGCTCGCCGCCGGCCTGGTGCTCGACCCGACCGGCTTGTTGACCTTCAGCGATGGCGGCAGCGCGATCATCCTAGGTGGCAGCCGCACCATCGGCAATAATTTCATCCTGCAGAACAGCGCGAACCTGGAGTTGAAAGGCTATAACGCCACCTTCGACGGCAGCGGCTCCCTCGGCGCCTACATCACCGGCCCCGGCACCTTCTACGTCTCCGGCACCTACAACGTCGGCGGCCTGAGCACCGGCAACGGCGTGACAGAGATTCTATCCGGCACCGAATATCAGAACAACAATGTCGGGCAGGATTATGACCTGGGCGGTTCGCCCAACATATTGTCCATCACCAGCACCGGCACGTACAACATCACCTCGGACACGCAATTCTACAACGGCAACAATAACCAGACCGGCACCGGCACCATCAGCAATGGCGGCCTGTTCGAAAAGACCGGCCTGTCCAGCTATACCAATGTCTATAGCGACCTGATCAACGATAGCACAGCCACCGTCAGCATCATTTCCTATAATGACATCAGCCTGCTCGGTGCGGAAAACCTGCTGGCCGGCAAGATCACCGGCGGCGGCGAGCTGTATATCGGTGCCGGTTCGACCGAGTTGGAAGCTGGCCTGGCGCTAACCGTCGGGGATTTTGACATTTATGATTCCGGCGTGACGCTGGGCGGCAATTTGTCCTTCGCCTCGCAGTTCATCCTGCAAAATAGCGGCGTGCTGGACCTGAACAGCAACACCTTCACCGCGACCGGCACCACCGGTCTGTATGCCTACCTGGAGGGCTCCGGCGAGCTGGACGTCACCAAAAAAGCAGACATCTCGGGCCTCGAACTGATCGACAAGGCGGTGCTGCTGGATACCGGCACGATCACGCAGGACGGCAACTTCCAGATGGGCGGGTCGAACAGCGACACCACCCATCTGACCATCGCGACCGGCGCCGTGTTCGATTTCCTCAACAATAACGGCATCGCCGTCGACGGCACGGCCGCCATCACCAATGACGGCCTATTGGAAAAAAATGGCGATAATGGTGGAACCAACATCAACGTCCGGGTCAACAACGCCACAACCGGTACGATCGACGCGGTGGATGGCGCCATCATCCTGAACGCCGGCGGCAGCCTGTCCGGCACGCTGGCCGGGCCGGGCAACATCCAGCTGAATGGCGGCGTGTTCACGCTGGCGCCGGGGCTGGTCGTGGACGTCGCCACGCTATACGTCGATGGCGGCACCGCCGAACTGGTCAACAACCACAGCTTCGCGACCGATTTCCAGGAGCTTGCCGGCGACATCAATCTGGAAGGCTTCACGCTGACCGCGTCGAACGCGGCGCTGGAAAGCTCCAGTCTCACGGGACCCGGGACACTGAACGCCAGCGGCGCATTATTTCTATACAATTACACCGTTACGGACGGCGCCGCGCTGGAAATTTCCGGCACCGCGGTCGCGCAGGGCAATGTGCTGCTCGGCACCGGCACCGGCGATGCCGCGTCGCTGATCATCGCGGCCGGCGGCATCTATGTCGCCGAGGATGATGGCCAGATCTACAGCAATGGCGGCCGCATCTCGATCACCAATGCCGGCACGTTCGAAAAGGCCGCCGATAACGGCATCAGCTATCTGAACGTGCCCCTGGACCAGTCCGCCACCGGCGTGCTGGACGCGCTGGTCGGCACCATCGCGATCAACGGCGGCGGCACGATCGGCGGCACGCTGACCGGCGGCGGCGAAATCGACCTCGACAATAGCGGCGATGTGCTGCGCGCCAGCGTCGTCAATGTCGCGGCCCTCGGCATTTACAGCGACCCGACGCTGGCCACCAATCTAACCTATGGCGGCGATTTTTATCTGGCCGGCAGCGAATCCTTCTCGCTGACCTCGCACGCTCTGGTGCTGAGCGGCACCGCCAGCCTGAACGGCGCCTTCGAAGGGCCAGGGACGGTGACGGTGACCGGCACCGCGGATGTGAACCTGCTGGATCTGATCGGCGGCGCCACGCTGGTGGACAGCAAATATATCGACCAGATCAACACGCTCCGCTTCGCCTATTATTATGACGGCTCATCCGACTCGCTGACGGTCTCATCCGGCGCCATCTACCAGATCCAGGACGATACCGGCTTCGCCGCCTACCCCACCGGCAGCGGCACCGAAACCGTGCTCAATGCCGGGCTGTTCGAGAAGACCGGCGAGACCGGGATCAGCGAAATCCAGCCGATTTTCACCAATACCGGCACCGTATTGGCGACCCTCGGCACTTTGCAATTCGACTCCTCGACGAATTTCGCCGGCGGCACGCTGACCGGCGGCACCTGGGAAGCGGAAGGCGGCAACCTGCTGCTGGAGGGCACCACGGCACTGACCACGGACGCCGCCGACATCATCCTCTCGGGTGCCGCCTCGGAAATCTATTCCGGATCCGCGTCAGTCCCGATCATCACCAGCCTGAATTCGATCGCCGCCACCGGCACGCTGCAGATCCTCAACCAGGCCGCGATCAGCACGCCGATTGCCGATGCCGGCAAGCTAATCGTCACCGGCGCCGTGGTCGGCAATGTCACCGTGGTCGCCGGCGGCGCGGAATATGTCGGGTCCAACGGCAATGCGGGCGGGACGATCCTCGATGCTGGCAGCCAGTACGTGTCCAGCGGCGGCAAGGTGACGGCAACCGTGGTCAGCAGCGGCGGCAAGGAGTTTGTTTCCTCGGGCGGGGCCGCGTCCGGCACCAAGGTCGACTCGCTCGGCAGCGCGACGGTGTATTCCGGCGGCGTCGCCAGCGGGGCGACCATTGCCGGCGGCACGCTGGAATTCGCTTCCGGCGGCGTCGCCAGCGGCACCATCGATTTCACCGGCAGCGGCGGTCTGCTGATCCTGGAATCGCCCACCATGCCGACCAATGTGATCTCCGGCTTCGTGGCCGGCGACACCATCCAGCTCGCCGGCGTCACCTATGTGTCCGGCGCCACCGTCACGGTCGCCTCGGCCGGCGTGGTGTCAATCAAGGACGGGAGCAACACGTATAACCTGAACATTGCGGGGGCGACCGTCGGCGAGACCGACTTCCAGTTCTCCTCCGGCTCTCTTCTGACGAAAGGCGCGGCGGCGGCCAAACCCAAATTCCTGCCATCGTTGGCTTCCTCCAGCGCCGCGAAAACCGGACTGGAAGACAACGCGCTGCGGGCGCTGTACACGGTGCCGCGGGCAATGCCCAAAGGGGCGGCGGCGCACAATGCCGCCACCACCACCGCGACGGCCCACGGCCTCTACGCGGGCCACGACCTGCTCACGGTGGCGCGCGGCGGCACCGAGACGCTGTTGGCCGCCCATCCGCCCTGGTAGGCTGCTGCCGGGGCCTGTAACGCCGAACCGATCTGGGCTAAGCCGGTATGGCTGGCTGCTGGGGATTTTCGGCGTTGTCGTCTCTATTGACCTTCATCGAATCGGCAGGACCGTGAGCGTCATCACGCCGGTGCAGGATGAAGCCCGGATCGCGCGCGCCGAGCTGATCGCCTGCCTGCATCGCGTCGCCGCGCATGATCGTGATGCGCTGGCCGAGCTGTACCGGCGGACCGCCGCGAAGCTTTTTGCGCTCTGCCTGCGTATCTTGGGAGATCGCGCCGAGGCGGAGGACGTGTTGCAGGAGGTGTATGTCACCGTGTGGAACAAGGCGGCGAGTTTTGACGCGGCGCGCGGGGTGAGCCCGATCACCTGGCTCGCCGCGGTCACGCGTAACCGGGCGCTGGACCGCCTGCGCCGCCGCGGCCGGCATTTCGCCGGGCTGGACGAGGCCGCCGAGGTCGCTGATTTGGCGCCGCTTGCGGATGCCGCGATGGAAGGCAGCGAGACCACGCGCCGGCTCGCGGCCTGCCTGGAGGGGCTGGACGCACGCGCCGCCACCGCCATCCGCGCCGCGTTCTTCGGCGGCCAGACCTATGAGCGCCTGGCGGCCGAGGCCGCGATGCCGCTCGGTTCGATGAAAAGCCTGATCCGGCGGGCGCTGATCCGGCTGAAAGCGTGCCTGGAGACATGAGCGAACCACTCCCCCCGGATGACGAGCTGGACGCCCTTGCCGGCGAATACGCGCTGGGTCTGCTGGATGGCGAGGGCATCGCCCGCGCGGCGGAGATGCGCCGGCGGGACGGACGGTTCGATCAGGCGGCGCGCGCCTGGCAGGCGCGGCTGATGCCTCTGGCGGCGGAACTGGCCGAGGTGGAACCGCCGGCCGCGATATGGTCCGCCGTCGCGGCCGCGACCGCGGCATCCGCGCAAAAGGATATAAAGTCACGCCGGCTGGCCTGGCGACCCTTCGGCTACGGCGCGGTTTGCGGCGCGGTGGTTGCGGGCGCGCTGCTGTTCCTGTCGCGGCCGGCAACCCCGCCGCTCCCGGCGCCGAGCGCGGTCGCGGCGC
>Ga0116230_10002298_pt1 | contig 18424 bp, 20 predicted proteins | sample S1TSphfallax_3_FD_88678 | JGI IMG/M metagenome (GOLD analysis project Ga0116230, IMG submission 88678) | Host-associated microbial communities from peat moss isolated from Minnesota, USA - S1T2_Fd - Sphagnum fallax MG | ecosystem: Host-associated > Plants > Peat moss > Unclassified | place...
AACATTTGGTTCCTTTGGAAGGGGATTTGGGTTCCATCATCACTCATTCTCACTACTCTGCCATTTAGCCAACAACTTATTCAATAATGCAGACTGCAAGACAGACATGGCCCACACACACACTACTCCATATATTCCACATGAACCCAAAACTTTAGTCAGTGAACAAAGTCATAAGCATTTCAAATAGCGTCAGTCTGGCCATAAAATCAGCATTCCCTCCTAGCTAATATCTATCCCTCAAAAGGCTATGCTGGTAGCTATGGTCACACCTCCCAGACAGCCATTTTGTGCCACAATCTCTGCACCTCACCCCAGTTCTCAGGCTTTGCATAAAGGATATACAACAAAAGTATGCAAATCAGACATTTTAATAAATAAGATCAACAAGGTGGACAATCCTTGCACTGTGCAATGACATGTGGAAATTGCTTATGGACAACAATTATCAGGGTTTATTGTATGCAACAGTGGAAAAGAACATAGACTCTACCTGATGAGGGATAGAAGCTTCTGTCAAGTACTCAGGAGATCTTTGTGCTGCTCCCCACTTGTGGTGCCAACAAGCATGGGATGCCTTGTTTTATGCACGGGAGCTATTTCTACTACTGTAGAGATAACATCTGATAGTACATCCTGTCCATCCAGATTCCACACTTTAGTAACAAAATGCATTCCTCTGGTTCCCTTGAACTTGTTCACACATGATTACCTGCAACACAGCATGGATCAAGACAGCCAAAGAGCAACAAATTCCCCACAAAGAACAAATTCCCCACACAGATCTCCCGGGGGTCATTGGCTTGCAAGCTTCCATTCTTTTGTAACATAACTGCTCCTAATAACATGTAATCCAATAAAATTGGGAGGATCTATATGGAAAGGTGTACTACTTCTGAGTCATCAACTTGTTGGTTGGAAGAACTGTCATGTTCAATTCATAATTCCTCTCAAACTCAGCACTTTCTGTTTGTTGCTATTCACTCATTCTGCAAAGCTTGGGCTGCTGTGGTAATCTGTGGCAACAACAAATCATCAATTCATCAATCATCCCCCTTGAGCACAAAGTGAAAACTCGAGCAGTTGGAACCCTTTATGACAAACAAACGGGATTTCCACAATGCTCAAAGTGTTGTTTCCTATTGGTAAAGGGGAGAGAGGAGGAGATGAGGCTCTCCTTGAACAATCACTTGTTTGTCGTGAACATCCAATCCAAGAACCATGACCCCATAAAACTTTCCACATTCCCTTGGGAGGAAACAGAGAAGGGGATGAGAAAACTGACCGGCAGCAGAGAGTCCATGATAACTTCAACCCACTGTGCTTGTACTCGCTTTGAAATTCCTCTATGCTGGGGTGCAAATCCTCGTCCAAAAGCACCCGAGTCTCCAGCTCCAGCACGTTCACTTGTGCCATGGTAGCACCATAGCCGTACTGCTCCCTTGAAAAGACCCCCGAAGATCTTCAACAACGCAAACCTTGGCTCCTTTGCCAATCCCAACGGGCGATATGCTTGCCACACACGGCCACTTCCATATTCCACAGCTCTCCACGTTAGCCGCCGATCATCGAACCCCTCAACAATCCTCCCATTACATTTGCAGAAAATAAGTGCGATGAATACAAAGACTCTAACTTGGATGGTGGAGAATCTTGATAGTCGAAGTTCGTCTGTAGAATGTGCACTCCCAATGTCATTATCATTCGATTGGCAACAACTTCATGGAGTTAATACGGAATCCTTCATCTCTATGTTTCTTACAAACCCATGCAATATGCGGGCCTTCACTTGTTCCTTGTGTATATTGAACCTTGTACAAGCCAAAGAGTTTTGCTATGTCTTTCCCTCTTAGAAAGTCCACAAGCCATTGTCCTGCACTTTCTTTCACGTCATTAGTGAAATGTTCCTTCAGGTGCAACTCAACTTGTTCTCGTGGCACTCCATCATCCCCAACTGCTTGCAAATCTGGGATACTAACAACACCATTCAAGAATACCTTCTCCAAATCAGGAATTTCATATTCAATTCCTAGTGTAATGTGTGCTCCCGCCTTCATCAACATGGTTGCTATTCTCAAACCCCAAATTGCATAAGGTCAAAACTTTCTAGCTATTTTGGTTTCCAAACTCAACAAACAACCCTCCTGTCCTTCGACTTTGTGAATGTTGTCTCTATGTTCGCACCAGAAATGCAATTGCACAAGTTGCACAAGTGCATCTGAGACACATGAATCAATCATCTTTTGAAAGATCCCCAAACCCTCAGTCGAGAAAAAGAAAGACAAGGCACTCGATGTCGCTGTAGCTCTCCTGAAAATTGTGGGATTTGATAAGTTTTGTGCAAACTTGTGGCAATAGCTCCTTTTGCAATTTGTGAATGTGGTTGCTTTTGGTTTGCAAAGAATCAAGTTTGTTGTCCAAGACATCAAATCACATCATGACCTCCTTTCGAAAGTCACCGATTTGAGCCGAACACCCACGATCATCCAAAGAATTCAAAGCAATCTTGACATGCATATCAAGACACTCGTTTGATGAATTGTGACTAGCAACCTCGATAGCTTCCTCAATGTCAATCCTCAACTCCTCTACATTGGAAAGGATGAAATTGACCACATCATTCTATTGTTGGGCTCCAAGAAGATCTATAGCTTTGTCAGGTGGTCCACTTGGAGGAAAACCATCGACTCCCATGTTCCAATCATGTCGATAATCTAGATCCATGGTTCCTTTGCATTTCGTGTTAATGTCTCAACCTTCACAGCTTGGTCTTTCTGTACTTTACATAACCAAGGTGTTTTCAAAGATAAAGGGCAAAAAATGCTTTCCACCAATTTAACACCTTGGCATCCAATGTTGGAAGAGGCACAAAATTCATGAATAGGTGCTATCACATCATCAATAATGATCATCTTGGTTGCCTCAAAATCTCAGCTTGAACGAACAATAATATCACTGAAAGAATTTACTTTGCCACTATACTCCACAAAGAATTGAAATCCTTTCCAAGTGAACATAATAAGGTTTTTTTCAAGTTTAAATCCTGCAACTTTTTTTTTGGTAGCTTGAACATTTTTCGAAACTTCACCTACAACAACATATACAATGATAAGATTTATCAATTCTACTCATGGAAAATAATCATCTAGAACATAAAGAAAATAAGTGTTCACATATATTAATTAGAAACAAGTTTGATATATACATGTAGTCTTGGGGAAAACCCAATAGTAGGAAATGTGTGTTTAGGATCACCATATTCAAGTTGTGATCCTAGGCACACAACATTTGGCCATGGCTTTAGCTTTTTGCCAAAATACACCCAATTTAATTGGCGTTCACCTTGATGTACATCACCATATGCATCTTTGAGAATAGCTGGAATGAAAATTCCACCTTTTTTATTAAATGAACCAATGTTATCAGTGTCTTGATAACATTGGTTCAATTCCATCATCATTTTAATCAAATCTTCCACTTGGACACCTTGTATTTTTTGAATCTTTTGAAGATCATCCTCCTTACAGTTGTGGCCCACATGAAAATATTCACTAGAAAGTGATTTTTGAAATAAAAATTCAACATCACTGTAGTTGACAAAACCCTCCATGTTTATTGACACATCATACCCCAAGGCCACACGATAAGATTCATCAAAGGCCAATAAGGAACCCAATATTTCATGGCAAAACCAATTTGGATCCATCACCACAAACTCCAAATTTTCAAAATATAAGACATTTCCACCTTCATGTAATGTTTGAGCCACAACTTGACAATGTTTCTTCATCTTGCTTTGATCACCAAGGAAACATTTCAAATTTGTGTTTTTTGCAAACAACTTTTCAAAAGTTTCCCATGAGACCATGGGTTTGTTGTGTTCTTCATTCCACTGTGTGATCACCTTTCCCATTTGTAAACTCACCTCCAATACTTTAGTAAATGATCCAAAATATGTTTTATTTCATTGTTACAAACCTTGCAAGAGGTTGAATAGATGAAGTTGATCTAGCATCAATCCAAAATGAAGGGATGAAATCATATATATTCACCAACTCTTTGTATTTTTTTTCAAGTTTTTGATTATTTGTTGTAAGTTGGAGTCGCTTCAAGTCTTGGTCGACTTTGTCGCAAAATGTAGAGATGATGATTATATGAGGTGTGAATTAATTGATGGTCTTGTATTAGAAGCAATGAATCTAATCCAATATTCCAATTCATTCATGATTTTAGCACAATATTCATCCAATTGATCTTTACATTCTTTTTTGTTCCGAGTAAGTTTGCAAAGTAAGAAGAAAGATGAAACAATTCTTTGGACGTTTCTATTTCAAATCACAAGGTCATGTAGAGAATGAAATTCATCTTGTCCACCCAAATCTCACAAAGATATATGAATATCACGTTTGATAGTCATATCTTGCTTTTCTATACCCATGGTGCGAGGTAAAGGTGGGCTCCAATTTACTTTTTGTTGCAAGAAACTCAATGCCAATTTGGTCTTCTTATAGATACCTTTCACAACCTCTTTTTTGCTATTGTGAATTAAACTTAGTCAGAGTTTTGTCTTCCTTGCACACATTCATATGCAACAAACATTGTTAGTCAAATGTTAAAATGTCATTACTTAAAAAAGTTTTGTGGCCAAATTGATTTTGTTCAAATTGTTTTTTTGGTCACATATAATGTTATGGTATCAAATGGTAAATTTTGAAGGTTATTTCTATTACACATATGTGAAGTCACATTTGCATTGAAAGTTGCATTTAAGGTATTAAGTAACATGAAAGATAATTATTTATGCATGATATGTGATATTGACACATAGACACATATTTCCTTTTGAAAGTTTGCAAGAGTGCATATATATAAACATGACAAAGGAATTTTAAAGAAAACATTGTGGTAAAAGACATTCTATAACACTTTTCACATTCACTTGAAAATAAAATATAAGATTTATCACATTTCCTTCAAGGCAACCATTTGTGGTCCACACCAATGTTGCCCAATTATTGAAAAAACACCTAATTATTAATAAAATTACTAGTAACTTCCTTGATGATTATTGATTTTTTAAAAATCAAATAAATAACCTACCCACCAAGTTAATACCATCAAAATGAATGAAAATACCTTTATGAGTTAAGTATTGGGTTTTCAAATTTTGATAATGTTTAAATCATTTGCTTAAATAATCCAAATAGGTTATCAATTTTAAAACCCTGATGGTAAAAAAAATTCTAAAATTAAGAAAAAGAAAAAAAACCTTAAAATCTACCTTATCTATGTAGTATAATTGGTGGTTTTCAAGGCAGTTGTTTGAAAATTGACTTTATGCACAATAGGTGATTATTACCAATTTTTTTTGGGAGTAAATTAATAATCAAGGGTATTATTTTGTTAGAGAAATTAATAGTTAATTAGGCTTTTTGTAGTAGGCCAATTAAAGTGGTACATGTACAATAACATTAATAATTGAAATACTTTTGAACTTTTTTGTTTAGTGAGTTAAATATGTCAATTTTATGTGAGGTAGAATAAATGATTTTCGAACATGTGTTTAAATGCATCCTATTTAAATGTTTATTCATATAAATAACATTTGTTAAAATAAGATCTTATCTCAACAAAACTTTTTTCTACATTCATTCTAAAGATAAAAAATGATAAAAACTTGTTTGTAGAAAATAAGAATGAAGAGGTGTTTTATTGTTTATTGCTTTCTAAAACATAATCATTTCGTTTCATGAAGTGACACTTCATTTTTCACTTTAGGGTTAATATTTTAATGATTTGTCCTGTTTTTTGGTTTTTTTACCTTGTTTTCTATTAAAGTTTATATTGACAACAACATGGGCTATGGTTAATGCCTATTGACCTACCAACTTTGTGGATGTGGCATTAGGTTGTTTTAATGACAATTGTAAATTTGATGACTTGGTATTATTTATAGTATAAATTTTTTTTGGTTCATTGACGCACCCCCAGCTCTTTGATGGACTCAACTACAAGTCCAAAGGTGAAAACAATAGAAGGAGAAAGGAGTTGGGGTGCGTTCCTTGGCTTGCAACATTTCGAAGGTAGAGGGGCGTGCTAGAGCTTTGGGATGGGATTAGAAAGAATGATAAGCAAGTCAATTACTCACACGAACCTACACAAACCAAACAATAAGTTGGTTAGTGCATAGTTGGAGCACTTTGGTGCACGAACGAGTCACAAATAAACACGGACTCACAAAACTCACCATGATCCAAACTTGGTCCAACCACCGCCTTCCCCCTTATAGTATACTCTATGCATGGCCATGGGACCAGCACCCAAATGTCATTTTGTTCTAGGGCTCCCAAGTGGGAGACCCGAAATTCCCAAAATTGAGACTCTTGCAACTTTGAGGGCCCATACTTTGTGTGCAAACCTCTGATTTAAATGAGGTATAAAGTAAAGTTGTAGCCTTTGTTAAGAGCTTTCCAACAATATGTCGCACACCACCTGCACGCAAGGAAGTCGGGGCGATTCCTGACTTTTAGTGGTCAAGAAACAAATCGTCAATTTGATTCCCTGCCCTTCTTTTGGCCATAAATTGTGTTAAAAGTGTCCAAATGAGTCATGTGAGCCCATTTTAGACATCTATGTTCCAAGATTTTTCCAATGATATAAGGAATTTTTTTTTTGTGTTTTTTGTAACTTCTTATTTGTGTTTTTTTGTTGACTCCATGAAAATTTGTTGCACTAGTTTTCTCCCACATTATTTTGAACCTCCAATCTATTCTCCTATAACTTTTCCAATTTTGTATCTAGCAGTTAATACTCTGGTTGGTTTTGCATCTTTGTGGTCCCCACTAATAGTCGATAGAACATATTATGTTGGCATTAAATGATGCAAATCATAGACTAATTGGTAAGGTGTATATCCTATTGCCACCTTGTAAGTAATCTTATATGAAAACCAAGTTGTGGACACATGTTCATACCAACCTATTTTTTTTCTCATTGATTAACTTGGTGAATAATCTACCAATGACTTTGTTAGTAGACTATGTTTGTCCATTTCCCTATGGATAATACGTAGTTGAATTAACATGCTTCAATATAAACTGTTCTATTAAATGTTTTATTGTGTCATTAGTGAAATGTACTCCTTGATCTATAACTATGGTTAATGGACATCCAAATATGGTTAAAATATACTCATATAGGAATTTGGCTATAATTATTGTAGTATTGGTTCTGGATGCCTTCAATTCTACCCACTTAGTTGTATAATTTATAACTATCAGAATATATTTGTTCCATGTTAGTCTTTTTGTTGGTTTAATTGGACCTATAAAATATACACCCCATTTCATAAATTCTTCTAGAAGTGTTGTTATCAACTTGAGTAAACTTTTTGCTTTTAGTCTTCCAATTTTCTAATAGTTTTCATAACTTCAACAAAATTCTTGAGTATCCTTGAATAGAGTTGGCCACCAATATCCTACATCAAGAATTATTTTTGTAATAATATTTATAACAAAATGTCCTGCCATTCCTCCATGTAAATCCTTTAAAACAATCTATGCTTTTGAAATAGTCAAACATTTGCACATTCTATTGTCTTGTCCCACTATGTACATTATTCCCTCTTTCAAAGTAAAAGATTCTGCCTTTTTGGCCAACTTTTATTTTTGAGCTAAGTTTAGAGTTTCTAGCATTTCACTTGTCTTTAAGTAACTTTTTACTTCCTACATCCATATAGGTTTTATAGAAAATAATGATGCATCCACAGTTTGATCTAGGATCCCTAATGGTTCTAAATTATTTGGTAATTTGGATAAAACATTAGCAACTACATGTGTCCTATTAGGCTTGTAGGCTATTATGAATTCATACTCCAAAAATAATAACAACCATCTAGCTATCCTTCCAAACACCTGTGGTTTGTTGACCAAGTATACCAAAACCATGTGGTCTACATTTTTAAAAAAAAAAATTCCCAACAAAAAATGTTTGAAATTATGCAGAACATAATCCATTTTAAAGCTTTTCTCTCTATAGTAGTAATTTTTCTATGCTTTATTTAGTAGTCTAAAGGCATATATTATAGGTTGTTCATACTTACCAGTTGGGTTTTGTGCCAACATTGCACTTATTACAAATAATGATGCATTCGTGTGCACATGAAACTCTAATTCCTAATTTGCAGGTATTAGAATTGGTGCTTCCATGTATTTTTATTTGATCTGATCCTAAGTTTTTTGAAACTTTGTGGTCTAGATAGAGGGTTATGTTTTCCTCATCAACTTTGTGATTAGTGCCATGATAAAGGTAAATTTTTTTAATGAAACATCTATAAAATTGAGCCATACCATTAAAGACCTAAATCTGCTATGGGTTTCTAGGTACTAGCATATTTAGTATTGCCTAAACCTTTTTAGGGTCTTGTATTTTTCCTTCCTTGGAAACTATGAACCTTAAAATCATTCCTGAAAATACCAGAAAGGCACATTTCTTTGGGTTAAGACTGATTATATGTTCTCTGCATTTCTAAAAGCAAACATTATGAGAAAAAGGGGTGTTTTGCAACTAGCCTTATAACTTAATTTTTGAGTTGCAACGGACATTTGTAACTCACTGCACATACAGAGCAACTCATTGCAACTCAATTGCAACTCAATCAACACAATTCATTTTCAACTAATATTCAACTCCATTATAATTACACTTATGATGTCATGTTGACATCATTAATCATCATCCATCTATAAAATCTAACACGTGGCATTATGAAAAATTTTGGATATAAAAAATTTGAAATATTTATCTCCATCATCCATTATGATTATTAATGATGGTTTGAGATTGCAACATGTGACACAATAAAAAATTGCCATATGCCATATTAATTATATTTTGGAAAAAAGTAAAAAATGAAAAAATAAATTTTAGTAGCTAGGTAGGTCATACATAACCATAGGTAGGTAGGTTGGTAGGTCTTAAGACCTACATACCTACATATTTACCCAGGTCCTACCTACCTACTACATAGGTAGGTAGAAAAGTAAAACCTATTTTTTTACCTAGGTAGGTGAGTAGGTAGGAAAGCATAAGACTAAGTCCACTAAAGAATAGCCATGAAATTTTATTTTTTATTTATGTTTTTCTTTTAGGTTAAATCTTTTTATTGTTCATTAGTTGTGATTGAGCTATAATTATAACATTTAAGTGTTCAAGTGCAGGTCAGACCTAAGGGGAGGGATCCATTGTTTTTGGTGTCTAAACAAAACTTGAATCCCTCCTATTAGCATGTTTAATGCACAAAACATCGTATAAAAAGGAATAGAATTGATAAAGTTATGGCCCCTCAAAATAGAGGGGTCAAAAAACTCAAAAAACAAACCACCAAATGTTACAAAGGCCAGTTCCCAAACACCCACAAAATTCCTTGTATGTTGCTTTGTTGTTGTTAAAGTTAACGATAATTTATAGAACTTTAGTTGGTGCTCCTATAACATTTTAAATCATTTAAAATGAATAACAAATAAGAAAGTTATGAGGTTTCAAACTAGGAGGGGTCCAAAGAAAAAAAAAACTTGTTTTGTAAGTTGGAAAGCTTATTTATCTTTTTGTTATGTTTTCATTACTCATTTCCTTTACATTTCAAAGATGATTCCTAGAACTTGAGGTAGCGCTCCCATAACATTTTAAATCACTCAAAATGAAACACATATGATGAAGATATAAAAAACTGATGAATATATATCTTTATTAAGTTATAAGTAGTTGTTTTGTAGTCATAACATGGTTGAATAGTACTAGTTTAGTAGTGGTGGAATTGTGGACACATGGCATAATCGCATGTATGTACATTATACACTAATTGCAACATAATTGTTGCTTTAGTGACACATTTATAATAATTTTAAAGTAGTTGCCACATGCAACTACAATGCAACTCCTAAAAAAGTCAAACATGGTTGATTACATATGTATGTACAATGTGTATAAATTACCATATAGAAGACCCATTTTCAACTCATTTGCACATTAGTTGCACAATAGTTGTAATATACCCAAGGGATAGTTACATAATAGTTGTATACAAGTTGTTTTTGAGTTTTTGTGGCAGGGTAGTGTGGTTTTGAGGGACATGACTTCTCATAGTGAAAGTTTGAATTTCATCAAATAACTTTCCATATCATCATAGACCGTGAAGTCATATGGAAATATTTTCATAAACTAGTTTAAGTACTCTATGATGGCTTTGTTGATTGCTCTTTGGAAAGTTGGTGGCCCATTTTTAACACCAAATGGCATCACCATCCAAACAAAAGCTCCCCAATTTGTGACAAAGGTTGTTTTGTATTTGTCCTTAAGGGCTAAAAAAATTTGATGGTATCCTGGGTATCCATCCTATGACTTCATACCTTGCTATAGTGTTCAGTACCTCATTAGAAAATGGTAAAGGATAAGGATTTGTTTTGGTTGCCTTATTCAACTTCTTGAAATCCACACAAATCCTCAATTTTCCATTCTTTTTAAACACTACCACTATAGGTAATAACCATGTAGCCTCCTCTACTAATTGTATGAGTCTTGTTGCTAATAGTTTATCAATATCATATTTAACAGCTGTAGCATAGTTAAGGTTCAATCTATACCTTGCCTGAGGTGTTTAATTCAATTTTGTGTTGAACCAATTCTGGAGATATGCCTTTTAGATCTTTTTAAGTCCAAGTAAACATTTCTTTGAATTTTTTGAATAACATCTAAAACTCTTCAATTTTCTCTTTTGTCAATTATGCATTAACTTTAATGTATTGTGGATTTGCCTATGTGCCAAAATTTAGCTTAACAGGTTGTTGTTCTTCAATCAAAGTCCAACTTGCTATATGAAGATTTTGTACCTATATTTTTGTTGGTGTTTCATCCATGTCAGTATCAGCTTGGTTATGATGATAATAGATTTATAAATAAACCTTATCTTCCAATGATATCTTTGATATAAAGTGAAAGTCTTTTAATTTTGTTGTTGAGGGCACTACTTCTGTTGCTTTTTAATTTGATGTCCCTTGCTTTAAGTTAGAATCTTCATTGATTTTTTTTTTTGACTCTCCAACACTCAACAATGAAACTATTTCATTTAAGATAATGATTGTGCTAATTAAAAATACCTCTGGTCTTGTCTTAAAGATCAGATCTTCCTTTTCATCTATTAGCCCTTCCACCATGTCATAACAAACAAGTACTTGGGGCTTTTTAGTTTCTACTCCTAGTTTCTTGTTAATTGATATTGTTTAGACTATTCCATTACCTTGAATATTAATGAGATTATTGCCCCAGTCTTATGTAACCTTTGCATCTCTGAACTAAGGTCTTCCTAATACATGGAATGAATAGAATTTACCACATTGTTTTGCAAAACAATAAATGTGGCTACATATGGTATACCATGTATGTGAATCTTCAAATTTTTGATGATTCTTAAAGGCTTGGTCATATTCTGATTTGCCATTTTTGAAATAATATGGAATTGGTCTTGGTTTGGGTAAACCTAATTTTGTTCTAAGGTTTTTTATTATGATGTTTACACTTGCTCCTCCATTTAACAAAACATTCTCAACAATGTTTTTCCCAACTTGTATTTGGATAATTGCCATTTGGTTATCTTCCTCTATAACTACAATGTCCAGTTGAGAATGTGTCTCAACCATGGTGGCTACACTAGGCTTTCATATCACTTTAGTAGCCATATTGAGTTTTTTTGGCTTTAATTTTTGCCACATATATTCTTTAAGATTTGTTGTTATTTTCAGCAAATGACCTAACTTCAAAGTATAAGTGGTTTCCAACATCTGTTTACTAATATCTTGGAATATTTGTTCCATGAACATAATTTAATTGAGAGGATTAATAGAAAAAAATTATGATACAATTGGTTCTATGGACACCTTGGCTTTTGGTAATCATGCCCAAGTTGTATTCCACTGTGTTTTCTACTTTTGATTCAGATTTTTTGGCGGGTCTTTTGCTTGCATCTCTTATATAATATTTACAAAAGATTGTTATAGTTTTTTCTCTTTTTCCTAGTCACAAACATACTTCTTCTTGATTGGTTTTTTGTCCTTAAACACTTGTTTTTAGTATCTTTGCTCTTGGTGATAGCCATGTTGACATCCACTATATGAACTAAAGGATTTGCAACCTTGGGCTCTACCACATCTTGTTTATCTGTTGTCTTCACATCTTTGTTCTTAAACATATTCTACATGTTATTGTATTTAGAACAATTTATGATCTTATGTCTAGTGTCACCACAAATATGACAAGAATACCTCATAGGTATTTGTATTTTGATTTGTTGAGTGGTAACTTAAAAAACTATAGGAACATAATCTTCCTTTCTTTTGACTCTACGTATATTTTACTATTTGTTTTATGATAGTTTGCATAGTATATTCTTGTTTTTTCTATAATTGTCTAAGGTTTTAAAGCTAATATTACTTTATTATTTTGTGGTATTAATAGATTGCTTATAGCCTCTACTTCAAAAATTCCTTCTTCACAAACCAAAGTTGCTTCCTTATGCTGTTGCAGAGTTTTTCTCGTCATGCTTGCTATTGCTACACACAAATATGATTATAGTCCTGATCTAAAAATAATAATTAAAAAACTATTTGTTGTCTTATGTTGAAGACTATTGGCCAACTTCAATAAGTTCTCATAATAGACTTCCATTCTTTCATTTTTCTACTACTTCATGTTCTTCAACTATAAATAAACTTGTTCATCATTTTGAACTTTTTTATACCTTTTATAAAAAGCTAACTGCAATTTTACAAAAGTACAATCTAGGTAATCTCCAATATAATTGTTACACCAATCAAACATAATATCTTTGAAGGTAAAACAAAATGGATTAATAATTTTTGCGTTTTTTGTTTCACCATTTGCTTTAATGGTAGCTTTAAAAATTCTAACATGAACATCCAGGTCAAAATCCTTCACATACTCATGATAGTTAAGTGGTCAATGATAAGGCCTATTTGGTGTTAATGGTGGCATGCCTAGATTCACCATTAGCAATCCAAAATACCTTAAAGGTCATGTAGGTCTTGGTGGGTTTGATGGTTGACTTGCAAAAAAATTGTTCACCTTTTTAGGCATCTTTTCATGCATTTTTGCAAGTTTTGTTCCCCTTGGAGTTTGTGGTCTAAACCTCATACCAACAATAGTATGGAGGTGCTATTATAAATGGAACTTCAGTAACTGTAATCATAGAATTAGACATTGCCACAAAATATAATGGTACAGATCTTATTGGTTCAAATTGAAATTGGAAGTTCCTTCATAGGTAACTCCAACATTGTTGTGATGTAATAGATTTGGTGTAGGAGATACATAAATATGCACTACATCTGCCATAGTATGAGCTCTCATTTCCATTATGTTATTTCTCTAGATCTATTTTAAAAGTTTATTTTGGAATTTTGACCCTCTCATGGTACAAATCCTTTGGTTCAACTTGTCCATGATGATCTACTCTTATAGGTTCTAGATTCAAATTTTGGAAATGTTCAGCAAATCCTTACCTCACATTATCTTTAATAAATGAACATTCATTAATTTGATGTCCAATTTGATGGTAGTATGTGCAACATGGAGAATTAGGTATTAGAACTTTGTTCACACCATGAATTCTTCTGTTCCAATCCCTTGGAACTCCACTAACAATGCCTCCATTCTATTGATTAAATCTATGTTCACTATACTTCATTTTGACAACCACAGGTACACCTTCTACTACTATTGGTTTTGCTTTTGGTAAAACTATAGTTTCTTGTTTAATTACAAATATCGGTTCAACTCTTCTGGACATTTTAATACTCTGATTTGTGGCTTCTTGTTCAACCATATAATGAATTGGAAGTTCAAAATTCTGAGTTTTTCGTTCAAACTTTTTTTTTTCATGGTCCTCTTGATAATAAGGAGGTGAAGCAAATCTATACCTTGGTACTATTTCCTCCCTTTTTGAGTTGTTAAGTTTTTGGTCTTCATCATGAATCAAATCATTAGAATTATGTAGCTACATTAGTAGACCCATTGATTCCAATGCAACTTTCTGTCGAAGTTCAGATTTTTGATTCCTTCATCTAAACTCAACCTGTGAGTTTACATTTTCAATTTGACATTCTTTTCTCTTGGAATTTTTTTGCAAATTGTTCGTGCATTTTTGTGCTTCACTAGTTTGCACTTCATGAGGAATAATCGGTTCTACATGAAGCGTTTTGTGGCTTGTAGGTTTCCCTTTTATCCACAAATGTTTATGTTTCAATTGAAAACTCTTCTAGGTGTTACAAATTGCTAATTTATTTGATTTTCACACAAATTATTGTTGACGGCAACACCATTTTCCACTTATTCATGTACTATAACTTGATTTAATTGTCTCTTCAAACTTTTAGTTATAATTCTATTTTCCATTTTTCCACATTCTAACTCAAATACGAACAAATTTATGCATTAGAACAAAATCTTCATAGTTAGTTATTTTGTTTAGATTTATTTCCTGAAAAAAAACTTATGATCAAGATTTGAAAAAAAATAAAAAAAGTAAAACTAAAGTTCATTATCAATTTTTAGAAACAAAAATCCCAACAACAAGACATAAATAACATTCTGAATTTCACTTTGAATTTAGGCCCTGGGATGGTCGCCAAATGGTAAATACATAATTCTTAATCCTATATTTTGATCTAAATCTAGACTAAAACATATCATAAAACTAATACTAATAAAATTTGCTCATTCAGATTTATTCATATCTAGTTTCAGAATTAAAATCAAATAATGAAAGTATGAGAAAAACATCAAAATAGTAAATTTGGCTATGGAATTCAAACTTTTCCAAAAAACAAAGTGCTCTTGTTTCATGCTCCATCAAAGTTCAATGTTCTACAATGCCACCTTTTCTTCCTTTTATCAAAAGATATTCATAAAAAAAATAGTCCTATGTTCTATTCAAATTCAAATGGTGACAAAAACTATGTAATCTAACTAGTAATTCCTAAAATAGTAACTAGGTAAGTTAAAATATACTAACTATTACCATGAGTAATATACTCCCTTAACATCATCACAACTATGTTGCAACAAGTCACTCATAGTGCAATTTGAATTCTTAATAGGAAGAAGAATATTGTGTAATTTTCCTTCACTTCAATCATGGCTTCCCCATGATATAATACATATATAGCAATGTAAATTGCATAACTTATTTGTGTACCCAAATGTTCTTGACAATCCTACATGAAACATTGGTTTGATGGGTTTGGGTGGGAGATGGCATATTCACCTGTGAACATGTTTTGAAAATAACTCAAATTCATGTGGTCAAAGCAAGCTTTCTTTCTTTGAATGTTAGATGAAGTTATTACTATTGATAATCAATCTTGGTTCTAAATATATGTTTATGTGATGCATGGATGGAAAATAATTTTGATTTTTCTTACACTTCGTGTGGTTGGAAGTGGAAATGGGAATAATCTTATTGTTGTGATTATTCAATCCCTCATGTAAAAAAAAGGTTTGATTAAAAAACAACCACAAGGCTCATATGTTTTGGTGTTGATGGGCCCACACTTTTCCAAAGTTACCACATTGAAATGACATGTCAATTTAGGGTCTAAGCATGATTGGGGTACCCCATTTGGAACACTAAGGATTCACTCCTAAGACATTCAAATTCACCTTTTTCTTCATTTTTCCTATGACTTGTTAAATTTTTTTTTTCCCTCATGTCAAATGAAAAAAATTTGTTTTAAATTTTATATAGGCATTTAGAATATCTATTGTTTTCACTTATGAAACACTACATCAAAACTTGACATCTATGACTATGAAAAATATGACTAGTGACCATTTCTAATCATATAGTCATATATGCCATGCTTTTGTGCCTAGTCATATTTTTGTAACCATGGATATGACGACATGACTAAAAGTCTTCATGGATAGGAATAATACACGATTAAAAATCTTCTTCATGAACACCATATAATTATTTAATAATATACAATTTCAAACATTAAAAACAAGTAAAAGGGGAAAAAACTAAAAGGTAGACACATGTACCTAATAAACATATTATAAACTTATAGATGATCAAACACATAATTATTGGACAAGTAAATAATTAATACCTTATAATTTTTAGAACTTTTGCCTTAAAGTCACTAATTATTTAATGTGAATTTCTAGATAGTGGTTAAAACAAAATTTGAGGAATTTTTAATTTTTTAAAAAATTGCACAAAAATGGAAAACAAATTGCCAAAGTTCTTGAAACATAAAATTAAATAAAAAATTGATGCTTATAATATAAATTAAAAATTTAAGTTGAGATTGTTGTCCAAAGGTTTATTTAAATGAATATATATTTTTTACATTTTGACATTAAAAATGAAATAGATTTTTATTTGTGATATCCAATGAATTTCAAAAGAAATCCACATGCCCTAAAATGGCATTGTTTTCCATGTTTCCATGTGATGGGTAACAAATAATATAAAATTTGATCTGAATTAATAATTTATCAAAATATTTGGTCATACAACTTGGAATTTTAAATATTATATGTATGTTAAATCACATTTAATGAATTGAAAAAAATTAAAAATAATATTAAAATTTACTACTCGTAATAAAATGTGATAAAAAATTATTAAATTAAAAGATTATTAAATTAATAATTATGAATTTTAAATAATTTAAATACTTTGTATAAAATTTTCAAACATTGAAAATAATACCATATGTTTCATAGATAACATATTTTATTTATAAGTACTTTTTTATAATTAGAAATAAATATAACACATGGTAATAAATACAACATTTGTACCATTTTCATTGATTCATTATATTTTTAAAAGGTGGGAAAATTATATATATATATATATATATACACCTTACTCATAACCCTACCTACCGATCATATTACTTACTGATCATGCTACCTACCCTACTTATTTATAGGTAGGTAGGTAGGTAGGTAGGTAGGATTCATATGTATACATACCAAAAAACCATGTTGATTTTAAATATGTTTGTTTACAAGTTGTATTATGAAAAAAAGATTTTTTTTTTCAAGATGTCATTTTTGTTAAAATGTATGAAATAATGAAGATTCAAATGCATTTTTAGTCAAATTACTTAATATTTTCTTAAATTTCTTTTATAGATGTGTAGATCTTGGAAACATTTTTACAAATGAAATTTGGACAAAGTATGAAAAGATAATAATGGTCAAAGTTGGGTACTTTTGTAGGTGACAAAGGATGATGTGAAATAATGTTGTAAATTTATCTCATATCCTTTGTGAACAAGTTCAACTTTGGAAACTATATAAGTAGGTGAAAAAGTATTGGTTTCCACACAATATATGCACCAAATATATTCAAAGTGCAAATTTTACTTGTGATGAGCCAATAAAAAAGGCTTGTCACTAAAAAAAAATAGGATCCTACTTACCTACCTACCAAATGGTTAGGTTAAATTGATATATATATATATATATATAATATTATATATATTGATGATATTTACAACTATGATAAAAATACGACTAGTGGATAAGCGACATGTCCATATGGACTACATAGTCATGTAGTCATGGATGGCATATATAATTACAAACCTAATCATGGGTGTAGTCATATTTGGCATCACTACTACAAAATGCATCCTAGTTCACTTTGGGTTTCATTAATTTTTGAGTGAATTTGGACATTTTTACTTAGTGAAATTATTTAACCCCTTAGTGAATAGGGACCAGTTGCTATAGACAATGATTTGTTTCCCTAGTAGCTAGTGAAACAAGGTTACTCTCAAGTGAAATACAAGTTTATTAAACCATTCATTTGTTTGTTAATTAATTAACCGGCATGGAAATCAATTAAAATTTAATTATTTAATAAATAACATTATTGATAATTTCATGATTTTAAAAGCCTATTATTTATTGACACGTGTCACTACTTACATTAAGTTAAAAACTTAGCCTAAGTAGGTAGGTAGGTCATGTAATCAACCTAGGCACCTATTTTAGGAATTCGATAAGAGAATATCTGGTTAACATACCATTGTTGACCACACATAACACCACCCATGAGGTTTGATCCCTAAACTTTTGAAGTGAAGGCAAACACCCCTACTATCAAGCCACCCCATTTGTTATTATAATATGTTACATTACATTGTATTTTTCAAATACTTCATTTTAAACATTACAAAAACATAAACTTGGAAAATTCATATTTTATTGAGATTTCGTTCAAATGAAATGATTCGAGTTTAGTTTTTAAAAAATTTCAATAATGTACATAATTACATTTATTTCCTTTTGAAAGTTTAAAATCATTTGAATAAATAAAAAGTTGATTATC
>Ga0116230_10002299_pt1 | contig 18423 bp, 17 predicted proteins | sample S1TSphfallax_3_FD_88678 | JGI IMG/M metagenome (GOLD analysis project Ga0116230, IMG submission 88678) | Host-associated microbial communities from peat moss isolated from Minnesota, USA - S1T2_Fd - Sphagnum fallax MG | ecosystem: Host-associated > Plants > Peat moss > Unclassified | place...
GCCTCGCGGTCCGATCTCAACTACATCTTCCAGGAGATGCTCGGAGCCCTGTCCGTGGGACATTTGCGCGGCAATGGCGGCGCCATCCCCCATGCCCGGCATATCGCCGGCGGTCTGTTGGGTGCCGACTACTCGTTGCGCAACGGGCGCTACTGCCTCGAGAAGATCTATTCCGGCGGGCACTTCAATCCCCTCGACAAGGCGCCATTGGCTCAGCCCGGTCTCGACTTGGGGCCGGGGGATTGCATACTTGCCATCAACGGTACGGACGTGACGGCGTCGATGGACATTCAGATGGCCCTCGAAGGGACCGTCGATCGGGCGACGACGCTGCGCATCGCACCGGCCGGCGGCGGCAGCGCCCGCGACGTCACGGTGATCCCCATTGCCAGCGAAAGCGCGTTGCGCAATACCGACTGGATCGACGCCAACCGGCACCGCGTGGATCAACTGTCCGGCGGCAAACTGGCCTACGTGTATCTGCCGAACACCGGCATCGGCGGCTTCACGAGCTTCAACCGTTGGTACTTCGCTCAGACCGAGAAGCAGGGTGCCATCATCGACGAGCGCTTCAATGCCGGCGGCCAAGTCGCCGACTACATGATCGAAGTGATGAAGCGCAGCATCGAAGCCTATTGGGCGCCGCGCTACGGCGCCATCGAACACACGCCCAATGCCGGCATCTACGGACCGAAGGTCATGATCGCCAACGAGGTGTCGGGTTCCGGCGGTGACGCGCTGCCATGGCTGTTCAAGCAGGCGAAACTCGGGCCCGTGGTCGGCAAGCGCACCTGGGGCGGCTTGGTCGGCATCAGCGACATACCGGTGTTGATGGACGGCGGGCACGTCACCAGTCCGAGCGTCGCGTTCTTTTCACCGGCCGGCGAATGGGATGTGGAGAATCACGGCGTCGATCCGGACTACGTGGTCGAGCAGGATCCCAAGGCGGTCAGCGAAGGCCACGATCCCCAACTCGATACCGCGGTGTCCATCGCTCTCGAGGAACTGCGCAAGCATCCCGCGGCGCCTCCCGTTCGGCCCCCCTATCCGGATTACAGTCACCCCTGATCGACTCCGTGCCGCAGCGCTTCCGCGCCGCCGCCGAACATGCGCCTCAAGGATCCCGCGAAATTTTCACCGCGACAAATCGCTATTGTGAGGTGTGACACGAAACACTTCTCCGGACTCGCTAAGGTTCGACGAAATCGTTGACCGTATGTCGAATCGGAGGCTCAATGAGCGACGCGATGGATCCGCCGAATCTGGCCTGGCAGGAAATGCAACGCAGCCTCGCGCGCGCCGTCGAGTCTGCGGCGGCCGCCTACCCCGCCCGTCAGGCCTTGCAGCCTCATTGGAAATTCACACCCTTGTCGGGCACCTGGCTGGACCGGGTCCGTCGACGGAGCGCGGACCGCACATCGCGCTGATTCCGTTGGCCGCGAGGGCGAATGCCGGTAAGGTAACCGCCCATGAAGTGGAGTTATCACCCGGCCTATCAATTCGCGATATCGGCCGACCACCCGCAGGCATCGTCGCTCGCGCTACCCGCTCCGATCGGCAAGCAACCGTTGCTGCGGGATCGGCTGCTCGCGGAGGGAGTGCTTCGCGACGTCGACCTGCTCCAACCCGAACCGCTCGACCGCGCCACTCTCGAACTGGTGCATACCGCGGAATATCTCGACAAACTCGAATCGTCGCGTCTGACCACGGCCGAGCAGCGGCGACTGGGCATCCCGTGGTCTGAGCCGTTGTGGCTGCGCGCGCGCCTCGCATCGGGCGGAACCCTGCTCGCGGCGCGGGCGGCGCTCGAGACCGGAATGTCCGGCAACTTGGCCGGGGGTTCGCATCATGCATTTGCGGATCATGGCGAGGGTTTTTGCGTCCTGAACGACGTGGCGATCGCGATCACGAAGCTGCGTGCGGAAGGCGCCATCGAGCGCGCGCTCGTCATCGATCTGGATGTGCATCAGGGCAACGGCACCGCGGTGATCTTCGAACGGGTCGAGGCCGTATTCACGTTCTCGATGCACGGCGAACGTAACTATCCTCTGCAGAAAGCGCGCTCGACATTGGACGTGGCGCTCCGGGACGGCGTCGGGGACGAGGAGTACCTGGAAATCCTCGAGCGGCATCTGCCGCAGGTGCTAAGGGACGCAAACGCCGATATCGCATTTTATCTCGCCGGCGTCGATGTGGCGGCGGGCGATCGCTACGGCAAGCTCGCGCTCAGCGAGGAGGGCATTCGTGCCCGCGACGAGCGGGTCATCGAAGCGGTCCGTGGCAGCGGGGTCCCGCTCGTCATCACGCTGGCCGGCGGCTATGCCCCGACGCGGGCGCGGACCGCGGAGCTGCATGCGCATGCGTTCCGGGAAGCCGTTGCCTATGAACGCCGGGAGGACTCGCGGCGGCGTGCATGAGAAACGCGCGCATGAGATGCGGCGGCATTAAGTAAAAAGCGCCGGGCGAGCGCGCGCGCATCGACTATAAACTGCGCGCTTCAAGCCGAATTACAACGAAGGCGGATGCCGTGGCGACTGACCCCGACGATGATTCGAAACCGGACGTCATGCGCAAGCAGTCGGCGGCAAAAGCTCGCGCACAAAAGTTCCAGCCGGCACCGCCGCCGCTGTCCGCAAAGTTGATCGCGCAGCTGCAAGGAGCCGTGAAGGCCGCTCGCAGCAAGCGGCTTACCGAAGACCCCGCGGAGAAGCCAGAAACCGAGGAATAGCGGGCACCCTAGCAGCCTGTCAAGCCGCTAGTGCGCCAGCTGGAAGTTCGTCGACACCACCCAGCCCTCGTTACCCAATTCGTCGGTGACTTTCCACCAGACGCCCATTTTATCCCCTGTGGGATAGAGCATCATGCCGGGGTCGAGATCTCGAACCACCTTGGATTTCAAGTTCGACTCCTCGTACAGTTTGCCCGGCTTGGACATGGTGACGGCCTGCTGTACGTTGTCGGCCTTTGCATCGGGCGGGTTGGCCTTCAGATCAGCGATCATCTTGGTGTAGGCATCCAGATAGGCCTTGGCAATCACCTGGCCGATTTCCGTGTTCGCGTAACTACTGACGCCCGCCGCGGCAAACGCCCCGAAAAAACCGCCGCCCCCGGCTCCCCAACCCAAGTCGGTCTTTTTGGCATGACCCTGTTCCAGCGCCAGCTGTTCGGTCGAACGGACGTCGGTCAGCGTCAACACGACGTCCGCGGTTTTGCTCTTGAGGCTGATGCCACCCACCAAGGCTCCGAAACCATGCGGTATGAAACCGGCAATGACACCGCCGATGTTCGTACCCCCGGAATTGTTGTTCTTGTTGGCGATGTCCGGGAGGAGTACGTAGTCAGCCGCCTTCATCTGTCCCTTGCCGACGTTCGAGCCCACACGCTCCTCGCCGCTCGCGGCCAGCGCCCGCTCAGCCTGCGCCGCCGCCAGTCCCTTGCCCCGGTCGACGAGGGTAAAGCACTTGGATTGGGACACGTACACCTTGATGAGCGATGCCGGTGAATCCAACTGGTATGCGGACCACCAATTGGTCTCCGTCTCGTTGACCGCCAGCGTACCGAATTTCTTCTCGCAAGTGGGGATCACGGGCGGCGGGGTCTCCGCAAACGCGACTCTCGACGATAACGCAACAGCACCGATGCAAACGAAAGGCACGAGATACGAGATCCCGGTACGCGCCACAACCATTGGTCAACTCCCTGTCTGTTTAGAACCGCAACCCTTGGCCGGCCTGCGGGACCGGGCGCAGCATTATCACGTCCCGGACAGCAATCGCCAAGACCGCCCGTCGGAGACGGTCAGTGTCTCGGCTCCACGCCGCCGTGAGCCGCCCTGCGGCGCTGTTCCGGACTCATCTGGCGCCATTGCTGGCGCAGCTCCTTGCGCCGTTCCGGCGCCATTTGACGGAAGCGCTCGAAGTTCTCACGCACGCGTTGCTGCTCCTGCGGCGGCAGACTCTTGAACTGCTGCCAGCGCTGACGCAATAGTTGCCGCTGATCCGGCGGCATGGCGCGCCATTGGCGAAAACGCTGCTGCGCGCCCGCGCGCTGCTCGGGCGTCATCGAGAGCCAGCGCTGGCTGCCCCTGGCCAAGGCTTGCTGGCGCTCCGGCGGCAGCGTGTCCCATTTACCCTGATAGTTCTCGAGCAGATGCTGCTGTTCGGGTGACAGCGAATTCCAGTTCCGGGGACTTGGGGCAGGTGACGCAGGAGCCGGTGCCGGCTCGGCAGCAGGCGGCGGGCTCTGTGCGAAGGTGGCGTTCGTGGCCGCGATCCACAGACATGTGCCCAGCAGCGCAGCCCTGATCACGTTCGAGTGCCCTGCGGCGGCGGCGCCGGCGGGTCGGTGTCCGGGGCCGACCTCTTCAAGAATTCCCACCAAGCGGCATCTCCAACATCATCGGCGCCCAAAAATTCGATGAACTCATCGTCGGATTGCACATCCGCCGCATTTGGGGGCTGCGACTGCGCCGTCCCAGGCGGCGCGGGGGCCGGCGAGGGTGGCGGTTGTGCGGCCCATGCGGCGCCGTAAAGGCCCGCGCACACCAGGGGCCAATACCGCATCGTCATCAGTGCACGTGCAACTTAGGCTGCCGGCCCCGAATTCGACGCCTTGTCCGCAAAGTCATAAAAATCCAGATCGTCCTGTAACATTTCGATGGCATCGCCAGAGGCCGGATCGCTCGACGCCACCATGTCCAGGTCTTCCAAATTGGTCTGGGCGTCGGCGGTCGCCGCATGATTTCCGGATAGCCTACCCGAAGGGCCGGCAAACCACAGCGCCACGCCCAACAACGCGGCTGCCGCCACGCCCGCCGCCGGCGTCCAGAGGGCCATGCGCAGCAACCACGGCCGGCGGCTCGATTGGGCCGCCGCCTCGAGCGCCGTGTGCCGCACCTCCGTCAACCGCGAGCGGATCGTATAGTCGAGACCGTCCACGCTCTCTCGAAACAGCATCTGGCTACGGTGCTCGAAGGAACTCATGTCGTCATTCTGAGGGCCGTTTTTCATCACCAGGCCTCGCCCAATTGGTCGCGCAAACTATGCACGGCGCGCGAATAGTGCGTCTTGACGCTGCCCTCGGAGCAGCCCATCGCGACCGCCGTTTCAGCCACGTCCAACCCTTCGAAATTGCGCAACATGAACGCTTCCCGCTGCCGCGCCGGGAGCGCACGCAGCGAGCCCTCGAGCTTCTGCATGGCTTGTTGCTGCATCATGAGTTCGGGCGCGTCCGGACTGCCGTCAGCGACGTTGTCGATCGGGTCTTGCGCCTCATTCTCGGGATCCTCCTTAGCCCCGGGCAACCAAACCATGAACTTCTTTCGCACGGTTCTGCGCCGCTGCAGATCCCGGATCCCATTCTCGAGTATTCGATAAAACAGAGGCCGCCATTGCTCACTGGGCTTACCGGCATAATTGCGCGCCAGCTTCAGCATCGCATCCTGAACCACATCCATCGCGTCGTCGGGGTCCTTCAAAGCCACTTGTGCCATACGAAACGCGCGACGCTCGATGTCGGTCAAGAATTTATTCAACTCCTGCGATTGCTCCAGAACCACCCCCCCAGGCGCTGGCGCCGGAACTTCCCAGACCATCCAAGCAGGGTGGAGCGTATCAAAGCGCGGCATTTCTCGTCCTCTCGAAACGTCGACGACCCGGTTGATTCACTGTATAAACGCTCGACCCAAACTGCGGTTGACGTCGCAAGATCAGCGACTTACGCACATACCGCATGACATCCATTGAAAGACTTGCAATACGCACCTGTGCGCGAGATTTAGAGGATGCCATAACCCCATGAATATAAAGGGTTCAATCCTATTTCGCGCAGTTTTGCGGCATTTTGATTGCACCCCGAAACAGAACGGGCACTTAGGCCGAATGATCCCCGCTTTTCAACAGACTTATCCACAGGATTTGTGGAAAACGGGATCACCGTGATTCTGCAAATCGCGCTCGATACGCCGCTGCGACGGCTGTTCGATTATTCGGCTCCGCCAGACGTTTCCGCGGCAACGTTACGGCCCGGCGTGCGGGTCCGGGTGCCCTTCGGACATCGGGAATTGATCGGCATCTTGGTCGGCACCGTGCTCGAGTCGACGGTCGCGCCGGAAAAACTCAAGGCGGCCATCGAAATCCTGGATGCAACGCCCGTGTTCGATCCGGTGACCTTCGAACTGCTGTGCTGGGCTGGCGACTACTATCATCATGCGCTCGGCGAGGTCATTGCCGCCGCGCTGCCGGCGAGCCTGCGTGCCGGGCAAGCCGCGGATGAAACCGTGGAGTCCTGGTCGCTCACGGCGCAGGGACGGCAGGAACGGAGCGCTCCTGCGGATCGTCGCGGGGCGCCGCAGCGAGCCTTGCTCGCCTGGCTCGACGCACGGCCCGCAGCCGCGGCGACGGCCGACGAGATCCGTGTAGAGTTCAAACCGGCGCACCTGCGCGCGGCGGCCAAGCGTGGCTGGGTGGTAGCGACTCGAGTGCACCCGCCCACCCTGGATTTGGTGGTCCACTCCGACGACATTGCCCTCAACGAGGCGCAGCGCCAGGTGGTCGACACGATCAGCGCCTCGCTGGGACGTTTCGCGGCGCATCTCCTCTATGGGGTGACGGGCAGCGGCAAGACCGAGGTGTACCTGCAAGCGATCGCCGCGGCCATCGCGCACGGTGGCCAGGCCCTGGTGTTGGTGCCCGAAATCGCGTTGACGCCGCAACTCCAGGATCGTTTTCGCCGCCGCTTCAGCGCCGGGGTCGCGGTATTGCATTCGGGGCTCTCGGCCGCCGAGCGGCGTGATGCCTGGCGTGCCGCGCATGGCGGCCGAACCCGCATCGTCATCGGGACTCGGTCCGCGGTATTCACCTCCATGCCGAGGCTCGCGCTGATCGTCGTCGACGAGGAGCACGATGCCTCCTACAAGCAGCACGAAGGCTTTCGGTACTCGGCGCGCGATCTGGCGGTCTGGCGCGCGCAGCGCGCGCACATCCCCATCGTGCTGGGCTCGGCCACGCCTTCCTTGGAGAGTTTGGACAACGTCGCTCAGGCGCGTTATTCGTTGTTGTCGTTGCCCCAGCGCCCGGGCACGGCGAGCACGCCGCGCCTGGCCCTGGTCGATCTGCGCAGGCACGCGAGCGAGCAAGGTCTGTCGCAACCGGCCATGCACGCGATCACGCGTCATCTGGCGGCGGGCGGTCAGGTGATCGTGTTCCTCAATCGCCGCGGGTATGCGCCCGCGCTGTTCTGCAATGCGTGCGGCTGGGTGGCGCCATGTGCGCACTGCGACGCCCGCATGACGCTGCACCGGCGCGCGGCGCAACTGCGATGCCATCACTGCGGCGCGCATGGGCCTGTGCCGCTCACGTGTGGCGCGTGCGGTCAGCCCTTAAATCCGGTCGGCCAGGGCACCGAACGTGTGGAGGAGACGTTGGCGCGACTCTATCCCGATGCGCCGCTCGCCCGGCTCGATCGGGACACGGCTGCCGGCCGCGGCGCCCTGGAGGCGGTGCTGCATCGGGTGCACAGCGGTGCGGCACGAATTCTGATCGGCACCCAAATGCTCACCAAGGGGCATCATTTCCCCGAGGTCAGCCTGGTCGTGATCCTGGATGCCGACCAGGGTCTGTTCGCCTGCGACTACCGCGCCGCCGAGCGCCTGGCACAGACCATCACCCAAGTCGCGGGCAGGGCCGGCCGTGCGGCGCGCGCCGGGGAGGTGCTCATTCAGACCGAGTTCCCCGAGCACCCCCTGTTGACGAGTCTCGTGCGCGACGGGTACGACGGCTTCGCCGCCAGCGCGCTCGAAGAGCGACGACGCGCCGAATGGCCGCCGTTTTCGCGCCTGGCCATGCTGCGCGCCGAGGCCAAGGACACGACGGCGTTGCAAGCGTTCTTGCATGCCGCGGCGCAGTGTGGACAGCGCGTCGCCGACCCGACCGTCAAAATCCTCGGTCCGGCCAGCGCCTTGCTCGCGCGGCGAGCGGATCATTTCCGCGCTCATTTGCTGCTCGAGACGGCCACGCGGATCGTGCTGCAACGCTTCCTGACCCGATGGTTGCCGCTGGTCGAGGCATTGCCGGGTCCGCGCGGCCTGCGCTGGTCCATCGACGTCGATCCGCTCGAAGTGGATTGATTGCGGCGCCGGCAGCCGAAACACTTTGCGGTAGACTGCTGACCCTTTTTGATTGAACACGGACCCGAATTGAAGACCCTGATCGCGAACTTGCTGCGCCAATCGCTGGCATCGTTGCCCGAGACGCTGATTCCGGCCGGCGCGCGCGCGCTCGACATCGAGATCGAACGTACGCGTGATCCGCAGCACGGCGATTTTGCCAGCAACATCGCGATGCGGCTCGCCAAGAGCGCGCGCCAAAATCCGCGCAAGCTGGCCGAAGCCCTGGTTGCCGGCTTGCCAGCCGATGCCGCCATCACCAAGGTCGAGATCGCGGGCGCCGGTTTCATCAACTTCTTCGTCGGACCCGACGCCTATCACGCGGAGTTGGCCCGCATCCTGGCCGCAGGGTCCGACTACGGCAAGTCGACCGTCGGCGCCGGACATTCGGTGCTGGTCGAGTTCGTCTCGGCGAATCCGACCGGCCCGTTGCACGTCGGCCATGGACGGCACGCGGCCTTCGGCGCCACCGTCGCCAATCTCCTCGAGGCCGTGGGTTACCGCGTGGCGCGCGAGTACTACATCAACGATGCCGGACGTCAGATGGAGATCCTCGCGGCGAGCACCTGGCTGCGCTACCTGGAACGCTGCGGCGAGCGCTTCACGTTCCCCGCGAATGGCTATCGCGGCGAGTACATCGTGGCCATCGCCGAGCAACTCCATGCCGCCGAAGGCCGCGCGCTGTTCCACCCCGCCGCGGCAGCGTTCGAGGGATTGCCTGCCGACGAACCCCAAGGCGGCGACAAGGATACGTACATCGACGCGCTCATACAGCGCGCGCGCCAGCTGCTCGGGGACTCAGCCTTTCGCCGGGTGCAGAGTCTCGCGGTCGACGGGATCTTGGGCGACATCAAGGCCGACCTCGCCGAATTCGGCGTGACGTTCGACTCCTGGTACTCGGAGCGCTCCCTGGTCGACTCAGGCGCCATCGACACCGCCGTCAACGCCCTGGAAGCGGCCGGCCACGCCTATCGCAAGGACGGCGCATTGTGGTTCAAGAGCACCGCATACGGCGACGAGAAAGATCGCGTGATCGTGCGCGACAACGGCATCAAGACGTATTTCGCGTCCGATATCGCGTTCGTGCTCGACAAACTCGAGCGCGGTTTCGAGCACCTCTTGTACATCTGGGGTGCCGACCACCATGGCTACATCACGCGGCTGCGCGCCGGTTTGGTGGCGCTCGGCGGACCGCCGGAGGCGTTCGAAGTGCGGCTCGTGCAGTTCGTCTCGCTGTTCCGCGGCGGCGAGAAGGCACAGATGTCCACGCGCTCGGGCGAGTTCGTCACGCTGCGTGAGCTGCGGCACGAGGTCGGCAACGACGCGGCGCGCTTGTTCTACGTCATGCGCAGCAACGATCAACACCTCGATTTCGATCTGGAACTTGCCAAGGCCCGCTCCAACGACAATCCGGTGTACTACATTCAATACGCCCATGCGCGCATCGCGAGCGTCAAGCGTCAACTGCACGATCGCGGGATCACCCATGATCCGGCGCGCGGTCTGGCCTCGCTCGGCAGGCTCACGGAGCCCCAGGAACTCGAGCTCACCAAGCGCCTCGCGCTCTACCCTGAAATCGTGCAGCAATGCGCGGTGCTGCGGGCCCCGCACACGCTGGTGCACTACCTGCGCGATCTGGCGAATGATTTCCATGCCTATTACAGCGCGCACCAATTCATGGTCGACGATGCGATGCTGCGCGATGCGCGCCTCACGCTCGCCTTCGCCACGCAGGTCGTGATTCGCAACGCGCTCGACTTGTTGGGCGTATCCGCGCCCGACACCATGTAGGCGGGCATCGCTCCCGTGAGGGTGAGGGCGGTCGGGTAAGTGGCTGCAAAACGCATCTCCAAGGATTACAGACCCAACCGCCGGCAGCCGGCGCGATTGTCGGGATGGGTCGGTGGGCTGTGTGGACTGGCCGTCGGCTTGGGCGTGGCCGGCGTCGTCTATCTCAAGGACCACCGCCCGGAAGCACCGGTGGCCGCCGCGAAAACGGCCAAGCGCAAATTGCGCAACACCGAATCACCGGATACCGAGGCGCGCGAGTCGGGGGCGGTCGACGAACCCGCAAAGCCGTATGACTTCTACGAGCAGCTGCCCAAGTTCGAAGTGGTCGTCCCGGAAAAGGAGAAGGACGTCAGGCGTGACGTGCGCGACGTCCCCGAGACGCGCCGCGGCACCTACGTACTGCAGGCGGGATCGTACAAGAATTTTGCCGATGCCGATCGCGTCCGCGCCCAGCTGGCGCTGCAGGGAGTCGAATCGAAGGTGCAAAAAGTGTCCGTCGACAACGACACGTGGCATCGCATCCGCATTGGCCCCATTTCCAAACTCGATGATCTCAACAAGCTGCGTGCGACGCTGCGCAAGGCCGACGTCGACGTGCTGGTGATCAGGGTCGGTGACTGATGCCGGTCACGAACCGTCCGGCGGACTGCATTTGAACAGTTCGATCGACGTACCCGGCTGATTCGCGATGCGAAACACGGTGACGTAGTCGATGCCGACCGCCAGCTTGATTCCTGAGAGGTTCGCGTAGGCCTTGTAGACCGCGTCATCGGCGAGGTTGGTCTCGCTCGCCTGGCGCAAGGCCTTGCGATACCAGTCCTCCACCTTCTCGAGTGGATAAGAGGTATCGGCCACGAAGCGCGAACACCACCGGCCCAGCTTGTCGGTCTTGGACACGTCGTCCATCGAGGCCCGGCTGAGCGAAGGGAACACGGGAAGGCCCGTATAATTCGTCACGCCGTAGCCCGGCGCCGTGGATGTCAGGCTCAACCCGAGCAACGACGCAACCAGTGCGGCGGTTTGTCTGGCGGACGACATGCCGTGCCGTGCCCGCTGCCGCTAGGCCGTCGTGTTGATGATGCCGCCCAGCGCGCTCGTCCCGGAACTCGACGTCGTCGAACTGGTGCCGGCGCTCTGGAAATTCTGCAGCGAACTCGTCACCAAGGATTTGATGGCGGCGTTGGCCGACGCGACATCGGACGCCTTCCTGTTCGTCTCGGTTTGCGATTTGGTGGCGGCCAAATTCGTCAATAATTTCGTGTACGCCGTGCTCAGGCTCGCCTGCACGCCCGGTGTGGTACCCGACGCCGTCCCGAGGGTGCTCAACACCTGGCTATTGGTCGACTGCTCCACCAGCGTCGTCAACGTCGAGACGGCTGACGCCACCGAACTGGACGTGGTCTGCGTCGGTGCGTTCGTCGTGATGCTGGCCGACTCCTGGGTCGGAGCGTTCGTCCGCGCCTTGGCCAACTCTTGCGTCGGCGCGCTGGTGGCCGACCGAGACGTCGCGGCGGCATATCGATCCGTGAGGTTCGAAGCCGCAGAGGCAGCCGAGGTTGAGTTGATTTCCATAAAACGCGCAGCACAGTGGTTGACGATCCAACTCTATCGGCAACCCCCCGCGAAGCTTTAAGCACAGATCGCGTTTTCGAGAACGGTGCACGGTGACGCACCAGGCAGGCGCGTCCGGGGGCATCACCAATGCGAGCACGGCCATCATGGCGCGCGGACTCGATCGGCTAATCTTCGCCTAATTGGCGAAAATCGACGCCTAATGCGCGCAACTTTCGGTACAAATGCGTGCGTTCCATGCCGACTCGCTTCGCCAGCTGGCCCACTTTGCCGTTGCACAACAGCAATTGCTGTTGCAGATAGGCACGCTCGAATTGCTCACGCGCCTCGCGCAGCGGTAACGCCAGAAGGTCCTGCTTGACCAGGGGCTCATCGACGGCCAATTTGACCGCGAGTTCACGCTCGATCTCGTCGAGCCGGATCTCTTCGCCGGCACCCAAAATCAGCACGCGCTGGACCAGATTCTTGAGTTCGCCGACGTTACCGGGCCAAGGATAATTGCGCAGCCGGTTCTGGGCGGCCACGCTGAAGCGGCGCAGCGGCAGATGCTGGTCATCGACCAGGCGATCCACATAGAAACGGAGCAGATCGGGCACGTCCTCCGCGTATTCGCGCAGCGGCGGCACCCGTAGCGTGATGACGTTCAGGTTCGCCAACAGGTCGCGGCGAAACGGTTCGGGCTGCGGCCGCAATTCGAAACCTTCCTGGGCCGAACTGATCCACCGCACGTTGAGCGGCAGCCGCTCCCGCCCGCCCACGCGCGTATAGCCGTTTTGCTCGATCGCGCCGGTCAGCGCCCGCTGCGCATCGACGTTCAAATCCTCGAGCCCATTGATGAACAGCGAGCCGCCGGACGCCTGGTCGCAGGCGCCGAGTTCGATCTTGCCGTCTCGTTCGCGCCCGAACAGCGCGGCCGCTGGATCGCCGCTCAAACTCGCGGCCACCACCATGAAAAACGGCTTGTGGGCGCGCGGGCTCAGGGAATGCAGGAACCGGGCATAAGCCTCGCGCCCCGATCCGAGTTCCCCGACCAACAGCACCGGCGATGAGCTCGACGCTGCGTGCTGCACCTGATCCCGCAAAGCCTGGGTCACCTTGCTTTTGCCGATGGGCACGGCGAGGGCCGAGCCCGTCGTCCGCTCGGATAGTTTCTTGCGGCGGCCCGAATCGAGCGCACGCTCGACCGTGCGCAACAGCTTGGTCAGCGACAGCGGCTTCTCGACGAAATCGAACGCGCCGAGCCGCGTCGCTTCGACCGCGGTCTCCACCGTTCCATGACCCGACATCATGACCACGGGGCAGTCGTAGCCATCGGTGACCGACCATTCGCGCAACAACGTGATCCCATCGGTATCCGGCATCCAGATGTCGAGCAAAACCAAGTCCGGGACTTGCGATGCGCGCGAGGATCGCGCCTGGCCGGCGTCCGCCGCCACATCCACGTCGTAACCTTCCTCGGACAGGATTTCCTTCAGCAGCCCGCGGATGTCCGCCTCATCGTCCACCACCAAAATTCTCGATGCGGTCATACACGTTCTCTCCTGTATTCGGTCTTCCGGGGTTCACGGCCGGTCACGGACCGGGGGTTCTCGCCCGGCAGCAGAATCCGCACGCGGGCGCCGCCCGTGCGCAGATTATCCGCTTCAATGCGTCCGCCGTGCTCTTCCACGATTTTCTTGACGATCGCGAGCCCAAGCCCGGTGCCTTTCGGCTTGCTGGTGACATAGGGGTCGAAAATCGTGCCGATCAAATCGCGCGCAAATCCCGGACCATTGTCGGTCACGACGATCGCCACTACCTGCTTCGGACCATCCTCGACCAGATGAGTTTCGATCTCGACGCAGGCGCCGGTGTTGCCCTCGAGGGCTTCGATCGAATTGGTCACGAGATTATTGAGTATCTGGCGGATACGGATGCGGTCCGCGGACAGGCTCGGTAGTGTCGGGCACAGCGTGAGCTTGAGTTCGGCCGCACTCGCCTGCACCCGGTAAAGGTCCACGACCTCGGTGATCAGCTGATTGACGTCGAACCGCGAGAAATGCATGGCCGGCGCCCGCGCGTATTCGCTGAAGGCGTTGACCATCTGCTTCATGGCTTCCACTTGGGCTACGATGGTGTGGGTGGCGCGCTCGAGGATTTGCGCGTCCTCCGCGTTCATGCTGCCCGAGAACTTGCGCTGGATGCGCTCCGCACTCAGCTGGATGGGCGTCAGCGGATTCTTGATTTCGTGCGCCAGCCGGCGCGCGACCTCACCCCACGCCGCATCGCGCTGAGCCTGCAGCAGCGTCGTGATGTCGTCGAACACGAGCACCATTCCCGGTGCGCCGATGTCGTTGGGCAGCGCGGTGCAGGCACACATCAGCACGCGCTTTCCCGAGTCGGACAAGAGCTCGATCTGTTCACGCCAATCATGTTGCGCGGCGCCGAGGCGCAGCGTCACGGCGCTCAAGAATTGGTTGAACAAGGTGTTGTCGCTGATGGCCGCATCGAATGGCATGCCCACCGCCGCCTCAAGGTCCACGCCCAAAATGGCGCTCGCCGCCTGATTCGCCGTGCGCACGGTCAGGTCCGCCTCGAGCGACACGACGCCCGTGGACAGACGTGCCAGGATGACGGCGAGCCCGGCGCGCTCCGCTTCGACCGCTTGCTGGCTGCGTCGCGTCTCCTCGCGGGCTTTTCCCAAGCGCTTGGTCATGTCATTGAACGAGGTCACGAGGAAGCCGAGTTCGTCGCGGGACGGCAAGGGCAATTTCGTGTCGTAATTGCCCTTGGCCACGGCGCGCGTGCCGGCGATCAAGTCCTGCACCGGCTGCACCAGGCGCTGTGCGGCGAAGAATGCGCCGTAAACGGCGGCTATGAGCGACATCAAGACGACGAACGACAGGATCAGCACGAAGGTGGACTTCAGGGGCTGACGCAGCTGCACGAGGTACGCATAGTTGGCGTAGGACCGCTGCACGGTGTCGGCGAGCTGCGAGAGCTGCTGCGGTACGGGATACAGCGCGATGAGCACGCGGGCGCCCGACGTCGCGCCATTACTGTCGAGCGGCGTGGCCGCGCGAATCACGTATCCGCCGTAGGCGTCGGTGTCGATGCTCACGTACGGTCTGCCGCGCCGGACCTGCAGCATCATCTCGTCGGTGGCCGGGATGGGCAGCGTATCCATCGGCCGGTCGGAACTGGTGGCGATGATGCGGGTCTGCGGTCCGACCACCGTGAACTCCAGCGCCGTGCTTTCGCGCCGCTCGCGATCGAGCGTGCCGATCAGCTCGAAATCCGACAAGGGCGACAGTTCTTTCGCCACCACCTGGGTATGTTGCAGGAATTCGCGCACGCGCACCTCGAGCGCCGCGTGGGAGAGTTCGCGGGTGTCCTTGAGGCCCTGGCTCACCTCGATCTCGAACCAGCTGTCGATGCCGCGGTTGATGAACTGCAGAGAGAAGTAATACACGATCAGGATCGGCGCCACCGCCAGTACGCTGAAAATGGCGACGGTTCGGCCCTTGAGCCGCGAGCCCGGCACGTGCCGCCGATAGTCGCGCACCAGCCGCGTGAGCTTGGTGGCCAGCAGGGCGAACAGCGTGATTAGCCCGGCGATGTTGATGAGCAGAATCCACGGCAGCCACTTGGCAAAAAGCGCCGAGTTCTCCGTGGACGCGCCGAGCAGGTACAGCGCGACCAGCCACAGCACGACACCGAGCGTGCCGAGCACCGTGGCCCCGTACTTGCGCGTTACGGCTGCAATGTCCATGTATACCAGTCGCTCTCGCGATGCCATTCATTGACCCAGAACATCAGCACGCGCAGCGAAAACGGCACCGTACCGTAGTCCACTTTGGCGCGCACGTTCGCCTCGTAGCGCCGATCGCTGCTGATGAGCGAGCGGTCGAGCACGGGGAGGCCGCGCACGTCGGACAGCGACTCGAGTGCGGAGTCGATCGTTCCCAGGGACTCCTGTTGCCCGCTGTTGTCGTTGCGCAGAATGTAGCGCGCGCTCACGGCGTTGTACTGCAGGTGATAGCGCTGGGTGAGCTCCGCCACGCGCGAGTTCGGCAGCAGCTGGCGCACGCGTTCGATGTCCAGATCCAGTTCGACCGTGAGCGGTACGCCCTCGGCCAAGCCGTGCCGCACCGCATCGCTGACGGGCAGCTCCAAGCGCGCGTTCAAATGGTAAACACCATCCTTGAGGTCCAGATCGGCCGAGCGCACCTCGAATCGCCCCTCGAGTCCCTCGGCGTGCGCCGCCGGCAGCGCGCCCGGCAGCAGGAGGAGGCTGAGAAAGTACGCGCAGGCGGACTTCAGGGCAGTGCGCCGTAGTCGCGAAGCGGTCGATGGCACGGCGTTCATTGTTTTATCAGCGCAGCATAATAGAAGCCGTCAGCGCCCGCCTCCCCGGGCAATATCTGGCGGCCACAGCCGTCGGCTTCGCCGAATCCGGGCCATCCTGCCCACTGCTCTGCCGGCACGATCTGGGCGTCCGGCGTGCCCTCGAGAAAGGCCGTCACCAGGTCCCGATTCTCGCTGCGCGTTACGGTACACGTCGCGTACACGAGCCGGCCCCCAGGCGCGAGCATGCGCCACGCCGCGGTCAGCAGACGCGCCTGCAGCAACGGCAGCTTGTCGATGTCCGCCGGCGACTTCCGTACGCGGATGTCCGGATGACGCCGTATCACCCCGAGCGCGGAACACGGCGCATCGAGCAGAATGCGATCGAACGGCACGCCGTTCCACCATTCGGCCGGCGCCGCGGCATCGCCCGCGATCATGTCCGCGGCCAGACCGCCACGGCCCAGGTTCTCCTGGACGCGCGCCAGGCGCTGCGGATCGATATCCACGGCCACCAGCGACTCAAGCTCCGGCTCGCGCTCCGCGATCAAGGCGGTCTTCCCGCCCGGCGCCGCGCAAGCATCGAGGACGCGCTGCGCGGCGCGCAACGCCAATGGAAACGCGACGCATTGCGCGCCCAGATCCTGTACGGAGACGAGCCCCTCGGCAAATCCGGGCAACTCGTGCACGTCGCAAGGAACCTCGAGCGCGACCGCGTACGGCACGCGCGGTTCCGCCCGGGCCTTGATGCCGGCGGTCAGGAGCATTTGTAGATAGTCGTCGGTAGTGGAGCGGCGGCTGTTCACGCGCAGCCACATCGGCGCCTGCGTATCGCCCGCCGCCAACAATTGCGTCCAGCGGACCGGCCAATCGGCCCGGTAGCGATCGGCGAGCCACACGGGCGATGCATGTCGTGTCGCGGGATTGCGCGCGATGTCGACGTCGAGCGTTTTACGCTCGCGCAGATAGCGTCGCAGCACCGCGTTCACGAGACCGCTCGCGCGCGCGGCATCGGTGGCCTTCGCGGTTTCCACGGCGGCATCCACGACCGCATACTGCGGCGTGCGCGCATCCTCGAGTTCGAACAGCGCCACGGAAAACAGTGCGCGCACCAACGGCTCCAACGATCTGACCGGCTGCGACAAGAGCTTGCCGAGCAGCGCTTCGTGACGAAAGTAGCCGCGCATCGCGCCGTAGCTCAACGATCGCACCGTGGGACCCAGCCCTACCGGCGCGGCGACGAGGGCATCGTGCAGAGCCGCATCGAGGGTCACACCCTCGCGCAAGATACGGGCCACCGCGTGGGCGGCCAGAGAACGCGCACCGGCGGCGGCGCCCTTCATGGACCCTCGAAGCGCGCGCCGGCCAGGCGCTGCGCCTGGATGAACTCGCGTGCGTGCAGCGGCTTGCGTCCCGCCAGTTGCAGTCGCAGCAGCCGCACAGCGCCGCGGCCGCACGCCACGTCGACGCCGGCGCTCGTCGCGGCGAGCACGGTGCCGGGCGCCGCGCCGTCGGCCGGCGAGATCACGCCGGTGGGCGCGACGTCGGCTTCCCAGACACGGCATTGCACACCGTCGAGCCGCGTCTCGGCGACGGGCCATGGATTGAATGCCCTCACCCGGCGTAACACGGCCGACGGCTCGTCGCGCCAGTCGATGGTCGCTTCGGCCTTGGTGATCTTTTCGGCATAGGTAATGCCGACGGCGGGCTGCGGTTCTTCGCGCGCGGTGCCGTCCGCGATTGCATTCAGGGCCTCGACGATGAGCTCTCCACCCAGCCCGGCGAGCCGGTCATGCAGGCTGCCCGCCGTATCGTGCGCCTCGATCGGCACGGCGCGAACCGCCAGCATCGGACCCGTGTCCAGACCCGTCTCCATGCGCATGATGGTGATGCCGGTGACCGAGTCACCGGCCAGCAGCGCACGCTGAATGGGCGCCGCGCCCCGCCAGCGCGGCAGCAGGGAGGCGTGGATATTGAAACAGCCGAGCCGGGGAGCCGCCAGCGCGCCGGCGGGTAGAATCAATCCGTAAGCGACCACGACGAGCGCATCCAGATCGAGACGGCGCAGCAGGTCCACGGCCTCCGGCGTCTTGAAACTCGACGGCTGATGCACCGGTATACCAAGTTCCAGAGCGCGCAGCTTGACCGGGCTCATCTGCAGGGTTTGGCCACGGCCCGCCGGACGATCGGGTTTGGTGAACACGGCGGCGAGCGCGTGCCGCGACCCTGCAAGGGCATCGAGGGCGGCCACGGCAAAGTGCGGCGTGCCGGCGAAGCCCAGCCTCACGGAGCCTGCCCGGGACTCTGAACGGCGTTCAAGCTCTCAAAGTGCCGGTGTCGAGGTGCCGGGCGTGGCGACCCGGCGCGGCGCCGCGCGGGCATCGTTGCCCGCAGCGCGCTGCTTACGGTCTTTTTCCAGACGCCGACGGATGAGCTGCCGCTTCAATTCGGAGAGATAATCGACGAAGAGTTTCCCGTCCAGATGATCCATCTCGTGCTGTATACAAACGCCGAGCAGCCCGTCCGCGTCCATTTCGAACGGAATTCCTTGCTGGTCGAGCGCGCGAATA
>Ga0116230_10002300_pt1 | contig 18421 bp, 15 predicted proteins | sample S1TSphfallax_3_FD_88678 | JGI IMG/M metagenome (GOLD analysis project Ga0116230, IMG submission 88678) | Host-associated microbial communities from peat moss isolated from Minnesota, USA - S1T2_Fd - Sphagnum fallax MG | ecosystem: Host-associated > Plants > Peat moss > Unclassified | place...
CGCGACTGGATCGACGCCGACGATCAACCGGGCAGCCCGGATGGCGCCGAGGACTCGGTGTACACCTCACAGACGCCGCCGTATCGCACCGGCAACTGGCCCATGACCAGCGCCAGCGAACTTCTGGCCTTGCCCGGGTTCGGCGCCGATCGCTATCGTAAAATAGCGCCCTACGTCGTTGCGCTGCCCACGGCCACCGCCGCGATCAACATCTGTACCGCATCGGCACCGGTGCTCGAAAGCTTGGCCGCCAACTTAAGCGGCGAATACTCCGATGAGGCATTGGCCGCCGGCCGCAAGACCGGGTGCTTCCCCGACAAGACGGCATTTACCAATATTTTGGGCCAGCAAACCGCGGCCGCCCTCAGCGGCCGGTACGTCGACAGCACCGCTTATTTCCGGCTCACCACCCGGATCACGCTTGGCACTACGGAATTCACCTTGTACAGTCTTTTGCTGCGCGGGCAGGGGGGCAAGGTTACGCCGCTGCTGCGCACCTTCGGAACCATCTAGAGAACATGCCGCAAACACTGCTGTTGAGACTGCCGAACTCGCGTTCGGAAGACACCGAATGGTTGACCATCGACGCCGCGGGAGAACCCGCCGCAGCGCGGCAGCGGGGTCCGTTGACTCTTGCTGCCGCCGTCGGTCGATCGACCCGGGTGGTCGTGATCGCGCCGGCCACCCAGATTCTGCTCGCCGAGCCCGAGCTGCCCCCGGGCAGCGGGGTGAAGCTCGCCCGCGCCGTGCCGTTCGCCTTGGAAGAGCAGCTCACGGAGGATGTCGATCAGTTGGTATTCGCGCTCGGCAAACGGCGGCCGAGCGGCGGCACGCCGGTTGCCGTGGTCTCGCGCAGCGTGTTGCAAAGCTGGATGGCCGAACTCAATGCGGCAGGCATCGATCCCGTCGCCATTTATCCCGACATGTCGCTGCTGCCGCAAAATCCGTCGCAGACCATACTCTGGTATGAAAACGGTCGCTTGTCGGTACGGCGTCCGGACCGGTTGCCGTTCGCCGTCGAATTGACCCCCGTGACCGAGGCACTGATCGTGGCCGGAGTGATTGGCGATCCGCTCGCGGCGGACGCCCTGCCGGAGGCGATGGAACCGCCGCCGCTCGAAAGCGCCATCTTCTACGTGACGCGGGAAGATTGGGCGAAGGTGCAGGATGAAATCGAAAGGCTCGTCGATCACTTCGCTTCGCTGAAGATCCAGCTGCTGCCGGATGGCCCGCTGCCGTGGCTGGCGCGCGATCTGGCGGCGACCGACGCGGTGAACTTGCTGCAGGGCGAATTCGCCAAGAACACCGACTACGGCGCCCGCTGGCATCGATGGCGGACGGCGGCGGCTTTGGCCGTGGCCCTGTTGGTGGTCCACGTCGCAGCCCAGGCCTACCAATTGCACCAGTCCAAGCATGAGACCGCGGCACTCGATGCCGAGATTGCCGAGCTGTTCGCCGCCACCATGCCGGCGGACACGATGCAGGATCCGCGCCGCCAGATGCAGCAGCGGCTCGAGCGCATCCGTCATTCCGGTCCCGGGCCGCAGCATTTTCTGCGCACGTTGCAGACGCTCTCCGGGGCCCTCGCCGATACACCGAAGACCAGCATCGATTCGCTGAGTTATCGCGAGGAGTCGCTCGACCTGAAAGTCACCGCACCCAGCGTGGCCGCCCTCTCGCAGTTGTCGCAGGCGGTGGGCCGGCAGGGATTGAGCGCCGAGATTCAGTCCTCGACGCCGGTGGCGGCGGGCGTCGAGGCGCAGCTGCAGATCCGTGCGCAGGGCACGAAGGCGCGCCATTGAACAAGCTCAAAGCATGGTATGCCAAGCTCGAGGCGCGCGAGCAGCGCGTGGTCGCGGTGGGCGGGATCGCGGTCGCGCTGTTGGTGCTGTTTGGCGGCATCCTGTGGCCGCTCGAATCGGCGGTCTCCACCGCCGTGAAGACCACGGAAACCCGCCGCGACGATCTGGCCTGGATGCGCAGCAATGCGCCCGAGATCAGAGCCGGTACGAGTGCGCTCCGGGCACCCAGGGGCGAGCCGCCCGTGGTCGTCGTGGATCGGATCGGACGCGAGGTGGGTCTCGGAAATTCCCTGCGAGGCACCCAACCGAGTCCCACGGGCGTCCGTGTGCAGTTGGAAGCCGCGCCGTTCGACGTCCTCATCGCGTGGTTGGCCAATCTCGACGAGCATTACGGTCTTGCGATCGAATCGATCACCGTCGATCGCGCGGCCAAGCCGGGAGTGGTCAATGCCAACGTCAGCTTCGCCCAAGCGAATCCCTAAGTCGCTGGCGCCTAATCACGGCTACATCCGGCCGCTGATCGTGCTCGGCGTGGTGGCGGTACTGCTGGTGGTCGTCATCACGCTGCCAGCATCGTTGGTGCGGCGGTTCCTGCCGCCGGCGCTGCAAGCGGATCAATTCAGCGGCAGCCTGTGGCATGGCTCGGCGGGCAAAGTGCTGATCGACTCGCGGGATGTGGGAGCCATCGAATGGCATGCGCATCCGTGGTCGCTGCTGACACTGACGCTGTCGGCCGATCTGCTGTGGGTCAAGATCGGGTTCGTCGCGCAAGGCCGTATCGATGTCGATCGGCACGGCGCCACGGCACACGACGTAGTGGGCGGCGGTCCCCTCGAGGATCTACGCAGTCTCGGCATGGCCAGCGGATGGCGCGGCACCACCCAGTTCAAATTCAGCATCCTCGAGGTCGGAGTCGACGGCAGCCTGAAATCCGCGGTCGGCGAGCTTGACGTCACCGACCTCTCCGCACCCCAGATCGCCGCTGGTGGCACCCTCGGGGGCTACAAATTGGACCTGGCGAAGGACGCGGTCTCGCCGGACGCGGAGGTGACTGCAGAACTCGCGGACACCGGAGGGCCGCTCGAGCTGCAGGCGACGATTCATTACTCGGTAAAGACCCACACCGGCCTGTTGTCCGGCACGCTCAAGGAACGACCCGAGGCATCCGAGGCACTGCGCAATCAATTGCAAAATCTTACCCAGATGCACGCGCGTGACGCCCAAGGAAGAATTCCGGTGGAGCTCGAATTCACGCTCTAAAATGCGGGCTGATTAACGGCGTGGTGCAGGCTGCCGAGGTTAAATCAGCATACTGTGATTCGAGTCGCTCTATGCCGCAGAGAACTTGACGCTGTAGTAGCGAGTCCTTAGAGTCGGCGCATGCAAGGACCCATACCCATCGAGAGCCGCGCGCTCGGCCACCTCGCCTATATCCGTAGATCCATAGACTCATCCGGTTCGATGGCGGTGCCCGGCATGGCCGGTATCGTCATGGGCAGCATCGGAATCGTCGCCACCATCGTCGCCTCCGTGCCGCGCGGCGTGCCGCACTGGCTGGAGATCTGGCTGATTGCGGCGGTGGTTGCACTCGTGGTGGGTGGCGCAACCATGGCGCGCCAGGCGGCCGAGTCCGGACATGCGCGGTATTTGGGTCCGGTGAGGAAGTTTCTCCTGTGTCTGTGTCCCGCATTGTTCGCCGGGGCGGTGCTGACCTTCGTGTTGTGGCGGATGAGCGCGACGCAACTCATCCCCGGCGTCTGGCTGCTGCTGTACGGCTGTGCCGTGCTCTCGGCGAGCACCGTCACCGTTGCCCGCACGATGCGCCTCATCAGCATCATGGGTGTGCTGTTCATGTTGTTGGGACTGTTGGCATTTGCCTCGCCACCCCAGATGCACACGGCCATCTTGGGCCTGGGGTTCGGCGCGCTGCACAGCATTTTCGGCGTGTTGATCGGACGGGTGAGTTATGGCGACTAAGTCCACGGCGGCGAAGTCGGCGGAGGCTGCGGAGCCGCTGTCGCCGAAGTCCCGGTCGAGCCCCGTGCCGGTGCCGCGGTTGCCACGCGCCGCCGATGATGGCGGTTTCGACCGGTTGATCTATGAACGCGTGCGGCTGGGCATCATGAGCGCGCTCGCGACCAACGATGAACTCACCTTCAACGAATTGAAAGCTTTGTTTGACGTGAGTGACGGCAATCTCGGTGCGCATGCGCGAAAGCTCGAGGAGGCCGGCTACGTCGCCTGTACGAAATCGTTCCAGGCACGGCGGCCGAAGTCCTGTTATCGCATCACGCAGACCGGGCGCAAGGCGCTGCTGCGCTATCTGCAACATATCGAAGCGGTCATCAAGGCGACCCGCCGTAGTTAGACTCAAACGTCGAGGACGAGAATAAGAATGCACATTGCAATCATCATGGACGGAAACGGACGCTGGGCAACGCAACGCGGTCTGCCGCGTACCGCGGGTCACGTCGAGGGCGCCAAGGCGGTGCGCACGGTGGTGGAGACCGCGGCGCGCGCGGGGGTCGATACGCTGACGCTGTATGCCTTTTCCGCCGCCAATTGGACCCGGCCGCAGGTCGAGATTGCCGCGCTGATGAAGCTGTTCGGTCAGTACTTGTTCAGCGAGACCCGACGCTGCGTCGAGCAATCCATCCGCGTGAACGTGATCGGTCGGCGCGACCGCTTGAACGACAACCTGCTGCGCTCCATCGAGCAAAGCGAACGATTGAGCGCCTCGTGCACCGGCATGCACCTGCGCGTCGCGGTGGACTACTCGGCCCAATACAGCATTCTGAAAGCGGCACAGCGGGCGCAGTCCCTCGCGCCAGAGGATGTGGACATCGCGCCCAAGGACTTCGAACGCTTGCTGCACGAAGTCGATCATTCCTCACAGGCGGCCGGCCCGGTCGATTTGCTGATCCGCACCGGGAACGAGCGCCGCTTGAGCGATTTCCTGCTCTGGGAATGCGCCTATGCGGAGCTCTATTTTTCCGAGTGTCTGTGGCCTGAGTTCGACGAGGGTCAGTTTCACCAGGCGCTCGAGGACTACGCCGGGCGTCAACGCCGCTTCGGCGGCCTGACTGCGCAGCGCGGCGAGAAACCCTAAGCGGTCGGCGCCGGCTTAGGGTCCGATGGACCAACGCACGAACCAAGGGCCGCTGGCTGCGCCCTCCTCCCACAGGATTCGCCCGGTTGCATCGGGGAATGGCGCCGCCGTGCGCGGCGACAGGTTCGCCTCGAGCGTCAGTTCCGCACCATCCTGCGCCTGCCAGCACACCGCCACGACGCCGTCTCCCAGCACCTGGTAGCGGCCGCCCCGGTGAATTCCCTCGAGGATCGGCAGCAGCGTCGTGCGGCGGATCGACAGCAGCCGTGTGTAGAAGTCCCGCCAGCCGGCATGCTGCGGCAACTCGAGGTCGCGCCATGCGAGCTTGGCGGAGGCGAACGTCTCGTCCGCCTGAGGATCGGGGATACGCTCGCGCATTGCCTCGTCTTTGAACTCCGGGAAGCGTGCGAACTCCGCTCGCCTGCCGTTACGCACCGCATCGGCGAGTTCGCCCGAAAAATCGCAGAAGAAGGGGAATGGTTGGGTGCTGCCCCACTCCTCGCCCATGAACAGCATCGGCACCTGCGGCAGCAATAGATAAACTGCGGCGACGGCGCGCAGCGCCTCGAATGGGGCGATTCGGGTCAAGCGCTCGCCGAACGCCCGATTGCCGATTTGATCGTGATTCTGTATGAAGGCGACGAAGGCGGCGGGCGGCAGTGCGGCGCACGGTTCGCCGCGGCGTGCCCCGCGAAATTCCATCAACTGACCTTGAAAGGCAAAGCCTTCGGCGAGCGCACGACCTAGTTTCTCGGTGTCGCTCCGATATTCGGCGTAGTAGCCCGCGCTCTCGCCGGTCGCTGCCACGTGCAGCACATGATGCATGTCGTCATTCCATTGTGCGGTGAAGTGCAGTGGGTTGCCGGCAGCGTCGCGCTCGAGCCTGAAGGCTTGATTCTCTTCGTTCTCGAGGAGCAGATGCGTGTGCCGCCGAAATCCGCGCACGCGCTCGGCGAGTTCGTCGAGCAGATGCCGGGAGCCATCGTCGATGATGGCGTGCACGGCATCGAGCCTGAGGCCGTCCAGGTTGTATTCTTCCACCCAGTACAAGGCATTGTGGATGATGAATTCGCGCACCGGCGCGCTGTGCGGCCCATCGTAGTTGATGGCCGCACCCCATGGCGTCTTGTGCCGCTCGGTGAAGAAGCGCTTGGCGTAGAGCGGCAGATAATTACCGTCGGGTCCGAAATGGTTATACACCACGTCGAGGATCACCATGAGACCGCGCGCATGCGCGGCATCCACCAAGGTCTTCAGATCCTCCGGTCTGCCGTAGACGGAGTCGGGCGCGTACAGCAGCACGCCGTCGTAGCCCCAATTGCGCGCACCGGGAAAATCGGCAACCGGCATCAACTCGATCGCGGTCACCCCCAACGCGACCAGATGATCCAGATGTTGGATCACAGCAAGAAAGGTGCCCTCGGCGGTAAAGGCGCCGACGTGGAGTTCGTAGACCACCGCCTCCGCCCACCGACGTCCCGCCCAGTCGGCATGCTGCCAGGCGTAAGCGCCCGCATCGATCACTTCGCTCGGACCATGCACGTCGTCGGGTTGAAAGCGCGACGCCGGATCGGGAACCTTGAGACCGTCGGGCAGCACGAAGCGGTAGCGGCTGCCGGCGGCGGCCTCGCGCGTCACGAGCTCGTGCCAGCCATCCGCCCGCGCCGTCATCGGCAGCACCGCCGCCGGGCCCGGATTGGGCGATTCGAGTTCGAGAGCGACTCGCTCCAAGTCCGGTGCCCAGAAGCGGAAGCGAACGCCGCCATCGGGCTGCAATTCAGCACCGTGCGGCATGCGATGCACAATCGACAAGGTGTTCTCGGTCATATAGGGTCGCTAGCGTGACACGGGCGCGCCGCAATCGCGTCAGCCTGCTCGCCAATATTGCGTAGGAAATCTTCACGGGAGTAATTCATGACCGACTCATTGCAAGACATCCCATTCAAGCAGATGGATGGTAGCCACCGCACGCTCGCCGACTATCACGGTCAGGTGCTGCTGATCGTCAACGTCGCATCCAAGTGCGGGCTGACCCCACAATACGCGGGCCTCGAGGCCCTGTATCAGGACAAACGAGCGCGCGGGCTCACCGTCTTGGGCTTTCCGGCAAACGATTTCGCCGGTCAGGAGCCCGGGACCGACAGCGAGATCGCGACCTTCTGTCGCCTCTCCTACGACGTGCATTTTCCGATATTCTCCAAAATCTCGGTGGCCGGTACGGGCCGCCACCCGCTATATGCTGCCTTGACCGCGGCGCAGCCTGCGGCGAGTGGCGACGGCCCGTTTCGCGAGCGCTTGAAGGGTTATGGAATCGACGCCAAGAACCCGTCCGACGTACTGTGGAATTTCGAGAAATTCCTGGTAAGCCGTACCGGCGATGTGGTCGGACGCTTTGCGCCGGATGTGGCCGGCGACGACCCGCGCTTGGTCGCGGCGATCGACGCGGAACTAGATCGCTAACCGCATGCGGTGATAATTTGCGATGGCCAGGCCGCCGGCCACGCTGGTGAACGGATCATGCTCGGTCACCCTGCCGGGAAAGAGTTCCTCCAGCAACTTGGCGACGGCAACGATCTGCGATGAGCCGCCGGTTCGCACCACCAAATCGATGGCGGGCATGCTCACGGCCGCCCCTTCCAGCACCTGATGGATGAGCTGGCCCAAGCGCGCCATGACCTCGGGGAGGATTTGCTCGAACTCGAGGCGCGTGAACGGAATCTTGAGGTTCAGCTCGGGAATGTCGATGGTGGTCGCCTCCCGCCGGGACAGTTCGGCCTTGGCCTGCTTGATCGCACTGTAGACGTTGTAGCTGTAATTGTAGTTGATCAAATCCTTCAGGCGTTCGAACTTCACGGCCGCGGGGCCGCCGCGGGCGATCAACTCGGTCAATTTGCTCTTGTACTTGTTTTGATTGAGCGTGTGGGTGATCGCCCAGTTCAAAATTCCTTCTTCATAGTCGCTGAAGGGAAAGAGGGTCTCGACAACCCGGCCGTCGACCGAACGTCTCCAGACTTCACCCTCGCCGAGCAACGGAAACAGCAAGCGCCGGAACAGCAATTGATCGATGCGATCTCCGCCCAAGTCCTCGCCGGCGGTCGCGAGCACTTCGAATTGCGTTCCGACATATCGAACTACGCTCAAATCGAGCGTGCCGCCGCCGAAGTCGAGGGTCAAGACGGTGCCGGATGACCGCAGCCGCTGCCGCCACAGAAAGCTTATCGTGGCGGCGACGGGCTCCGGATAGAATTCGATCTGACGAAAGCCTGCGTGCTGGCAGGCCTCGGCGAGCCGCTGCACAGCCACGGCATTGCGATTGTCGTCGGCGCCTTCGAAATTGACCGGGCGACCGACGTGCACGTTCACCACGGGCGCGAGCAATTCGCGTTCGAGCGATTCGCGCATACGCAACAACAGGGGCGTCAACAAGGCCACCAATCGGTACGGCCGGTTGAACACCCAGAGCCGCTCGACGGCCGCATTCCCGAGCAATCGCTTCAATCCCAAGAACAGACGGCCGGGCAGCCCATGATCGATCAGCGGGCCGAACACGAGGTTCCGCGACGTTGACAATTCGATCATGTCGGACGGCGTGCTGTTATCGGCGATCTCACCGGCCGATTGCCCCAAGATCTCAGGCACCATGTGCACGAGACGCGCGGTGTTCTCGAGCACGTAGCGCTCGATCGCCTCAATGCCGGTGGTCCCGACGTAGTCGCGGCTCAGATGGATGGCGGTGGGCAGAATCGCCCCGCTGCCGGTGAATTGCACGACTTGGAGCCGCTCGCCATCGAACCATGCGATGGTTGAATTAGTGGTCCCGAAATCGACGCCAACTCCGATCATTGGATAGTATATGATCGGCGCCGACGCTCCATCATGAAATCAGCAATTCGCATGCGAGCCGGGATGTTGTTGTTGCTCGCCGCCGGCGTCGGCACGGGTCGGGCGCAAACCGAACCTCATCAGGATTTCATTTGTATTTCGAGCTCGTCGCGCCGGGTCGTCAGCATCTACAATCTGGACGCGACGGATGCTCATCACTCGAGAGGTGGTTGTCGCGTCGTTTATACCCGCGACCGCGAGAGCCGGACCGTTTACGCATCGAGCACGGGCCGAGCGTATTGCGCCGCGAAGGCGGCGCTGCTGGTGACGAAACTCGCCGGCGGCAATTACGCGTGCCACGCCGCCACCGTCGAGAAGCCCGAGGATGCCGTGCCGCCGTGAGCGTGATGAGGCAATTTCGCGTTTATCGCACCGCAACGTAACTTATGTCGAGATCCCGCGCATGGCGCCAATTGCGTCGCAGAATCACCACGCCGGGTCATCGAGTAGGACCAATCCGGTTAAGCTGCAGCGATCGGATATCGAGGACGGTCAATGGAAAACTTGATTCGTGTCGTTTACCTCTGTTCCACGACCTTGGGAGTCAACGAGCTAGAAATCCTACGGCTGCTGAAGCAGGCCCGGATCGCCAACCGTAAACAGGATGTCTCGGGCATGTTGCTGTACATCGGCGGTTGCTTTCTGCAGACGCTGGAGGGAGACGCGCCGATGGTCGATGCCGTGTCCGGCACGATTTTTCGCGACAAGCCACGGCTGCACTTGACGCAAATCACCCGCGAACCCATTGCCGAACGCGAATTCAGTGAATGGACCATGGGCTTTGCCACCGTGGATCCGCTCGAGGCCGGCCGACTGCTGGGCGATGAGGGACTGTTTCGCTCCGCGGCGTCGCTGTCGCGCTTGGATCCGCAAGGCGCCAAGACCCTGTTGACGATTTTCGGCAGGCGGCGCTACCAGTCGGACCGTAGCGGCTTGTACAAGGCGATCACCCGCTCTGCCTAGTATCCGGCTTCGGGCCGCAATGTTGGCAACCGCACAGACGCATTGCGGCGAAAAATTGTAATTTCGACAAACCGCCTGATGCCGTGGGCTGCACGAGGGTATTCGACATGGAGGACACCGCCGCAGACGTGCCAGCGGCGCTGGAGGCGATCGGCCGCGTCGACGCGATTCCGACGCTGTTGAAGGTGCTGTGCGAAATGACCGGCACACGTTGTGCTTTGGTCGCCCGGGTGCAGGGCAATACATGGACGCCGTGCGCCGTCCGCGATGAAATCCCACTCGGGCTGCGCCCCGGCCTGTCGCTGTCACTCAACGATACGCTATGCTCCAAGGGGCGGCGCGGCGGCTCGCCGCTGGTCATCGAGCGTGCGAGCATCGACCTGCGTTATCGTAGCCATCCGATGACCGAGCGTTATCGCATAGAAAGCTATTTGTCCATGCCGATCACGCTCGGCAATGGGGAATACTTCGGCAATCTCCTGGCGATGGACCGCGCTCCGGCAAAGCTCGCCGAGCCCCGCATCGTCTCCATGTTCAAGCATTTTGCGGCGCTCATCGGCTCGCGGCTCGACGATCAGCAGCGCCAGGAACAGGCGCACATCGCCTTGCTCGACGAGCGGGCCGCGAGCGAACTTCGGGAACAGTTCATCGCGATCCTGGGCCATGACCTGCGCAATCCCTTGCAGGCGATCTACCATGGCAGCGATCTGCTGGAGCGCAAGTTGCCGGACTCTGATCTGCGCATCCAGGCCACCCGGATCAAGACCAACGCCCGCCGCATGTCCCTGCTGATCGATGACGTGCTCGATTTCGCGCGCGGGCGCCTGGGCGGCGGCATCGGCTTGGAATTGACGGACGTCGACAATATCAATGCCGGTCTGACGACGGTGGTTCAGGAATTGCAGGACGGGCAGCCGGGCTGCACGATCATCGCCGACATCAGCGTGAGCAGCCCGGTGCGCTGCGATCTCGGGCGGCTGCAACAGGTCGCCGCCAATCTGCTCGGCAATGCACTCACCCACGGCGACCCCGACACGGCCGTGGAAATCAGGGCTCACGCCAATGCCACCAATCTGGTACTGGAGGTATGGAATGCCGGTGAGCCTATTCCCGCCGAGAGTATCGGCAAGATTTTCGAACCGTTTTGGCGCCATTCGGTCTCTGCCAGCCGCAACGGCCTGGGACTCGGTTTGCACATCTGCTCGCAAATCATTCGCGCCCACGAAGGCAGGATCTCGGTCACCTCGACGCGTGAACACGGCACACGGTTCACCGCGCATCTACCCCTGGGCACGCAACCGCTGCCGTTGGCGGCGCATCAACGGCACCAATGAGGCGGTCTTATCCCAGCCGGACGCGCGTACGAAGCTCTTAGAGTGGCGAATTTCGCCATAGCGTATGGATACGTCATTCCGTGTGCACACAACGCGACACGCTGCGTAGTGGGACATAATTCTTCAAGAATCATCGGCGATCCACTTGCAAAATTAGGGCTTCACAGTAATGTCGGGTGTCTTGTGAAACTGTTGTTCAATAACAAAACGATGCTGCTGTTGTCACTGCCTCGATTGCCCGTGCGATACTCCCCAATATTATGTAAAACAACGGGCGGCACCTAGGAAATCTCATGTCCGACCTGCTGACATCCCTGCGTGAGGACCTCGCCGGAATCGCCGCCATCGAAGCCACTTCGGACCTCATGACGGCGTTGTGCGACGTCTCGGGACTCGGCTTCGCGGTCATTGCCGAGGTCTCGGACAATGATTGGACGGCGTGCGCCGTCCTCGATCGGATCAAACTTGGTGTCGTCCAAGGGCAGCGCTTGGATGTTTCGATGACGTTGTGCAACGAAGTGCGCAAGACCCGGCACACCATCGTCATAGACCACGCGAGCGCGGATCCGCATTACTGCGCTCATGCCATACCCAAGTTCTATGGCTTCGAGAGTTATATTTCGGTCCCCATCGTCCTGACCAACGGCGATTATCTAGGCAACCTCTGTGCGCTCGACCGCGGCCCGAAGCCGATATCGGACCCGAGAGTACAGCTGATGTTTCATTGCTTTGCGACATTGATCGCGCAGCACGTGGAGGGCCATGCGACGCGCCAGACGAAGCGGGTCGGGCCGCTCAACAAACACATCGTCGGCAACCTGCGCGGCCTGTTTGTCGCCATGCTGGCAGAGGCCTCCACCGATGCAGCCCATCCCGTACCCGACCCTGCGGTAAGACAACTCGCGGCGCGCGTGGCCAACGAGGGGCACAGGCTGAGATCCCTGATTAATGACGTTCTGACCTATGCGCGCGGCCGGCTCAACGGTGGTATGCCCGGGTACATCTGGAAAGTGGATGATCTGCATTCCCGCCTGAAAGCCGTGGTGGCGAACACGGTGGCCGCCCACCCGAATCGCACCATCATCACCAACATTTCGTTCGATCAACCCGTCGATTGCGATCCCGCCCGGATCCAGGAGCTCGCCTCCAATCTGTTGAACAACGCCCTCGCGCACGGGGCGCCGAGCGGACCGGTGAGCTTCATCGCCTCGGCACAAAACAATGACCTGGAAATCGCCGTCTGGAACGAGGGCACCGTGATTTCCACGCAGGCGCTGCGGCATGTATTCAGCCCGGCACTTCGCCCCGGATCCCATCCGCCGGGGGCGCACCACGCACTTTACACCTGTGCAGAAATCGTTCGCGCTCATCTTGGCACCATTCGCGTGACCTCATCGCCGACGGAAGGCACCCAATTCGTGGCGCGCATTCCCGTGGCGCGGTCACAGCGGCTGCACTAGCGGACAGAGCGGGCGGCCACCCGCTCGTCCATCACCGTGATGAGCGCCGAGCGGATCGTGGGCTCAGTGGCCGAGTGCCCCGCGTCCTCGACGACCACCAGGCGTGAACCGGGCCATGCCTGGTGTAGTTGGAATGCGGACAGCGGCGGGCAGAGCAGATCGTAGCGACCCTGCACGATGGTTGCCGGCAGGTGGCGAATCCGCGCCACGCCGCGAAGCAGCGCGTCATCCGGAACATAGCGGTTGTTGCGAAAGTAGTGTACTTCGATGCGGGCCATGGCATGCGCCACGTGCTCTTCGGTCGCGCCGGCGAGGCGCGCCGCGTCCGGCAGTAAGTTGGCGAGATTGGCCTCGAACATGCACCAACGACGCGCGGCAGCCAGCCTTACGGCCGGGTCCGCGTGGTTGAGGAGTGCTGCATAACCCTCGAGCGGATCGCCGCTGCGCAACTCCACCGGTAATCCGGCGAGCAACATCTCCCAGGCCTCCGGACGAAACAGCCGCCCGGCATCGAACAGCCAGCGTATTTCCGCCTCGCGCATCAAAAAGATGCCGCGCAGGGTCAGGCTCAAGGTGGCCGTGGCGAATTCCTGCGCGTAAGCCAAAGCGAGGGTGGATCCCCAGGAGCCGCCGAACACATGCCAGGCATCGATGCCGCGCAGCCGGCGCAACGCTTCCATGTCGGCAATCAGATCGGCGGTGGTATTGTTGCGCAGCTCGCCATGGGGTGTGGACCGGCCGGCGCCGCGTTGATCGAACAACACGATGCGGTAGCGCGCCGGATCGAAGAAACGCCGGCTCGTCGCCGAACAGCCACCGCCCGGCCCGCCGTGCAGAAACACCACCGGTACGCCGTTGGGATTGCCGCACTCCTCCCAGTACACCGAATGGATGTCGTTCGCCGCGAAACGCCCCGACACATAGGGCTCGATGGGTGGATAGAACTCGCGCAGCGGCTTCATGCCGCAAGGATACGCCGAAACTAGGGCTGCCACTCCCGCCACGCGCCGAGCAGCGGGAAATACAAGCCGACGCGGACCGGTTCGGGTCCGAGCTGTCGCGCCAGCGCGGCATAGCGATGCAGCTGCGGCGTGTAGCGCTCGACCTCGTGCCGCAAGAACTCCTCCACGTTGCCGCCGCCGTGATGACTGGTCTTGTAATCGATGACCCAGCGAACCCCGTCATCGACGAAACTCCGGTCGAACACCACCCGCACGATTCCTCCCCGCCACTGGCCCGACAGCGCATGCTCGCGAAAATCATCGCGGTAGCCTTTGCGCAGCAGCCAGCGGCCGCGCTCGTCGTCATGCACCGCACACAGCGCCGTCGTGACGCGAGCAGCAGCATCCTCGAGCCGCTCGGCCGGCACGCCATGCGCGGCCAGCCAGCGTCGATAGTGGGCTGCCCGGGCCCTGATCGCGGTGGGATCGGTGTGCTCGAGGTCCAGCGTCTGCAGCTCGGCGTGCACCAGGCTCCCCACGCGGCGGGCGGTCTCCCCCGCCCAATCGAACACCGGCGTGGGCTCGCGTGCGGCGATCGACGCCACCACCTCGTTGAGCGGGTCGCCCTCGCCCGCACGACGTGGCGACCAGCCGTCCGGTACACGCCGCAGCGGGCCGCCACGGGGCGCGGACTGCGCGCTCCCATCGGCCGCCGCCGCCGGCTCGGCACGAAACTCTTGCCCGATCACCGGCCACAGCACCGCGAGCAGGCTCCCGGCGCGCGGCTGCCACTCGCCGGCGTCACCCACCCCATCATCCGCGCCCTCCTCGTCCGCTGCAGACCCGCGCACCGCGCTGAGAGCGAGCTGCCATTTCGCGCGCGTGCACGCCACATACAAAAGCCGCTGCGCCTCGAGGGCCTGGGCCGCGCGCGCTTGGTGACGCAGGAAATCGAACAGCGGATCGGGTTCCCCACCCACACCCGGCCGCGCGGCCAGCACCAAGCCGTCGCGGCCAGCCCTCGCGAACTGATGCGCCAACAGCAACTCGTCCGTGTGATTCGGCGTGGCTCGGTCGAGGGCGGGCACCACGACGAGATCGAATTCGAGCCCCTTCGCCTTGTGAATGGTCATGATCTCGACGGCGCCCACGCTGCGGCTCTCGGCGAACAAATCGGCGAAGCTCTGCGCCAAGTCCGCGGCATCGGGCAGTCCGCGCTGCTGCAACTCGCGCAACCGGTCAAACACGGCGCGCGCGTGATCGAGATCTTGGTCAAGCGGCGCGCACGCCGGTCCGCCGAGTGCCAACCAGGTTTGCTCCACCCAGCGCGCCAACGGCGTCTGCGCCTGCACCCGAAACGCGGTCTCGAACACTTGACGCAGGCGCGTGCAGCGTGCCTGTCCGTCCGGCGTCAGGCGCAGCACCGCATCGCCGCTGAGTGCGTCCCAGAGCACCGGTGCTGCTTGCGCCAGCGTGAGCAGATCACAGAGCAGCAGCCCGGTCCATGGCGCACGCAGCACGGCCAGCCAGGCGGTGCGGTCGCCGAGATGCAGCAACGCGGCGGTCAACATGATGAGATCGCGGACCACCGGGCGATCCTCGAGCGGCTCGATGTCGAGCGCCCGGAAGGCGACGCCGCGGGCACGCAGACTGACGGCGAGATCCCGGGCATGCGTCTTGGCCCGGACCAGAATGGCGATTCGCCAGTCGGGATGAGTGGCGATGCGCGCCGCGATCATTGCGGCGATCGCATCCGCCTCCTCGCGGCGGCTCGCATAGCCGCGCAGGCTGACGCCGCTGTCCGCCATGGTGATACCAAGCGCCGACTCGCTGGCGCGAAATGCGATGGCGCCGCGGTCGCGATCGTCGGTCCGCGGCAATACCGCCGCGAAACAGGCGTTGATCCAATCCACCAGCGGCTTGGCGGAGCGAAAATTGCTGCGCAGCCGCTCTAGTTCGAATTGCACCTCGCCGATGCCTTGTTCGGCGAGTTCGAGAAAGGCGCGAACCTCCGCCTGCCGAAAGCCATAAATGGATTGCATGGGATCGCCCACGCAGAAGACGCTGCGGCCGTCGCCCTGCTGCCAACCGGCCGTCAGCAGCCGGAGCAATTCGAGCTGACCGCTCGAGGTGTCCTGGAACTCATCGATCAGGATGTGTTGCAGCCGGTAGTCCAGACGCAGCGCCAGGTCGGTCGGCGCCGCGGCGTTTCCCAGGGCACGCAGCGCCGCCAGCGCAACGGCCGGGAAATCCACGCTTCCCTGTTCGCGGAACACCTCCGCCAACTGCGCGGCCGCCAGCACCAGCACCTGCGCGACCTCGCGAACGCGCGCCCATTGCGCCTCGCCATACGAGGCCGCCGGCAGCGTGCGGATCTCGAGCAATACACGCAGCGCGCCAGGCGTACGTTCGAGCTCCGCGATCAGTTCCAGCATCGCGGATTTATCGGCACACTGCGGCGGGAAGCCCTCGTTCTTGGTCAACTGCCGGCGGAACCCGCCGCCCTTGGTGAGCACGATGGCGGCGAGTGCACGCCAGCGCTCGAGATCATCGGTATGCGCACGCAGCACGTCGCCAGCCGCGAGCCATGAGTGGAGCGCGGACTGCGGCGCCTCGATCCGCGGTGCGGCGCGGTGCAGCAGCACCGACAGCGAATGCAACCGCTCGCCGCCGATCGCCGCCGCGGCAAGGCGCAGCGCGCGCGATACCAAGAGGTCGAGATCCTGGTCGAGGTGGCGGCGCACCCTGTGCAATTGCGCGTCATCGAGCGCCCCGGTGATCTGCAGACGGCCGGCGAGCAGCGGCAGCCAGCGATCGCGCGACGGGAGCATTCCGGCGATGAGGTTGACCAGGCTCTGCCAACGCTGATCGTCGAATTCGAGCACGCGGTCGACCGCGCGGCCAAACGGCCCGACCTCCTCGTAGGCCAGCGCGCGGCGCGCGGCCTCTTCGTAGAACGGCCGCGGCTTGCTCACCAGGTTGAGGCGTGCGCCGGCACCGGCGGTGATTGGCAGCTGGGCGGCGAGCCAGGCATTGAAGGCGTCGATGGTCTCGATGCGCAGCCGCGAGGGATGCCGCTCGAGATCCTGGCCGAGAGCCGCCATGCGACGCCGTGCGGCGACCCCCAAGCTCCAGGTCTCGGCATTCATGCCGTCGGGACATGCCGGCCGCAACGCGGCTTCGAGCGCCTGCAGCACCCGCTGGCGCATCTCCTCGGCGGCACGGCGGGTGAACGTCAGCGCCAGGATGCGTTCCGGCGCGTCGACCGTGCCCAGAAGTCGCAAGTAGCGCTGCGCCAGCAACGTCGTCTTGCCCGAGCCGGCCGGCGCCTGGACCAGCACGGAACCCGCGGCGTGGATCGCGTGGCGGCGGGCCGCGCCATCGGTGGCCTCAACCATTCAGATCCGCCTGCGCGCCAAGTGCCGATGGCACGCGGCACAGCGGCTGTAACCGGCAGGAGGCGCAGGCGCGCAAGGTCGGCGCCACGCGTGCATCGCCATGGCGGAACTCGAGCGCGATTCTTTCGATCCGTTCCGCCCAGGTGTCGAGCAGCGCAGCGAAGCTCACCCGACCTTCCAGGTGGGTCGCTCTGCCACCCCGCTTAAACACGCCGGGGCGCTCGCTCTCGGCAACGAAACCACAGTCAGACGCATTGACCCGCGCGTAGGCCACCGCGACTAGGCCCTCCGGTCGCAATAAGGCATAGATCGGCAGCTGGGGATTGTCCGGACGGTCACCGCGCCAGTCGGGCAGCGCCACACCGGTCTTGTAATCGAGCAACACGCGCGCGCCGTCCGCCAATCGATCGATGCGATCGATGCGCACGCTGAACTCGAGCCCGCCGTGACGGGCCACTTGCGCATCGTGCTCCAGGCGTTCCACCACGAACGGTTCGCGCAGCGCCTCGGTTGCCAACCACTTGGTCAACAGACCGCACAGTCGGGGCAGCTCGCGGCGCTGCCAGCGGAGACCCGGATCGCGCCGCACACACTGCGCCGCGATCGCCGCTACGACGCTGCGCTCGATCAGCGACCCGAGCGCTGCCGCGCCATGCGCTTGCAACGCGGCCGAACTCTCGAGCACGAGCCAAATACGCTGCAATGCGTCATGCAACATGTCGCCGCGTTCCCGCGCGTTGAATCCCGGCGTCGGGCGACTCAGCACCGCGGTCTCGAGGCGCGTCTCTGCAAAGCCTCGAAATGCGCATTGCGACTGGGCGCGCAGCGTCGCGACCCCCCGGGTGCGTTCCGCACTCGTAAACTCGGATGCGCGTTCGTCATCCCGTGACAGCAACGACGGGGCGGCGTCGGCCAGAGTTCGCCAATGCGGCTGCGTCGCGAGCGCCATCAAGGACGGCGAGGTCGGCAGCAGCGGTACCGCCGACAGCAGCGGGGAGAGGCGCACCGGCCGCCCATCTTCCGCATCAGCCGCGCTGAATACGCAGTTGCGGCCGCGCGCCTGCCAGCGGTGCTGCAGGTCCAACGCCAATTGCAGCTGTGATTCGACGCCGGACGCCGCAATCCCGAACCTGCGCTGCAGGTCCACCGGCAGGAGCGGCACCGGGTCCTGCGGCGGCGGCCAGCGTTGCTCATCGCATCCGCTCATCCACAAGCCATCGTAGGTGAGCCAGGGATCGTGCAACTGGCCGCTGATCCAAATCGGCGGGATGCCGGTTTGCGCTTGAAACGCGGTGTCGCGAGCGCTGCGGCTCACGATGCGGACGGCCGACGCCGCGCTGCGCGCCCCGAACAGATCGTCGGCGACGGCGAGCGCGGCCAGCAACTCGCGAAACCGCTCTGCCGCCTGAAATTCACCGCTCGACCAGCCGGCACGGTCCGCCCAGGGTCCGCGTTCTAAGGCAGCGACCCAGGCTGCCACCCAACGACTGAGCGGCTGCAACCCGCGCACAGCCTCCAGCCGCCGTTGAACC
>Ga0116230_10002301_pt1 | contig 18420 bp, 13 predicted proteins | sample S1TSphfallax_3_FD_88678 | JGI IMG/M metagenome (GOLD analysis project Ga0116230, IMG submission 88678) | Host-associated microbial communities from peat moss isolated from Minnesota, USA - S1T2_Fd - Sphagnum fallax MG | ecosystem: Host-associated > Plants > Peat moss > Unclassified | place...
GGCTGGACGATGGCGTCGAGGACATGATGGGGCTCCTCGACCAGGTCGCAGAACAGCCAGTCGAACGCGGCTCCCGGAGCGGGCGCGAACCGGAAGGCGTCCTCGGCGCGCGGCTCCACCCCCGGATGATGCAGTGCGCCGCCCTTGAGCGGCCCGTTGTCGACCGCGACGACCCGGGCGCCGCGCTTGGCGGCGCTGTAACTCCATCCGCCCGGGGCCGCGCCCAGATCGCAGACCGTCTCGCCCGGTCGCGGCTCGGCGCCGATCACTCCGTAAGCCTCCTCCACCTTCAGATAGGAGCGCGAAGGCGCCAGCGGGTCGTCGGCCATTCGGCGCTGACCCCCGCGCCAGGCCACCCGGGCCGCAAAAACGCGGCCGAAATCAGTCGACCAGACGAACAGGCCCCGCACGGGCCCGATCCCGCGCGGCAGCGCCGGCGACGCCAGTTTCGCCAGACGCCCCATCCGCTGCTTGAGCAGATCGCGAAACGCGCGCTCGACCGCACTCACCCGCCGCCCCAGGCCGGCCGCCTCGCCCGCGGCGCCGAAGACGCAGGGCCAGGCGTCCGCGATGCGCTCTCCCGCCAGGCTCCCGGCAAAGTATTCGAACAACGCCTGCGCCAGGGGATTCACCGTCGCGGCCTTGAGTTCGATGGGATCGATCAGCACCGCGTGGGCAAAGACCGGCTCGCCGGCGTCGGCGCCGCCCGCGATCACCCAGCCCGGGCCCTGCTCGATCACAGCGGCTCCGCCCGCCGCAAGCTCGCGGGCGAGCGTCCCCTCGTAGCCCGACTGGCACGTGCAAAACCTCACAATCGTCAGGGAAGCCCGTGTCGTCCATCGGGTCGAGGAGAATGAACCCAGCCGGCGCGGCGCTGTCAGAAGGCCCATCCCGCCATGAAATATCTGCTCGTTTTCCTCCTCGGCTTTGCCCTCGGCGCCTATGTTTTCCGCTACCACTCGCCGGCGGCCGCCGCCGACCTGACGACGGCCCGCACGGCGGTCGACGACCACCTCCAGCAGTGGCGACTCACGCCGGATGACATCCGCAGCGACTTGAGCCAGACCGGGGAGGTCGTCCGGACGCAGTCCGCGCGGGTGGGCGGCAAGATCTCCGACGCCCGGATCACCGCCGTGATCAAGTCGAAGTACGTCCTCGATCGCGACCTTTCCGCCTTGGATATCCATGTCGACACGCACGATGGCTATGTGACCCTGACCGGCACGGCCGCGTCCGCCGCGTTGATCGGCCGCGCGGTGGCGCTCGCCCTCGACACCGACGGCGTGACGAATGTGACGGCCAAGCTCGCGATCGCCTCCTAGCCCGGAGCGGGCGTCACGCCGTGGCCGGCCGTGATCCCGGCCACGGAGAGCCGGCCGCCGACGGCGGTGAAGCCGCCCTGGAACGGATTCTCCGCCAGAAACCACGGCGTATCGAGATCCGCGTAACCGAAACCGCCGAGTCCGGCCGCAAAACAGGCCGACGTCGTCATCGCCAGGATCGACTCCACGTTGCCGCCGATCATGAGCCCGATCCCGGCGGCCCGGGCGATCGCGACCACGTCCAGCGCCTCCGCGACGCCCGCCTTCATCAGCTTGATGTTGATGACCGCCGCCGCGCGTTCCTCGACCAGCCGGCGCGCGTCGGCCGCCGTCGCCACGCTCTCGTCCGCCGCCACCGTCCAGCCGGTCTCGGCGCCAAGCGCGCGCAGCCCCGCCCAGTCGTCCTTCGGCAGCCATTGTTCGAGCAGCAGCGGGCGGATCGCCGCCGTTTTGAGCCCGCGGACCAGCTCGGCGGCGCCCGCACGGGACAGCCCCGCATTGCCGTCGAGGATGAGCGGAGCGCCGGGCGCGGCTTCGCGGATCGCCGCGATGCGCGCCAGATCTCCCGCCGGGCCCCCGGCTCCCCCGACCTTGACCTTGATGATGCGAATGCCGCGCGCCCGAATGGCGCGAGCCGATTCGGCCGCCTGCGCGGCTGAACCGGTCGTCACCGTCATGTCGGTCTCCACCTCCGTGCCGGCCCCGCCCCAGCGCCGCCAGAGCGAGGTGCCCTCCTGCCGCGCCAAGGCGTCGAGCAGGGCGGTCTCAAGGGCGCAGCGCGCGGACCCGCTCCGCCGCCCCGCCGAGCGCAGCGCGAGATCGGCCGACAGCTTCCGCCAATCCCGGGCGTCGCGACCCGCGATCCATCCGGGCGCCGTCGTCAGCGCCGCCAGCGCGTCCGCCTGGGTCTCGCCGTTATAAGGCGGCAGTGGGGCCGCCTCACCGTAACCCCGAGTCCCGTCGGCCAATTCGACCGTCACCAGCACGTTCCGGACAGCGGGCTGCTCGCCGCCGGAGATACCGAAGGGCACCCGCAGCGCCAGGTCGAGCGGCGCGAACGCCACCGACCGCACGAGAGAGGAAATCGTCCCGGTGGCCATACCCCGACGGTGCGGCGCGGGTCCCCGTTGGCGATTGAAAATCCTTCCCCGCCCACCAAAGTCCCGCGCATGTTCGGTTTGATCGCCCACCCGCCCCGACGCCGCGCTCTCGCCTGCCTGCTGCCTGCGCTGGGGCTGCTCGGCTGCAGCGCGGCCCGCCCACCGGCGACCGCCTTACCCAGCCCCGTTCGGCCGTCGGTCGCCGTGGCTGCGACGGCCACGCCCAGCATCACATTCCCGCCGACGGCGCGCGCCCCGGCCGGCGGGACGCCGCATGCGTCCGCGGCGGTGGTCCCAATTTTCCCCGTCATGCTCGGCATCGACACCCTCGCAGCCGACGGTTTCGACGTGCTGAAGGGCAAGCGGATCGGTCTGCTGACCCATGGGGCCGCGGTCAACCGCCACGGCGTGAGCACCATCGAGGTGTTGCGGCATGCGCCCGGCGTGCATCTGGTCGCGCTCTTCGCCGCCGAACACGATTTGTATGGCGAGGTCCCCGCCGGGGTGAACTACAAGGACCACCTCGACCCCCGCACCGGACTCATGGTGCACTCGCTCTACTACGGAGTGAACCTCGGCCATAAGCCGAATCGGACCCAGCTCAAGGGCATCGACGCGTTCGTCATCGATCTGCAGGACATCGGCACCCGCAGCTACACGTTCATCAGCGCGCTGAAAGCCGCGATGGAAGGATGCTTCGAAAACGGGGTGGAAGTCGTCGTGCTCGACCGACCCAACCCGCTGGGTGGCCTGAAAGTGAGCGGACCCCCGCTGGACGCGCAGTGGGTCAGCTACGTCGGCGCCTTCCGCGTGCCCTACGTCCATGGATTGACCATGGGCGAATTCGCCCGGATGGCGAAGGAGGCGCCCGGCGTGCTGGCGGTGCCGGAAGCCGTGCGCGCGCGCGGCCGGCTCGTCGTCGTGCCGATGCGCGGCTGGCACCGCCGCATGCGCTGGCCGGAAACCGGCCTCAAATGGGTGCCGACGTCGCCGCACATGCCGGACTTTGCGACGGTGGAAGGCTGTCCCATGACCGGCCTCGGCTGCCAGATGCCCGGCACCTTCACCAACGGTGTCGGCAGTCTCTATATGTTTCGCGGCATCGCCTACAAGGGCATCCGCGCCGAAGTGCTGGAGCGCGAACTGCGGGCTCTCAAGCTGCCCGGCCTGGAATTCCGGCGCGTCAGCGTGCCCAATGCCCGGACGGGCCAGCCGGCCACGGGCCTGTACATCGAGATCACCGACTGGGACGCCTGGCAGCCGACCGAACTGAATTTCTACCTGATGCGCCTGGCCTGCAAGTATGCGCCGCGCAACCCGTTCGCCACGGCCACCAAGGAACAGGTCAACCTCTTCATGAAACTCATGGGGTCGACCGCCTTCTTCAACGATCTGGCGGCGCATGGCGCGCGCATCGACGTCGAGGCGTATCTGCGGGAGTGGCGGGACAAGGCCGCGGTCTATCAGCGGGCGAGCCGAAAATACTGGCTTTACGACTGAACCGGCGCCGCCTCCGCGCGGCGCCGCAACTGGCCGCAGGCGGCGTCGATGTCGCGCCCCCGCGGTCGGCGCACATGGGCCACCACGCCCCGGCCGCGCAGTTCCGCCAGAAATTCGTCGGTGGCCGCGGCGCAGGCGGGCGCATACTCGACGCCGCGCAGGCTGAGGCCGGTGGGGTTGTAGCGCAGCAGATTCACATGCATCCGGCGCCCCGCGAGCAGCTGCGCGAGTTGCCGGGCCTGCGCCGGAGCGTCGTTCACCCCCTGCAGCAGGCAGTACTGGACCGTCACCGGCCGACCCGTCGCCGCCTGGTAGCGATCGGCCGCGGCGAAGATCTCGTCCACCCCGAAGCGGCGTCCGATGGGCAGCAGGCGGGCGCGGGTCGCGTCGTCGGGCGCGTGGAGCGAGACCGCCAGATGAACGTTCAGCCCGGACGCCGCGAGGGCGTCGATGCCGGGCACGATCCCGACCGTGGAGACGGTGACCTGGCGCCAGCCCAGGCCGCCGAGCTCGTTCGCCGCGATGCGCCGCACCGCCGCGAGGACCGCGTCCAGATTCAGCAGCGGCTCGCCCATGCCCATGAACACGAGCGTCTGCACCCGGCGTCCGACCGCGTGCGCCTCCCGCCGCAGCGCGAGCAACTGCTCCACGATCTCGCCCGCGGTGAGGTTGCGCTCGAAGCCGGTCCGGGTCGTCGCGCAGAAATCGCAGCCCATGGCGCATCCGACCTGCGAGGACACGCAGCCCGCCACGCGGTCGCCGCGGTCGTCCGGCATCATCACGGTCTCGACCGTCCGCCCGTCGGCCAGACGCAGCAGCAGTTTCGTCGTGCCATCCGCGGCCACCTGCCGGGCGGCCAGCGTCGCTCCCCTCACGTGGCCCGGCGCCGCCTCACCCGCGGGCCGCCCGCCGGCCAGCCGCTCCGCCAGCGCGCGCGGCAGGCGCAGGGCCGCCCAGTCGACGTCGCCGCCCGCCGCGTAATAGGCCCGCAGCACCCGGGCCGCATGGCTCGGCCGGAAGCCCTCCGCCGCGAGGCGGGACTGCAGGCTCTCGATCGTATGTTCCGACAGCGGCGTCATCGGTGCGCTCAACCGTCGCTCAGCCGGTAGCCGATGCCCGATTCCGTCGTGAAGTACAGCGGATGGTTCGGATCGTCCTCCAGTTTCTGCCGCAGGTGCGCCATGTACACGCGCAAGTAATGGGTCTGGGCCTCCGCCTTCGGCCCCCAGATCTCCCGGAGAATCTGCCGGTGGGTGATCGCCTTGCCGCGGTTCACGGCCAGCAGGCGGAGAAACGCATACTCCTTGGCGGTGAGCTTCACGAGCTGGCCGCGCTTGCGCACGGCGCGGGCCGCGAGATCGATCTCGATCGGGCCGATCGCGATCGCATTGGGCTCCTCGCCCGCCCGCTGCCGCCGCAGCATCACCCGCACCCGCGCGAGCAGCTCCCCGCCCCCGAACGGTTTGGTCAGATAATCGTCCGCCCCCGCGTCGAGCGCGCCGATCTTGTCGCCCTCCCCGCCGCGCACCGAAAGGATCAGCACGGGCACCTGGCTCCATTCGCGGAGGCGCCGCAGCACCTCCGGGCCCGGCAGATCCGGCAGCCCCAGATCCAGGATCACCAGATCGGGCCGAAGCGCGGCGGCCTCGGTCAATCCGCTGGCGCCGGTCTCCGCCTCGGCCACCCGGTAGCCGCCGCCCTCGAGGGTGATCCGCAGCAGCCGGCGGATCTGCACCTCGTCGTCGACGAGGAGGAGGAGCGGAATGGCGGGCTCGGACATCACTCGGAAGGTACGCTGCCGGACCGGACGAACGGCAGATAAATCGTGAACCGCGCGCCGCCGCCCGGCTGGTTGCCGGCCTCCACCCGGCCGGCGTGGGCCTCCACGAACCCCCGCACGATCGACAACCCCAGCCCGAGGCCGCCAGCCTGATCGGGTCGGCCGCGGACGAACTTGTCGAAGATGCGCCCGGCCGGCTCGACGGCCAGACCCGGGCCGGTGTCCGCGACCGCGAGCCACACTTCGGCCGCGCCTTCGTCGACGCCCGCCGAAACCGCGATCGTCGCCTCCGGCGGCGTGTGGACGCACGCGTTGTGGATGAGGTTGACGACCGCCTGCTCGATCAGGGCAAAATCGAGCCGCACCAGCGGCAGTTCCTCCGGCACCTGGACGGCGATCCGCCGCCCGGCCGCCGCTTCCCGGGTCGTCTCGACCGCCGCGTTGACCAAATCGTGCAGATCGGTCCAATCGAGCCGGAGTTGAAGCGCTCCCGCCTCGAGCCGCGTCATCTCGAGCAGGTTGTTCACCAGGCGCTGAAGACGGCGGACCGCCGTCCGCAATTCGCGCAGGAGCGAAGGCCGCTCCGCCGCGGCCGCCGCCGCCCCGTCCAGCTGCTCCGCGGCCGCGGCGATCACCGCGAGCGGCGTCTTGAGCTCGTGGGACACGCTGTCCAGGAGCGTGCGATGCAGCTTGTCGGATTCCTGCGCCAGCCGTCCCGCCTCTTCGGTCGCGCGCAGCCGCTCCCGGTCGAGCGCCAGCGCGATCTGGGTCGAGAAGGTGTCGAGCAGATCGCGCTGGCTCACCGAGAGGCTTTCGTCGGCCGGCGCCTTCAGCCCCATGACCCCGAGCGCCTGCTCGCCGGCCACCAACGGCAGGTAGAAACCCTCGGAACTGGGCAGCGTGTCGGTGAAACGGCCCGCCACCCGGCGATTGCGGAACACCCATTCGGCGACACCCTGCTCCTTGTCGTTCGCGACATAGGTCGCCGCCGGGTGGAGGCTCAGGCGTCCGCCCGCGGCCGGGGTCAGGATCGCGACCTTCGCCCCGAACAGTTCCTGGATCTGGGCGCCCGCATCGCGAATCACTTCATCGGTGGAGCGGGCGGACGCGATCGCCCGGGTCAGTTGATAGAGCGCCGTGGCCCGCTGCTCGCGCGACCGCTCCGTCCCCGCCTGCGCCCGCAGCCGGCCCGTCAGCCGGCCGGTCACCAGCGCCATGACGAAGAAGAACACGAACATCAGGCCGTCCTCCAGCTTGTCGATGCGGAAGGTGTAGATCGGCGGAATGAAGAGATAATTCCAGGTGAGCGCGCTCAACCCGGCCGCCAGCAGGATCGGACCCTGCCCCACAAACAGCCCGAGGATCACCACCGCCGAGAGATAGAACAGGGAGACCGACCAATAGCCCATCCACCCCTTGGTCGCGAGACCCAGCACGGTGATCGCGGCCACCGTGCCGAACGCGGTGGCGTATTCGGCGGGAGCGGACGTGACCGACAGCCGCCAGTCCCGCCAGCGGTTGCGGCCGGTGCGCGGCTCCGCCGGGACGACGTACAGATCGATCTGCCCGCTGCGGCGCAGCAGCCGGTCCACCAGGGAGCCGCCCCGCAGCAATTCGAGGAGGGGGTGGCCGCGCGATTTGCCCACGACGATCTGGCTGACGTTATGCAGCTGGGCGACCCGCACGAGACTGGCCGCGACGTCCTCGCCGGGCACGACAATCACCTCCGCGTTGAGCGCCCGCGCCAGCGCGAGATTGTCGTCGAGCAGCGCCTTCGCCGCCGGACCGAGCGGCCGGTTCGATTCGATGTTCACCGCGATCCACGGGGCGTCGAGGGCGTAGGCCATGCGGCGGGTCCAGCGAATCAGCCGGGTCGAGAACGGGCTCGGGCTGACCGCAACCAGCAGCCGCTCGCCGCTGCGCCAGATCGCGCTGATATTGCGGTCCTCGCGCAGGGCGCGCAACTGCTTGTCCACCCGTTCCGCGGTTAGGCGGAGGGCGAGTTCGCGCAGCGCCGTGAGATTGCTCTCCTTGAAAAAATTGTCGGCGGCGACGGCGGCGCGGTCCCCCAGATAGACGCGGCCCTCCGCCAGGCGCTCCCGCAGCTGGCCCGGCGTCAGGTCGACGAGCTGGATGTCGTCCGCCGCCTCGATGAACGAATCGGGCACCGTCTCGCGCACGACGACGCCCGTGATCTGCCGCACCGTGTCCGCGCGGCTCTCCAGGTGCTGCACATTCAGGGTGGTGAAGACGTCGATCCCCGCCGCGAGCAATTCCTCGACGTCCTGCCAGCGCTTGGCATGACGCCGCCCGGGCGCGTTCGTGTGGGCGAGTTCGTCGACGAGCGCCAACCGCGGCCGGCGCGCCAGCAACGCCTCCAGGTCCAGCTCACCGAGCCGGGTGCCCCGGTATTCGACCGTCTGGCGCGGCAGCACCGGCAGCCCCTCCAGGAGCGCCTCCGTCTCGGCGCGACCGTGGGTCTCGACGAGCGCCACCACCAGGTCCACCCCCGCCGCCCCCGTCTTGTGCGCCGCCTCGAGCATCGCGTAGGTCTTGCCGACCCCCGGCGCCATCCCGAAAAATACCTTCAGCCGACCGCGCCGCGCCTTCGCCTCGGTGCGCTGGATCGAGGCCAGCAGGGCATCGGGATTCGGACGGGACACCCCCGATTCCATCATTCAACGCGCTGGCGGCGCAACCCGATTCAGGGCGAGATTCAGGACGAGGACGTTGACGCCGGGTTCCCCGAGGATGCCCCAGTCGCGGCCGTCCACGCTGGCGGCGATCAGGGCGCGCACCCGGGCCACCGGCCAGCCGCGCGCCCGCGCGACCCGCGGCGCCTGGAGCTCCGCGTTGGCGAGGCTGATGTGCGGATCCAGTCCGCTCCCGGACCGGGTGACCGCATCGGCCGGCACGGCGACGCCGGGCGCGAGCGCGTTGGCCGCCCGATAGGCCGCCACCAGATCCTTGATGCCATCGAAATTGTTCGGATCGGCCACGTCGCGTCCGGCCGCGTCCCGGGCATGCACCCCGTTCGCCAGTTTGGCGCTGGTCGGGCCGAGGTTGGTGCCCGAGGAATTGGCGGCATCGTAGCCGGTTCCCGCCGCCGACGGGCGGCTCTGGAAATAACCGGCGCCGCTGAAGGATTGCGCCAACAGCCGTGAACCGCGCACCGCGCCGTTCGCATCGACGACGAGGCTGCCGCCGGCCTGAACCGGAAAGAGCAGGCGCGCCCCGGACCAGACCGCCAGCGGATAGACCCCGCAGAGCAGCACGATGAACACGGCGGTGAGCAGCAGCGCGGCCCGCACGGTCCCGACCGCGCCGGCGGCGGGCCGAAGTCCGGCGGGAGGCGTGACAGGGGCGGTCGCGGGAGGCGTGGCGGCGGAGGTCATGGCGGAGTCAGACGAGATGGAGTGCGTTCAACAGGAGATCGATCACCTTGATGCCGGCGAAGGGGATCAGGATGCCGCCGAAGCCGTAGATGAACAGATTGCGGCGCAGCATCGCGGCGGCCCCCATCGGGCGATAGGCGACGCCGCGCAGCGCGAGCGGAATCAGGACGACGATGATGAGCGCATTGAAGATCACCGCGCTCAGGATCGCGCTGGTCGGCGAAGCCAGGCGCATGATGTTGAGCGGCGCGATGGCGGGGAACGACGCCACGAGCATCGCCGGAATGATCGCAAAATACTTGGCCACGTCGTTCGCGATGCTGAAGGTGGTGAGCGAACCGCGGGTGATCAGCAGCTGTTTGCCGATCTCCACGATATCCAGCAGCTTGGTCGGATTCGAATCGAGATCGACCATGTTGCCCGCCTCCTTGGCGGCCTGCGTGCCGGTGTTCATCGCCACGCCCACGTCGGCCTGCGCCAGCGCCGGGGCGTCATTCGTGCCGTCGCCGGTCATCGCCACGAGGTGCCCGTCGCCCTGCTCGTCGCGGATCCGCTTCAGCTTCATCTCCGGCGTGGCCTGGGCGAGAAAATCGTCGACGCCGGCCTCCGCCGCGATCGCCGCCGCCGTGAGGGGATTGTCGCCCGTGATCATCACCGTGCGGATGCCCATCGCCCGGAGCTGGGCGAAGCGCTCCTTGATCCCGCCCTTGACCACGTCCTTCAGATAAATGACGCCGAGCACCTCGCGGCCCTCCGCGACGACGAGCGGCGTGCCCCCGCTGCGCGCCACCGCCTCCACCGCCGCCGCGACCGCCTGGGGGCATCCGCCCCCCTGCCCCTCCACCCAGGCCCTGACATTGGCGGCCGCGCCCTTGCGGATCTGGCGCGCCGGCTGGCCCGCGCCCCCCGCGAAATCGACCCCGCTCATCCGCGTCTGGGCGGTGAACGGCACGAACACCGCCTGATGCTCCGCGAATTCGCGGCCGCGCAAGCCGAATTTGTCCTTCGCCAGCACCGCGATCGAACGGCCCTCCGGCGTTTCGTCCGCCAGCGAAGCCAGTTGCGCCGCATCGGCCAGCCGCGCGGCCTCGACGCCCGGGGCGGGGATGAATTCGGACGCCATGCGGTTGCCGAGGGTGATCGTCCCCGTCTTGTCCAGCAGGAGCACGTCGATGTCGCCCGCCGCCTCCACCGCCCGCCCGCTCATCGCGAGGACGTTGCGCTGGAGCAGCCGGTCCATGCCGGCGATGCCGATCGCGCTCAACAGGCCCCCGATGGTCGTCGGGATCAGGCAGACGAGCAGAGCGATCAGCGTCGTAATCGAAAAGGCGACCCCCGCATACATCCCGAACGGCTTGAGGGTCAGGATCACCAGGAGGAAGATCACCGTGAGGGCCGAGAGCAGGATCGTCAGTGCGATCTCGTTGGGCGTCTTCTGGCGTTTCGCGCCCTCGACGAGGCTGATCATCTGATCGAGAAACCCTTCGCCCGGATTCGCGGTGATCCGGATGGCGAGCTCATCCGAGAGCACGCGCGTGCCGCCCGTGACCGCGCTGCGATCGCCCCCCGCCTCGCGGATCACGGGGGCCGATTCCCCGGTGATGGCGGACTCGTCGACCGACGCCGCGCCCGCGATCACCTCGCCGTCGCCGGGAATCATCTCGCCCGCCACGACCGCCACGACATCGCCCCGGCGCAATTCCGGCGCGGCGATGGTTTCGAGGCTGCCGTCGGGCCGCCGGCGGCGGGCCATGAGCTCCCGGCGCGAGGCGCGGAGCGCCTTCGCCTGCGCCTTGCCCCGGCCCTCGGCGACCGCCTCCGCGAAATTGGCGAAGATCACCGTGAAGAACAGCCACAGGGCGATCTGGAGCCCGTAGCCGAACGGCTCCCTCGAGGTGAACAGCTGCTCGAAGGTCAGCAGCGCGCCCACCAGCGTCACCGCCATGACCGGATTCCGGATCTGCTGACGCGGATCGAGCTTTTTGAATGAGTCGACGACCGCCTGGGTCATGATCGCGCGGTCGAAGAGGGAGATCGCTGCAGTGCTCATAGGGTGAGGGGCGGAAATGCGCGTCGGTCAGAACAGCGTCCCGGCGCGCATCAGGAAGTGCTCGACGATCGGCCCAACCGCCAGGGCCGGCAGGAAGGTCAACGCGCCCACCAGCACGACCGTGCCGATGAGCAGCACGACGAAGGTGACCCCCTCCACCTGGAAAGTCCCGGCGCTGGTCGGCACGAGCCGCTTGCCGGCCAGATTGCCCGCCAGCGCGAGGATCGGCACGATCATCAGAAAACGTCCGACCAGCATCGCCACCGCCAGCGTGACGTCCCAGTGCGGATTGCCGTCGCCCGGATTCGCCGTCAGGCCGGCGAAGGCGCTCCCATTGTTACCCACGCAGGAGGAGTACGCGTAAAGAATTTCGCTGAAGCCATGGGGGCCCGCATTGTTCAGGCCGGCCCGCCCCCAGGCCGAAACGGACGCCCAGGCGGTGAACCCGAGGATCGTCCCGCCGAGCACGATCAGCACGAGCATGACCAGCTTCACGTCGTACGCCTCGATCTTCTTGCCGAGGTATTCGGGCGTCCGCCCCACCATCAATCCGGCGATGAAGACCGCCAGCACGACGAAAATCAGCATGCCATAAAGCCCGGCACCCACCCCGCCAAAGATGACCTCGCCGGTCTGGATGTTGAAGAGGGGCACCAAGCCGCCGAGCGGGGTGAACGAGTCATGCATGGCATTGACCGCGCCGCACGAGGCATCCGTCGTCACCGTGGCAAAGAGCGCCGAGTTGAAGATTCCGAAGCGCACCTCCTTGCCCTCCATATTGCCGTCGCCGGCCGCGACCCCCAGCGCCTGATGGATGGGATTGCCGGCCGCCTCCGCGTGCCAGGCCACCAGCGCGCCCGCCAGGAACAGGGCGAACATGGCGCCCCACACCGCCCAGCCGTGGCGCCCGTGGCCCGTCACCCGTCCCAGATAGTAGGTCAAGGCGCTCGGAATCGCGAAGATCGCGAGCATCTGCAGGAAATTGGAGAGCGGCGTGGGATTCTCGAACGGATGGGCCGCATTGGCGTTCACGTAGCCGCCGCCGTTGGTGCCGATCATCTTGATGGCGATCTGCGACGCCATCGGTCCCTGGACGATGGTCTGCGTGTCGACCACCTGGTCGACCATCACCGGCTTGCCGTCCGCGGCGACCCTGGGCTGACCCGCCGCATCCGTCGCCTGGACCGAGGCGGTGTAGGGCTCCAAGGTCCTCGCCACCGTGTACGGCCGAAAATTCTGGATGATCCCCTGCGAGACCAGGAACAGGGCAAAGACCAGGCTCAGCGGCGCAAGCAGATAATAGGTCACCCGCACGACATCGACCCAGAAGTTCCCGATCGTCGCCGCGGACCGCCGGGCGATCCCGCGCACCAAGGCCGCCGCGATCGCGATCCCCGCCGCCGCCGAGGTGAAATTATGGAGGGTCAGCCCCACCATCTGCGAGAAGTACGACATCGTGGCCTCCCCCGCATAACTCTGCCAGTTGGTGTTGGTCGTGAAGCTGGCCGCGGTGTTGAACGCGAGGTGATCCGGCAGCCCCGGCAGCTTCTGCGGATTCAGCGGCAGCCGATCCTGATAGCGCAGCACGAAATAAGTGAAAAGCATCCCGACGAGGCTGAACGCCAGCAACGCGAGCGTATAGCCGATCCAGCCCTGCTCCGCCTCCGGATCGATCCCGCAGATCCGGTAGGTGAGTCGCTCCACCGGCCCCACGACGCGGTCGAGCCAGGTGCGGCCCCGCGCGTCCAGCACCTGCACCAGGTAGAGCCCGAGCGGCTTGGTGACCAGGAGGAGCGCCGCGACGTACAGCGCCAGCTGCAACCAGGCATTGGGATTGTTCATGGCGGCGGCGATTCAGAACTTTTCCGGAAACAGCACCGCTACCACCAGGTAGACGAGGCAGGCGGCGGCGATCAGACCGATGATGAGGTGTTCCATGGCGGAGGAGGGGCGGCGGCCGGCGGCTCTTCAGCGGACCCGCCGGCAGAAATACGCATAGCCCGCGCAAAGCGCGAAGAACGCGACGGCGGCGGTCGAATAGATCAGGTCGTGCATGGCGGGAAGGAGGGCTGGATCGGCGCAGGGGGCTCAGAAGTGGAAGACCACGTCGCCGCCGAACATGAACTGGGCGCACCGGGTGCCGCCGTCGTAGGCCGGCGCCGAGTACGCATGCTCATACCGCAGCTCCGGCCGTATCGTGATCAGCCGATTCGGCCAGTACGTCAGTCCCAGCGCGTGCTCGGAATAGGTCGTCGCGTACCCCGTGCGCTGACCCTTGTGATCGTCGAGGAACTCATTGCGCAGCGAGAGGAAAGCGTCGCCGGTCAGCCGGACCATCACATAGTTCACCGCCGCCCACTCCGGCGCATAGCCCGGCGTCACGCCCGCGGGCAACGCGCCGGCCGGCACATCGCGCTCGAACATATAGTACATCTCGGTCGACGTCCAAACCGTGGCGTTGAACTTGTGCGTCCAGGTGTTCACGAACATCTGGAGATTGTTGTAACCGTAGTGGCCGTTATTGAGCGAGTTGATGCCGAAGTAGAAGGAATCGCGATTGGCCCGCGAAATCCATTGCGCCATCGCCGTCAGCGTCGGATGACTGCCGTCGGCCCCGTGGACCCAGAGCGCGACATCGTTGCCGCCGCTCAGCCCGGCCTGCACGGTCCATTGCGCGTCGAGCTTCACACTGGCCATCACCCCGATCTGCGTGTACGGATCGACCGTGTAGAGCAGCGAGTGGGTGTACATCAGATTGTCCGGCGCGAGCTGCGCCTCGATGTCGGGCAGGGAGATGTAGCGCCCGGCCCGCAGGTTCAGCCCCTGCGCCACGCCCGGGACGTAGAGGTCCGCATACACCATCGGAAAATCGATCCCGTACCAGGCGTTCTTGCGCAGGAGCTGGTCGCTCAGCACTCCCTCCATCGTCGTGTAACGATAATCCAGCCCGTAGAGCGTGGAGACCCGGAAACCCCAGTCGACCCGCTCGGTCTGGAATTCGTCCGGGAGCCGTTCGACATACACGACGGCCTGATCCAGCTCGAGCTGGTTGGGCCGCACAGCGTAGGCGGCGGGCGCGTTGGTCTGCCCGGAGGTGCTCGCATTCCCGCCCACGTCGACCCAGCCGTAAATCTGCACGCGGCTCTCCTGCCAGCGCTTCCCGTCCGGTCCCGCGTAAAGCGCCTCCATCAAGGGATCCGGCGCGAGGGCGTTGGGATCGCCCGGTTGCGGCGTGCCGCCCAATTGCCATTCCCCGTCCGGGAACGGCGGCGAGTCGAACGGGGTCGACTGCCCCCGCCGCGAGCCGGCCGGGGCATTGGCCGCGGGCGGGGCATAGGCGGGTTGGTTGAAATCGTTCGCGCAGGCCGCTCCGAGTCGGGCCAAATAGTCCTCTCCCGCGGAGTTGGCCGGCCCTGGGGCGGCAGCGGCGGACGCCGGGAGGGAGGAGGCGGGAGTCGCGGGGCCCGCCGCCGGTCCCACGCTCTGGGCGCGCGCCCCGGCGGAGGCGACGGCAAAAAGCAGCGCCAGCCTGATGCTGGCCGGGAACGCGGCGACAAAATCGGAAGTCTTCATGCCCAAGGCTGACCATCCAGCCTACGACCCGGCTCAAGAATCCCCTAATAAAAATGCCCCCCGAAATGATTAAGAAAATATCAACGACCGCCGCTCCGCGTTCACCCCAGGCGGGTCCGATTCCGCCTCGCCACCCATTGCATCCCTCGCCCTCGCCGCTATGAACGACGGCATGACGCAGCTCGTTCTGCTCCGCCACGGCGAATCGCAGTGGAATCTGGAGAATCGCTTCACCGGCTGGGCCGATGTCGACCTCACGCCGAAAGGCGAGGCCGAAGCCCGGCGGGCCGGAGCCGCCCTCAAGGCGGCGGGCTTCGATTTCGACCTCGCGATCACCTCGGTCCTCCGCCGCGCGATTCGCACCCAGTGGCTCGCGTTGGCCGAGTTGGACCGCATGTGGCTGCCGGCGCTCATGGACTGGCGCCTCAATGAACGGCACTACGGCGCCCTGACTGGACTGAACAAGGCGGAAACCACCGCCCAGCACGGGGAGGAACAGGTGCGGCGTTGGCGGCGGAGTTACGCCGAGCGACCGCCGCCGCTCCCGCCGGACGACCCGCGAACCAGCTATGCCGACCCTCGCTACCGGGCGCTTCCCCGCGGGCAGATTCCCCTCACGGAGTGCCTCCGCGACACCGTGTTGCGGGTTCGGCCGTGCTGGGCGGAAACGATCGCCCCCGCCCTGCGGGCCGGCCGGCGGTTGCTGGTGTCAGCCCATCACAACTCATTGCGGGCCATGATCAAGGACTTGGACGGCATTTCCGACGAAGCCATCGCCGAGGTGGAGATCCCCAACGGCGTCCCCCTCGTCTACGACCTGGATGCGGGGCTGCGGCCGCTGCGTCACGCCTACCTGAAGGTGTAGTCCGGGGGATTCGCCGAGCCTGCGGCCGCGAGGATCTGGCTGTCACAAGCCCGGATTCTGGTTTGGCAGACGGGCACGTTCATGCCATAGTTGACCCTTTCGCTCGCACCATGGCCTCGCCCAAGATCTACGTCATCCACGAAAATTCGGAATGGGTCCTCCCGCTCCGGGCCGCGTTTGCCGAATTGAACCTGCCCTTCGAGGAATGGTTTCTCGATCAGGGGGTGCTGGACTTCTCGAGTCCGCCGCCGGCGGGTGTCTTCTACAATCGGATGAGCGCCTCCTCGCATACCCGCGGCCACCGGTATGCCCCCGAATACACCTCGACGGTGTTGGCGTGGCTCGAAACCCACGGCCGGCGCGTCGTCAACGACCACCGTGCTCTTCGTCTCGAGATCAACAAGATCGCCCAATATGCCGAATTGCGGAAATACGGCATCCGCACCCCGCGCACCTTCGCCGCGGTCGGCCGCGAAAACGTCGTCCGGGCGGCCGCCGCCTTCGACGGTCCGTTCATCACGAAGCACAATCGAGCCGGCAAGGGTTTGGGCGTGCGGCTGTTCCAATCGGCGGAGGCGCTGCGCGACTACGTGATGGGACCCGAGTTCGACGACTCCGTCGATGGCATCACGCTCGTGCAGCAATACATCCGCGCGACCGAGCCCTTCATCACCCGGGTCGAGTTCATCGGCGGCCAGTTCCTGTATGCGGTGCGGGTGGACACCTCGCTCGGGTTCGAACTCTGCCCGGCCGACGCCTGCCAGATCGGCGATGCATTCTGTCCGGTCGGGACCTCCGCCGGCGGCGGCGAAATCGCCGCCGCCGGATTCGCCACCGCAGGCGCGGGCGCGAACGCTCCCGCCCTCGCAGCGGCCGCCACCCTGGCACCCGCCGCAGCCGGCCCCCGTTTCCGGATCCTGCCGGAGTTCCATCATCCGATTCTGAGCCAATACCAACGCTTCCTCGCCGACAACGGGATCGGCGTCGCCGGCATCGAATTCATCACCGACGAAGCGGGCGAGCTGTTCACCTATGACGTGAACACGAACACGAATTACAACGCGGCCGCGGAGGCCGAGGCGCAGAAGTTCGGGATGCGGACGATCGCCGCCTACCTGGGCCGCGAATTGAGCCGGTTGGCGCATTAACCCAGTGCGCTTGCTCGGGCCGATCCCGACCCGCTCACTGCATCGGGCCCAGTGACGGCGGGCCGAGGGGCTGGGGCGGCCAAGGCAGCCCGCTCAGCCGGCCCCGCACGTGGCCGCCGGCACACCCGCCGCGCTGGGCGTTCGCCGGGTGAAGCTCCAGCGCCAGGAATCCGGCTCGGACCAGGGCGCGGCCGAAATCCGCACCTCGAGAATGTCGCCCGCGGCGCAGAACTCGCCCTCCGTGCGCAGGATGCGGAAGCCCCAGTGGGGCGCGCGCGCCGGGTCGACCGGACTTGAACTCAACACCAGATCGCGATCCACCTTCGCCTGGAAATAAATGGCGAACCCGTCCAGGCGCCCCGGCCGCACGACGGTGCGGCGAAAGACGATCTCCGCGGGCAGGTCGGCCTCGCTGACGGTCTGGAGATCCAGGGTCAACGCCGGCTCGGCGACGCCCAGGAAATGGTCGACCAGCCCAAGGTCCCCGCCGCGCAGGCGGTAGTAACCGGGCTCCTGGGGACGATGCCGTTCCAGGCAGGCATAGTCGAAGCCGTGGACCTTGAGCTCCCAGATGAAAGGCACCCGGCGCTCGTCCCGCAGCTTGACCGGCTCGCAGAAGAACTCGAAGCGGCTGGGGAGAATCAGGCCGCCGGGCTTGAGCAGGCGGTCCCGCAGATCGGCGACGTTGGCCACCATCGCCTCGTCGAAGAGACAGTCGCCCATCTGCTCATGCACGATGACGTCGACGCGTTCAGGCAGCGTAAACTCCCGGCTGTGGGTGGCATGGAACTCGACGCGGGCGATGCCGTTTTCCGCCGCGAGCAGGCGCGCGCGCCGGATGATCTTGGAGTGGTCGATCGCGTAGACGCGCGCGGCCCCGCGGCGCGCCGCAAAGGCGGCCAGAATGCCGGTGCCGGTGCCCAGATCGATCACGCGGTCGCCGGGCTGGATGTGCCGCGCGATCGCCGCCTGGTAGAAATCCATCCGGCGCCCGTCGGCCAGCATCCGTTCCTGTTCGCCGAAATGGCCGAAGTACCAGCCGTTGTACGCGCGGTAACTCGCCTCGGGCGTCGCTTCGCCCGGCGGCGCGATCCATTCGGCGAGGCGGCGGCGGAGCCGGGCCCAGGCAGTGCTGACTCGATTCATAACCGCCAGCCTACGCCGACGGCAACGTTCCGTCCAACCTATACCGGACCGGCGGCGTCGCGGGTCGTGCGCAGGAACTTGTTCACCGCCTGCGGGGTGACGCCGAGCATCCGGGCCGCTTCGCTCTGGTTGCCGTTGGTCTTGCGCAGGGCGATCTGGACGAGTTCGCGCTTCACGCCGCGCAGGTAGGTTTCAATGGAGAAGCCGCGGCGGATCCGCGGCGGCGCCGGCACGAAGTGATTCTCGATGTTGGTCGAGAGGTCGAACTCGATGTCGCCCGGGCCGATCGTCGTGCCCGCGGCGTTGAGGAAGGCCTGCTCGATGACCCGGCGCAGTTCGCTGAGGTTGCTCGGCCAGCTGTGGCTTTCGAGTTTGGCGAGCGCGGCCGGGTTCAGCCGCTTGGGCCGGGGCTCGCGCCGGTTTGCCCGTTCGAGCTCGCCGCGAATGAGGACCGGCAGGTCGCGATGGCGCTCCCGCAGCGGAGGCAGCCGCACCAGATTCGCGCGCAGCCGGCGAAAGACCTCCGCATGGCACCGGCCCC